>OGLI01000403.1_pt1 | contig 39283 bp, 26 predicted proteins | sample 1572661 | NCBI WGS metagenome assembly OGLI01 (sample SAMEA2581901, study PRJEB24529) | metagenome | biome: Human gut stool | place: China | collected 2011 | reverse complement strand
TGAAAGTGTCACCAACTGAATCGCGCGAAAGGGTCAAGGGAGGAACTCCCTTGCGGGTGCAGGGCAGCGCCCTGCCGGAGTCCAGAGGCAGCGCCTCTGGCGCCTCCTCCTGCACAAAAAGAGGGATGTACGCACTCGTACATCCCCGCAAAATCAGAAATCGTCCTGCGCGATGTCGTCGCCCCATTGGAGCTTGGAGTGCGCCTTGATGTAGGTGACAACCTCGTCCACCGTGGTGAACGCCAGACCGACGTTGGTGTCCGCCGCGCCGTAGTAGATGGCGATGCGGCCGGTGTCGCCGTCCTGCAATGTAGCGCAGGGGAAAACGACGTTCGGCACGAAGCCGGTCGTTTCGTAGGGTTCTTCCGGCGTCAGCAGGTGGTTTTCGCAGCGGTACAGCACCTTCGACGGCTCGTTGATGTCCAGAATCGCGCCGCCCATGGAGTACACGAAGCCGTTGCAGGTGGTCGCGACGCCGTGGTAGAACAGCAGCCAGCCTTCGGTCGTTTCGATGGGGGCAGCGCCGCCGCCAATCTTGACGGATTCCCACCAGTTGCTGCCGCGCCCCATCACATGGCGATGGTGTCCCCAGTACTCCATGTCGGGCGATTCGGAGATGAAAATATCACCGAAGGGCGTGTGGCCGGAGTCGGACGGGCGGGACAGGAGCTTAAACTTGCCGTTCACCTTGCGCGGGAACAGCACGGCGTTGCGGTTGAAGGGAATGAAGGGGTTCTCAATGCGCGTGAAGGTTTTGAAGTCCTTCGTCTTCGCCATGCCGATGGCAGCACCGTAGAAGTCGGTGCACCAAATGATGTAGTAGGTGTCATCCACCTTCACCAGACGCGGGTCATAGGCGTAGTGCGGCATTTTCGGGTTGCCGTTGTCATCCACAAAGGGCACTTTTTCGCGCTCGACGTCCCAGTGAATGCCGTCCTTGGAATGTCCGAGGTAGACATACGGGATGCCGTTGACCTGCTCGCCGCGCAGAACGGCAATGTAGCCATCCTCCCACGGCACAACGGCGGAGTTGAAGATGCGGGCAATTTCCGGCGTGGGATTGCGCCCCATGACGGGGTTCTCGCTGTAACGCCAGACGGGGGAGGAAAGCTTGTAGTCAGCCGGCTTCTCCTGCCACGGAATGTTGGGAAGGGCGGGGACGTTGAGCATCTTGACAGCCATGTTCTCGTACCTCTTTCTTTTTTTCATCCTATTTTCAGCTTCGCCTGTCCCAATTTGCTCGCGCCTTTTTCCCTCTGGCGTCCGGTCATTCCATTTAGCGTAGCGCTGCTACGCTGCATTTCACTCCCGTTAGCCAGAAGAAAAAATACGCTTCGCATCTTGGGGCATTCTCAGCTGAAAATAGGATTGTTATGATAGGACAACTGATGGGGGACACGGAAAGCAGTTGCTCTCCGGGATTAGTGAATGACAGACACCGGCGCGGCGGAATCGCGGAAGACGCATTCGCCGCCAATCACCACGCGCCCGATGGTTTTGCGGTCGCCCGCGCAGCGCTCGCCAATCAGCTTGACCGCCATGCGGCACATCGCGGGGCAATTGACACGGAAGGTTGTCAGCGGCGGCGTGTTTCCAGCGGTCGGGCAGAAATCATCGAAGCCCACGACGGAAATGTCCTCCGGCACGCGGTAGCCGCGGCTTTGCAGGTCGGTAATCAGCGCCTGCGCGGACATATCGCAGTTCACGACGAACGCAGTCGGCATTTTCTCCGGCAGCTGGAAGGTGTGGAACATGCTCCCTTCCGGGCTGCGGTCGGAAAAAACGCATTCGGGGCGCACGGGCAAATCCTTCATCAGCATTGCGGAAAGGAAACCGAGGTAGCGTTCCATGATGGAGGACGTTGCCTTGATATCCCCGACGAAGCCGATGTCCCGATGCCCCTGCTCAATCAGCCAGTAGGTCAACTGCGCCGCGCCGAAAGCGTTGTCGCTGACAATGGCGTCAGTGGTGACAAAGGGGTCGTGGAAGTCCAGACAGATGACGGGCATTTCCTGCCGCGTCAGCAGCTGCATATACGGGGAGGTTAGCTGCCCCAGACAGATGAGCGCATCGACGTGGCGCGAACGCAGGAGATTCGGCAGGGTCAGCGCAGTCTGCATGTCATGCGTGACCAGCTCCATGATGCCGAAATGCCCCGCGTCGGTCAGCGCCTGCACGAGCTGCTTGTAGAAAGTTGCATAAAAGGACACGACGGAGAAAAAATTCTCCGGAATGAGGATGCCGACATCCAAGCCGGATGTGGGCGTGGTTTGCGGCGCGTTGGGGTTGACATAGCCGAGTTCGGATGCGCGGCGGATGATTTTCTGCCGCATTTCCTCACTCACGCCGGATTTTCCCGCGAGCGCCTTCGACACGGTGACGGCGCTGACCCCCAACTGCCGCCCAATGTCACGCATGGTGATACCGCTCATGGTGAAATAAAACCTCCAGATTTGTGGATGTTTGCGAGGGCAAAGTCGCTTTTTGATGGCTCTTGTTTTCTTTTAGACTTCTGGAGTATTGCTGCAGGGGTTTCGCCTCTGCGGAGGCGACAAGGGGGCAATGGAAACAGACGAAGTCTGCGGTTGCCCCCTTGACCCCTTCGCAGCGCACACTCCTGTTTATTGGTTTGTATTGCTGCTTGAGGGAACGAAAGGTACACTAACTAACTGGAGTAACAATAAAAACCTACTATGCAGGAGTGCACCGAAGGTTTCCAAAGGGCGATCGCAGACTTCGTCTGTTTCCATTGCCCTTTGGTCGCCTCCGCAGGAGCGAAATCCCTGCGCAAGGCGAAAGCACATTTAGAAAGGTAAAAAACAGCATGATTGCACCCATCAGCGCGATAGCCGATGGAACATTACGTCAGATGCTCCATCACCCGCAGGCACATGCGGCTGTTGTGGTACGGACACTTCCACTCTTCCACAATCGGCTTGTCCGTCGGGATGCCTGATTCGGTCAGCGACCAGAACCACTCGCTGTTCGGACGCGGGTCAACGAAGGCGCGGCGGATGTAGGCAAACTGCGCTTCCGCCTGCCTCAGCCAAGTGGATGCGCCCGTCAGCTCGTAGGCATTCAGGAAGCCCAGCACCGTCTCCGCCTGTACCCACCAGACACGCGTGTGGTCAACTTTGCCCTCGACGACTTCGTTCTCCAAGCCGTGGTCGGTGAATGCGCGTTCGCGGACAGCTTCCGCCAGCGTCAGGCACATGTGCAGATACGGCGCGCGGTTTGATTCGGGCAGCAGCGTCTCTGCCGCGTCCCAAATCAGCCACGAGGCCTCAATGTCGTGCCCGAAGGACTGCATGTCCAGCAAAGAGCGGTAGTTGCGGTCGTAGAAGACCTCCAAGCGGCGCTTGCTCGGATTGTACATCACGTTCAGGAAACGCTCTAAGCAGACTTCTCCGGCGCGGCGCACAGCTTCGTCCGGCATGGCGCGGTATAATTCCGCATAGCCCTCCAAAACGTGCAGCAGCGTGTTCATCGTGCGGGACGCCGTCTCGTGGCGCTCCATCAGCTTCGGGTTGTCGGACAGCTTCTCGTTGCCGACGGGGGTGAAATCCGGCTCATAGGCTTCGCCGTAGCCGCCCGCGTCGCTGCATTTCGTCTCGATGAGGTTGAACAGCGCCATCGCCTTTTCGCGCGCGGGGATGTAATCCGGGTCGCTTTCGCCGATGGCGCGCATGTACGCCGCTAAGCCGTAAATCGCGAATGCCTGACAATAGGTGTGCTTTGTCTTGTCCAGCGGCTCACCGTCCGCCGTCACCGACCAGTACACGCCGCCGCGCTCGGTATCCTCAAAATGCGGCAGGAATGCGAACGCATGGCGCGCATAGCGCAGCAGGGACTTATCGCCCGTCACGCGCGCCGCCGTCGAGAACGTCCACAGAATGCGGCTGTTGAGGATGCAGCCCTTGTGTGCCCCGCGCTCCACGGACAGGTCATGATTCACATAGCCGAACCAGCCGCCGCGCTCCCAATCGGTCAGGTTCTCCCAGAAAGGCAGAATGGTCGTAAGCAGATGGTGCGAACAATCCTGACGAAACATGAAGCATTCCTCTCTTCCTGTTAGCTTAACAGTTAGGCATATGGGTATTATAACCCGGAAAAATGCCCTTGTCAAGCGGCAAAAGAAGAAAAGAGCTGATAAATATGGCGAAATTTTCACCGAAAGGAACAATGAAAGGAAACAACGTAAGGCTAACGTGTAAACTAATCAGCCGGCAGGAAAAAAAGCCGTGCAGGGGCTTGCTTTCACGGCGGAAATGTGGCACAATATAAGGTAGCATCGTATCAAAATTCGGTGCTGCTTTTCAGTTTGAAACTGGGAAAGAAATAGTGGAGGAAATCAATCAATGGCGGAAACACAGAAAATCGTCATTCTGAATTTCGGCGGACAGTACACGCAGCTGATTGCGCGGCGCGTGCGCGAATGCCATGTGTATTCCTGCGTCCTGCCCTATGACGCGAGTCTGGAGACGATTCGCGCGCAAAACCCCGTGGGCGTGATTCTCTCCGGCGGCCCGGCGAGCGTGCTGGAACAGGATGCACCCCGCTGCGACGAGGGCGTGTATCAGCTGGGCGTGCCGGTGCTGGGCATCTGCTACGGAATGCAGCTGACGGCGTATTTGCTGGGCGGCACGGTGGAAAAGGCGGCACAGCGCGAGTATGGCCGAATCACCGTGACGATGGACGATAAGACGAGCCTGCTCTCCGGCCTGTCGGATGCTTCCTCCTGCTGGCTGAGCCATACCTATCAGGTGAAGAAGTGCCCGGCTGGTTTCCACCCGATTGCGCACAGCACGAACTGCCCCGTTGCGGCGATGGCGAACGACGACCGGCGCATCTACGGCGTGCAGTTCCATCCGGAAGTGACCCATTCCGACGAGGGGCGCGCGGTCATCGAGAACTTCCTGAATATCTGCGGCTGCGTGGGCGACTGGTCGATGGAAACCTACGCGCAGACGGCGATTGCCAACATCCGCGAAATCGTGGGCGACAAGGGCACGGTGCTGCTGGGACTTTCCGGCGGCGTGGACTCCTCCGTCGCGGCGGCGTTGATTTATAAGGCCATCGGCGACCGCCTGACCTGCGTCTACGTTGACCACGGCTTCATGCGCAAGGGCGAAACCGAGCAGGTGGTGAATGTGTTCACGCACACTTTCCCCGTGCGTCTGGTTGCGTCCGACGCCAGCAAAATCTTCTATGAGGACTTGAAGGGCGTTTCCGACCCCGAAACGAAGCGCAAGATTATCGGGCGTGACTTCCTGAAAGTGTTCAAGGCGGAATCCGAAAAGCTCGGCAAGCTGGACTACTTCGCGCAGGGCACGATTTACCCGGACGTTATCGAGAGTGGTCAGGCGACGGGCGCGGCGGTCATCAAGAGCCACCACAACGTCGGCGGTCTGCCCAAGGAACTCGGCTTCACGCAGCTGATTGAGCCGCTGCGGATGCTGTTCAAGGACGAAGTGCGCGCGCTGGGCGAAACGCTGGGTCTCCCGCACGATCTTGTCTGGCGTCAGCCGTTCCCCGGCCCCGGTCTGGCGATTCGTGTTATCGGCGACTTGACCCCGGAAAAGGTGGAGATTGTCCGCGAGAGCGACGCGGTGCTGCGCGAGGAAATCGCCAAGGCCGGTCTGGACGCCGATATCCACCAGTATTTCACCGTCCTGACGGGCATCCGCTCCGTGGGCGTCATGGGCGACGAGCGGACGTACGACTACACCGTCGCTATCCGCGCGGTCACGACGGACGACTTCATGACCGCCGACTGGGCGCGCATCCCGTACGACGTCGTGCGCACGATTTCCGCAAGGATTGTGAACGAAGTGCCGCATGTGAACCGCGTCGTGCTGGACGTGACAACCAAGCCGCCGGCGAGTATTGAGTGGGAATAATGAAAAAGTGGATGTGAAGGGCTGCAAAACCTTGAAAACACGCACTTTTCAAAACAGGTTTGCCTGTTTGGTAGCAAGATGATAGCAGACGCGGCGTTCGTGCTATTCTGATGTGTCGGATGGCGCAAATGGCTTGCGGGTGCTGGAATATAACTTTATTGGATGAAAAAAGGCTCTGCTGACTTCCGTGAAGGAAGAACGGCAGAGCCTTTTGCTATTACTCGGATTGATTTGTAGGGAAATTGGTGAATATATCGGGGGGGGATATGGTGCCAGTGACCGGTACCTCATTTGTGCGGTGTTACCTTAAAATTTTACCATGGAGAGTATTGACAAAATAGAGGAACTTATGTACACTAAATATGCAATTTAACTGTTTGAATTTAACAAAAAGATGGAGAAATACTATGAAGAAGTGGTACGCGAAGTCAAAGCGTCCCGGACGCAAGCAGGTGGAGGTGAAGGAACATCTTTGCGCGGTGGGAGAATTGAGCAAAGAGTATGGAAGACAACTGGGCATGGAAAAAGAAGCGGAAATGGCCGGAACGGTTCATGATGCTGGCAAGCTCACAGATAAATTCCAAGATGTTTTGGAAGGAAACGCATCCAGAGTAGACCATGCAAGGGTGAGCGCTGCGTTTTTGCGGTGGTTTCTGATTGCTACACATAAATGCGCAGGTAAGGAGATTGCAAGTACCAATTACGCGCCCATTTTAGAGGCAATCAATGCACATCATGGAACGCTGCTCTGCTACGACCAGCTGAAGTATTCGCTGCGTGAATGCATGACAGCGCAAAAGTGGTTGGAAGGCAATGATGGAAAGGAGGTTGCATTAACAGGAAAAGAAAATTACCGTGTGCTTGCGGAGATATTTCATGAAGAACTTCCGCAGTGGGAATGTCCTGAACCTAAGATCATGACGCTTGGGGAAGAAGAACGGATGCTTTGGTCGCGAATGCTGCTTTCTTGCTTGGTGGATGCAGATTACACCGCATCAGCGGAAGAGGATGGAGAAATCATCCCGAAGCCGCCGAAATGTGATGCGGAAAACTGGCTGGAGCGCTTAAATGCGCATCGGGCGGAACTGGCAAGGAACTCAACGGCTGATAAAAAACTCAATGCACTGCGGAATGAGTTGTTTGAAACGTGCGGCAGAGCGGGGGATCATGCGCCGGGGATTTACACCCTGACAGCGCCTACTGGCACAGGAAAAACGCTGGCCTTGCTGCATTTTGCGCTGCGCCAATGCCGCAAGAACGGTCAGCAGCGAATCATCATTGTGCTGCCGTTTATTACGCTGACGGAACAGAATGCAATTGAATATCGGAAAATCCTTGGGGATGACGTTTTGCTGGAAGATCATAGCCAACGGCAGCTGACAGAAGAGCAGCGAAAGTTTGCACAGCGCTGGGATATGCCAGTCATTGTGACCACATCAGTGCGATTTTTCGAGGGGCTGTTTGCGGCAAAAGCCCCGAATCTTCGGAAACTGCATCGGTTGGCGAATTCTGTAATCATTTTCGATGAAGCGCAGAGCTTGTCTGCAGAATTGTTTCCTGCGACGCTCAAAACCATTCAGGCGCTTTGCAATCTGCCGAAGAAAAATGTGACGATGCTCTTTTCTACGGCGACACAGCCGGATTATCAATCAATCCCTAATCTTACTTGGCATGCTACGGAAATTTGTCAGAACCATGCCGATATGTATCAGCAACTTCGCCGCGTTCAGGTGACATGGCGAGTTTTGCCGAATGAGAGAATCTTGTGGGAAGAAATTGCGCAGAAAATGGCGACACAGCGGAGCATCTGCACCATTGTGAACATGAAAAAGCACGCGAAGAAGCTGTTTGATGCGCTGAAATTGGTATGTGAGACGGAATCAGTATTCTACATCACGACGGAATTGTGTCCGGCACATCGACGCGTCGTGATAGAGCAAGTCAAAAAGCGGCTGCGCGACGGCTTGCCTTGCCGTGTGGTTGCGACGCAGTGCATCGAAGCGGGGGTGGATTTGGACTTTGACAGCGTTTTCCGCGCGCTGGCCCCGCTGGAATCAATCATTCAGGCGGCGGGAAGATGCAATCGAAACGGCCGCCATCCCGAAGGCGGGCAAGTGCTTGTGTTCCTTCCGGATGAAGAAAGGCTATATCCTGATACATGGTATGAAAAGGTGGCAATGCTGGTTAGTGCATTGCATATTGAGAAACCGATTGACTTGATGAATCCGAGCGACATTCAGCGCTACTATCAGAAGCTCTTTTGGAAGCTGAAAGGGAAGAAGGAACTGAGCGAGGCCATTCAAATGCAGGATTATGCAGGGGTCGAGAAAAACTATCGCATTATCAAGAATGACGGCGTGCAGGTGCTTGTGCCATATGAACCTGAAAACAAGCTGTTTGAGAAGCTGAAGGAAGAAGCCTTGGAAAACGGCGTGACGGCGAAGTGGATGCATGAAGCTGCAAAGCTGTGCGTGACGGCATATGCGAATGATGACTTCAACTGTTATGCGGAGCAGCTGTATTTTGCGGGAAAACGGAATGAGAGCAGGCAGCCATCCGGCTATTGGGTGCTTCGCAGGAAGGGGAATTATCATATGGATACGGGGATGCAGTTGAAAAATGATGACTATACGTGGTGAAAAAATTCTTATATACCAGATTTGCCATTGACAATTCAGACGCAACACATTATACTTACATTGACAGCACTGCTTGACGCTTTGTTTAGTACGCGAACGGGCGGTAAGCTGAGAATTGAAAAAATGTAAGGATAATGCTATCCTCTCTGCTGATTTGGCAGAGAGAAGAACATGGAGGTGATGAAAAATCATGGAGATTTCAGTGACCGTTTGGGGTGACTTGGCGTGCTTCACTTCGCCGACAACGAAAGTAGAAAGGCTTTCGCAGGCAGTCCCAACACCATCAGCAGCACGAGGTATACTGTCAAGTATTTACAGCAAGCCAAAAGAATTTTTTTTGATGGTGACAAAAATTGAGGTGCTGAAGCCGATTCGCTATATCAGCGTCAGGCGCAACGAAGTGAAGTCCATATTGGGAAATAATATGGAACCAATCAGCGCAGAGGATGAGCGGACACAGCGGCAAACGGTTTTCCTGTATGATGTTCGCTACCGCATTACCGCGCAGATTGTGCCGCGGCCGGATTATCATGGTACGGTGGAGCAGCTGTATGCACAGGCTGAACGGCGAATCAAAGGCGGCAAGTGCTTTTGCCAGCCTGCGCTCGGCTTAAGGGAATGCGTTGCGTACTTTTCTGAGAGCGATCCGAACGAAAAGCCGATTCAGCAAGACATGGATTTGGGCTTGATGGTGTACGACATTTTTGACCTGCATGACGCGGAGGTTCGCAAGAAAACGCGGACAAGGCTGTCCCTGTATCATGCGGTGATGAAGCAGGGTGTCATTGAAGTGCCGCCCTATGATAGCCCGGAAGTCCTGAAGGGGGATGCAATATGCTGAAACCGCTGTACGATTATGCCATGCGTTACCAGCTGCTGCCGCCTCCGGGCATGGTGAAAAAGACGGTAAAGGCATGGGTTTGCCTTGGCGCAAATGGCACGTTCCTTGGCGTGAGGCAGGACGGCGAGGATGAATACTTTTGCCCTGACATTGGCAGCTTGGCGAATGGCAAAGACAAGTGCAATGTGCTGGTGGAAAAATACGAGGTTGTTTTCTGGAAAGATACGCCGGAAAGCAAAGTTGAGCAAAGAGAGGAAGGCAAAAAGCCGAAAGACAACACGCTCAAGCATCGATACTTCCTTGCTTCTCTTCAGCAGGCAGCGCAGAAAGTACCGGAATTGTCAGTTTGCGTGCATTTGCTGGAGGACGAAACCTCCTGCGAACAGGTCCGGCAGGAATTGATGCGGCTGAAGCTGAAGCCATCAGACCGCGTTTCATTTGAAATTGCAGGAACGCCTATTGTCGAAATTCCGGAGGTGCAGGAATGGTGGCGGGAGTTTCGTCAGCAGTTCGCGCAGCATGGCGCGGCAGAAAGCTTGTGCCTGATTACTGGAGAAAAAACGATGCCGGTTGCTACCCTGCCGCCAATTAAGGGACTCTTGCAAGTTGGCGGACATGGACGCGGTGATGCGCTGTTTTGCTTTGACAAGCCAGCATTTTGCTCGTATGGGCTAAAGCAATCGGCGAATGCGCCTGTTTCTGCGGAATCAATTGACGCGGTGAAAGCGGCGCTTGACCATCTCATGTCAAGCGAAACGCTTTCGCCAACGTTGGCGGGAATGCGCTTTGTCCATTGGTTTGACTGCTATGTTCCTGCGGAATGCGACCCGATGCAGCAAGCACTGGATGGCGATCCTAAGAATCAGGGAACAGAACAGCAGAAGGAAGATGATGATGGATACGACGACGATGAAGAATTTGATGAAACGGTAGAAGCACCGTCAAATCCTGATGCTAAACGCGATATTGCAGCCAAACGCATCGAGAGCATTGAAAGCGGAGCAGCGACAACCGCGATTCCAGCCAGCACGCAGTATTACATCCTCCTGCTGTCCGGCGTTACAGGGCGTGTCATGGTTCGCAGCTACGACCACGGGAATTACGGCGAACTGGAGGAGAGCATCCAGCAATGGCGCAATGACTTGCAAATGGTCGATCTCGGTGGAACGGGATTCACAAAAATTAATTCGCTGAAAGCAATGATGATTCGTCTGATGCCGCGGCAAAAGAGCGAAAAGAACGTTTTCAAGCGGATGGACAAGGAGCTTTCAGGAATTACGCCAGCGGTGCTGCACGCAATCTTGACGGACAGTATGCTGCCGGATTCCGTGGCGGTTCGTGCGCTGCGATACATTCGCAATCAAATGGCCAGTGCCAGCGAAGAAGATAAACATGCGCCCGTGCCCAATGCAATGTGCTGCCAATGGCTGAAAGTATGGCTGATTCGGAAAAACAATCGAAAGGAAGGCGTGATAGAAGCTATGTATCAGGCGGAAAATACGAATGTTGCATACCGCTGCGGCGCGTGGGTCGCCGTTTATGCGAGTATGCAGCAGTTTGCAATGAGAGATGTTCAGGCAGGTATTGTACAGCGCTATTATGCGTCTGCTTGTCAGATGCCAGCGCTGGTGCTGGGGCAGCTGTCAATTCTCTCCGTACCGCACCAGGACAAAATCAAGGGCGACTATCTGAAGATGTATCTGGAAATGCTGGATAAGGTGACTTGTGACATTGGGGAGATCCCCACCATGCTGAACTTGGAGCAGCAGGCTTACTTTGCGCTGGGGTATCGCCAAATGACAGCGGAGTTGAATCGGAGACTCAATGAACTGCGGAAATTGAAGAAAGAACAGAAAGCTGCGGCAGAAACGGACGAGGAGGAATAAGAAAATGGCACTGCAGAACCGTTACGAATTTATGTACTATGTTGCTTGCACCAATGCCAACCCGAACGGCGACCCGGATATGGGCAACATGCCCCGGATTGACCCGCAGACCATGCAGGGATTTATCACCGACGTGGCCACGAAACGCCGCATTCGCAACTATATTGAGATTGCTTATCCGGGCGTGCCGGGCATGGGGATTTTCGTGCAGAAGGCGGTGAATCTGAACAAGCAGATTGCGCTGGCAAAGCGCGAAGCAGGGATTGAAGGTGCGAAAGAAAAAAACCCGGTTTATGCGGCACGCAAAAAAGCGTGTGAACTCTTCTACGATGTGCGCACCTTTGGGGCTGTGATGTCTACTGGCCCCAATGCGGGGCAAGTCCGCGGTCCTGTTCAACTTGCTTTCGGCAAGAGTTTGGATTCGGTACTGCCGCTGGACATATCCATCACGCGCATGGCGGCGGCATTGGGCGGAAATGACAAATCCTACGAGGAATATGAGAAAGCGGAACAGGAAGCGTCTGAAGATAAGCTGCGCACGATGGGACGCAAGCAGATTATCCCCTTTGGTCTGTATGAGGTGCGTGGCTTCATCAGCGCGAATCTTGCAGCGGAAACGGGATTCGATGAAGCTGATATGAAGGCGCTGTTTGAGGCGATTCTCAACATGTATGAGCATGACCGTTCGGCGAGCAAGGGCGAAATGGAGGTCGTTTCTCCGCTCATCATCTTCAAGCACGAAGGCACGGATACGAATCCTGAACAGCGCGCACGTCAAGCCAAATTGGGCTGTGCACCGGCGCATAAACTCTTTGAACTGGTGACGGTGCAGAAGAAGGTGGATTTCCCCCGCAATTATCGTGACTATGAAGCAAAGGTGGCGCTGGATAAGGTGCCTGCGGGGGTACGGATGGGCTTCTTGAGCAATCCTTATGGGGAAATTGTCTGGGATGAACTGCCGCAGGGAGAAAGCTGGTTTACCCGTGGATGACGAGCAGGAGTATCTTCCGTTATCGTGGCTGTCGCAGGCAGATTACTGTCTGCGGCGCGCCGCGCTGCTGCTGAATGAACGTGTATGGGTAGAAAATGTCGAGACGGCGAAAGGTCGCGCCGAGCATGAGCGGGTTCATACACAGCGCGTGGAGCGGCGCGGCGATTTCGTGAAGCTCTACGAGAACAGTGTCTTTTCGGACGAAATGCAAATCAGCGGAAAATGCGACTGCATTGAAGCGGTGCGGGATGAAAACGGCTGCACGATTCCCGCAGTGGATTTCCCGGTGCGGCTGCTGCCGGTGGAGTACAAGCATGGGAAGATACGCGATGAATCAGAATACAAGATTCAGCTTTGCGCGGAGGCGATGTGCTTAGAGGAAATGTATCACACGACGATCCCGGCGGGCGCGCTGTTCTACATTACCGCGCATCGCAGAGTGGATGTGGAACTTGATGAAGCGCTGCGTGAACAGGTACGGCAGACTGTGCAGAAACTCTGGAAAATCCGCCGCGAAATGCTGATTCCGTCGGCAGTTTACGGCCCGAAATGCAAACGTTGCTCGATGCAGGAATACTGTATGCCGAAGGTAAAAACATCCGCGAAGGAATATTGCAAGGCGCTTCTTCTTGAAGCAGAGAGGGTGGAGACGGAATGAAAAAATTACTGGAAACCCTCTATGTGACAACGCCAGACAGCTACCTTTTCTGCCGCAACGAGAATATCGGCGTGAAAATTGGCGGCGAAGAGAAAGCAAGCGTGCCAGCGGTAATGCTGGACGGAATCGTGTGCTTTGGGGAAATGACAGTCTCCACACCGCTGATTGGTTTCTGCGCTGAGCACGGGATTACGCTGACGTTCCTATCGTCGAATGGACGCTTTTACAGCCGCATTTGCGGGCCGGTCAGCGGCAATGTACTGCTGAGAAAAAAGCAGTATCAAGCGCTGGATGATGATGACTTCCGCATGAAATTCGTGCAGAACCTCCTGGTGGGCAAGCTGCTCAACGAGAAAAATGTATTGATGCGCGCGGCACGGACGCAGGATGCGGCAACAGCAGAGAGTCTTCGAGCAGCCTGCCAGTCTATTAGCCAGTATGCAGCACAGCTGGAGACATGCGCAGGTGTTGACCAAATGCGCGGCATCGAAGGAGCTGCCGCAAAATGCTACTTTGCGCATTTTGACGACATGATTTCCCCACAATGCCCCTTCCAGTTTGTGGAACGCAGCAGACGACCGCCGCGCAATGAAGTGAATGCAGTCCTGTCGTTTATGTACACGCTGCAAACGCGGGACATTCAAGCGGCACTTGAAACGGTAGGCTTAGATCCAGCGGCTGGATGGCTGCACACGCTTCGACCGGGACGGCCGTCGCTGGCGCTGGACTTGCTGGAAGAGTTCCGAGCGCCGCTGTGCGACCGGCTGGCGCTGTCGCTGTTCAACAAACGTCAGCTGACGGATAAGGACTTTGAGTACGATTCGCTGGCTGTTATGCTGAACGAGCGCGGGCGCAAAACGGTACTTAGCGCATGGCGTGACCGAAAGCAGGAAGAAATCACGCATCCGTATCTCGGAGAAAAAATCCAAGTTGGGCTGATTGCTTATGTACAGGCCATGATGCTGGCGCGTGTCTTGCGCGGGGATCTTGATTGCTATCCGCCGTTTGTCTGGAGGTGAAAAAATGTTGGTTGTTGTTACTTATGATGTGAATACAGCAACCGAGGCGGGAGCAGCGCGGCTTAGGCGTGTAGCGAAACTCTGCGAACGCTATGGACGGCGTGTTCAGAACTCTGTATTTGAGGTCCTGCTTGATGCAGCACAGCTGACGGCGCTCAAGGCGCAATTGGCAGCGACAATTGATGCAGAACATGACTCCGTTCGCTTCTATCGCCTTGGCAACAGTTACAAGGAACGCATTGATGTGCTTGGTTGCACTGCGCGCATTGAAGCCGGGGAACTGCTGATGTTATAGCGGAAGCTGAAAACACTCTTTTCAGCGCATGTGAATCATACATGAATGGCCGACCGTCTCGCGCGGCGTGATGTCAAAATTCAAGCGATGATTCTATGAAATATTACCAAAATAATCTCGACAAATTGCGTGGCACGATTGTTAAGCCATGCTGATTTGTAAGGGTTGAACAAAAGATTTGCAGAAATTGCATATCTTTTGCCGTCGCCCCTCGCGGAGGGGCGTGAATTGAAATACATACTCCGGCGCGTCCTGCGCGCTGCTGGATGGTCGCCCCTCGCGGAGGGGCGTGAATTGAAATATACCCCAGCGCGCAGAGCGCCGCATAGGCGCTTTCGTCGCCCCTCGCGGAGGGGCGTGAATTGAAATGCGACACTCGCAACACCATTCAGAGCGGCGTTCGCGTCGCCCCTCGCGGAGGGGCGTGAATTGAAATGTAGTGGATATACACCGCACCACCTCCTACTGGTCGCCCCTCGCGGAGGGGCGTGAATTGAAATAATCTTACGAATGCTCATATTGTACTGCATCGAGTCGCCCCTCGCGGAGGGGCGTGAATTGAAATAAACTCTGCTTCAGTGTGCGTCACCATAAAACCAAGTCGCCCCTCGCGGAGGGGCGTGAATTGAAATAAACTACGGTACTCGTTTTAATGACAACGAGTACGTCGCCCCTCGCGGAGGGGCGTGAATTGAAATAATGTCCGCTTTTGCGTCCTCGGACAACTGCGGCGTCGCCCCTCGCGGAGGGGCGTGAATTGAAATAATAAGGAACAGTGCTCTTGAAGTAGGCGTATGGTCGCCCCTCGCGGAGGGGCGTGAATTGAAATTGGAAAAATTAGTATAACCTGTGGCGCAAGAACGGTCGCCCCTCGCGGAGGGGCGTGAATTGAAATTGGTTGACCCGGATGACGCTCTCGATTTCGTCGAGTCGCCCCTCGCGGAGGGGCGTGAATTGAAATGCAGCGTTCGACGCAAAAATTCGCGCCGTCCGCGAGTCGCCCCTCGCGGAGGGGCGTGAATTGAAATGTCTGCCGCCTCGATCGCCCGTCCGGCGGCATCGTCGCCCCTCGCGGAGGGGCGTGAATTGAAATCTGATGTGGATGTGCGGGTGGGCTGCCGATGCCGTCGCCCCTCGCGGAGGGGCGTGAATTGAAATGTGTCTCCCGGCACAGAGACCGACGACGACGGCGTCGCCCCTCGCGGAGGGGCGTGAATTGAAATTCCGTGACGCTTGCGGCGTACTCCCGCGCTTCCTGGTCGCCCCTCGCGGAGGGGCGTGAATTGAAATGCTATGATGTACGCCAATGGCGCAACGCAGGCGGAAGTCGCCCCTCGCGGAGGGGCGTGAATTGAAATATCGAGGCGCGCCAGCTGCGCGACCAGCCCTTCCGTCGCCCCTCGCGGAGGGGCGTGAATTGAAATTGCTCAAACGCTACACCAAGGTGACGCTGGGCAAGTCGCCCCTCGCGGAGGGGCGTGAATTGAAATTGATAGGAAAGTCGGAACTGTACCAGCGCTTGAAGTCGCCCCTCGCGGAGGGGCGTGAATTGAAATTATGCGTGAAGCACTCACGTCCGCATTCAACGATGTCGCCCCTCGCGGAGGGGCGTGAATTGAAATAAACACGCGCCCCCCTGCCCCTTGAAACCCACGTCGCCCCTCGCGGAGGGGCGTGAATTGAAATTGAAGGCGCTTGCGGAACAGGCGGCGGAAAAGCGTGTCGCCCCTCGCGGAGGGGCGTGAATTGAAATGCCCTTGGTGAAAAGGCTGTCCTCCGCCACAGGTCGCCCCTCGCGGAGGGGCGTGAATTGAAATGTGTCCATCCAGGCGTGCCTTGTCGGCTGCCAGCGTCGCCCCTCGCGGAGGGGCGTGAATTGAAATACCTACGGTGACACGCTGCTGGCGGATGCCGACGTCGCCCCTCGCGGAGGGGCGTGAATTGAAATCACGCAGGCGGCTCATCGTGGCAGACACAGCCGTCGCCCCTCGCGGAGGGGCGTGAATTGAAATTGGCCGAGCGAATTCCGCAAATTCGGCGCGTTCCCGTCGCCCCTCGCGGAGGGGCGTGAATTGAAATTTTTCTTCCTCCTGCGAGGGTACGACTTTTGATGGTCGCCCCTCGCGGAGGGGCGTGAATTGAAATACCGTGTCCGGCGCGCCGCACAGCGCGCGATTAAGTCGCCCCTCGCGGAGGGGCGTGAATTGAAATGGTCGTCGTCGCCGCTCGTGGCGGCTGCTCGTCGGGTCGCCCCTCGCGGAGGGGCGTGAATTGAAATTCTTGCTTCCTTCGCTGCTCTTGCCGCCTCTTGTCGCCCCTCGCGGAGGGGCGTGAATTGAAATTTGTTGACGATAGGAGCGATGACGGTTGCAACGGGTCGCCCCTCGCGGAGGGGCGTGAATTGAAATATGCCGGGTTTGGCGCAATACGTGGATTTGACGTCGCCCCTCGCGGAGGGGCGTGAATTGAAATAGACCACGTTTTAGGCAATGCGTTGTCTCTTGCTGTCGCCCCTCGCGGAGGGGCGTGAATTGAAATCGTGATGCTGTTATCCGAGTACTTGCCGCACACGTCGCCCCTCGCGGAGGGGCGTGAATTGAAATACGGATGCCACGCCGTCGCTGACTGCGCCTTGCGTCGCCCCTCGCGGAGGGGCGTGAATTGAAATAAATGATTCGAGCGACTTTTGCACGGTTTCCAGGTCGCCCCTCGCGGAGGGGCGTGAATTGAAATGCAATCGGACATCAAAACTATCCGCAAGGAGCAGCCGTCGCCCCTCGCGGAGGGGCGTGAATTGAAATTTTTTTCCTCCTTTTTCGTGGCCGTTTTCGGCCTGTCGCCCCTCGCGGAGGGGCGTGAATTGAAATATCTCGATTTCGATGCCGAATGTCTGCGACTTCGTCGCCCCTCGCGGAGGGGCGTGAATTGAAATAAATCGTCGCCAGCAGCCGTGCGCGGGAGAGGTCCCGTCGCCCCTCGCGGAGGGGCGTGAATTGAAATATTTTTGCCGTATCAATGGGGTGTATGGGTTACCGTCGCCCCTCGCGGAGGGGCGTGAATTGAAATTTGTCTTGTCCTCGCCCAGCGTGGAAGACAGCGCCAGTCGCCCCTCGCGGAGGGGCGTGAATTGAAATCGTGCCTTCCAAAAACACGATATTCCCCCACCACGTCGCCCCTCGCGGAGGGGCGTGAATTGAAATACCTCTTGGGCTGCCTGCGGATTTCGCCTGTCTGCCGTCGCCCCTCGCGGAGGGGCGTGAATTGAAATAAACTGAGCCTGAGTAGCATCAGGAGCCGGAGCGTCGCCCCTCGCGGAGGGGCATGAATTGAAATAAACTGAGCCTGAGTAGCATCAGGAGCCGGAGCAGGTCGCCCCTCGCGGAGGGGCGTGAATTGAAATAAAATCGGACTATACCCGAATGCGTCACGGTCGGTCGCCCCTCGCGGAGGGGCGTGAATTGAAATTTTCCCATCAACTCCGACATGTTGTGCCCATCGCGTCGCCCCTCGCGGAGGGGCGTGAATTGAAATATTTTGCCCTGCCTTTATGCCTCACTGGAAAATGTCGCCCCTCGCGGAGGGGCGTGAATTGAAATGTTATAGGATTCATAAGTTATTGATTCTGATTTTGTCGCCCCTCGCGGAGGGGCGTGAATTGAAATATGAGGAGTTCATGCCCCTCAACATTGATTTTCGTCGCCCCTCGCGGAGGGGCGTGAATTGAAATTTGTACGGGATGCCGCTGTTTTCGAGCAGCAGCGGTCGCCCCTCGCGGAGGGGCGTGAATTGAAATGATTTCCACGCCGTCGATGATGCGTCCGCCGCTGGTCGCCCCTCGCGGAGGGGCGTGAATTGAAATTAACGATATGTGGCGGAACGCTGTTGATGATAAGTCGCCCCTCGCGGAGGGGCGTGAATTGAAATTTGTCCGACGTTTTGGGCGAATGGAATCCACGTCGTCGCCCCTCGCGGAGGGGCGTGAATTGAAATTCAAAAATTGTTTTCTCGTACTCGTACGCTTGCTGGTCGCCCCTCGTGGAGGGGCGTGAATTGAAATCAGTCGACCGCTCATCCAGCTATCCAGACGTAATGCTTGTCGCCCCTCGCGGAGGGGCGTGAATTGAAATAGCTCCTCCAGATTGCGCGGGCCGAGGTACTGGTCGCCCCTCGCGGAGGGGCGTGAATTGAAATAGGGGTGCCCGCCGGGTTTTACCCGGCGAACGTGGTCGCCCCTCGCGGAGGGGCGTGAATTGAAATAGATCGGCGGCTTCGAGGCTCTCCAGCGTGCGGCGTCGCCCCTCGCGGAGGGGCGTGAATTGAAATAGGGAAATCCACGCGCAGATTACGACCACGGCGGTCGCCCCTCGCGGAGGGGCGTGAATTGAAATGGCTGATGGTGCTGGTCGGCTGTCCAGCTGGTGTCGCCCCTCGCGGAGGGGCGTGAATTGAAATAAGGCATTTCTGGATGGCGGCGAGGTTCGCCTGGTCGCCCCTCGCGGAGGGGCGTGAATTGAAATTTTTCCGGCTTCAGCGCGATTATCATGGAGCGTTAGTCGCCCCTCGCGGAGGGGCGTGAATTGAAATCGGGCAGTTGCGTGCCGCCGCGCCTTTCGGGCGCGTTGTCGCCCCTCGCGGAGGGGCGTGAATTGAAATGCTGGCGCTTCTGCTGGCGGCTGCTGGCTCTGGCTGTCGCCCCTCGCGGAGGGGCGTGAATTGAAATCAGTTTTTTCATCCACATAAGAGGTTGTTGCGTACGTCGCCCCTCGCGGAGGGGCGTGAATTGAAATAACGTTGCAAGACGGGATGCCAACACGAGTGTCGTCGCCCCTCGCGGAGGGGCGTGAATTGAAATAACCCACACAGCGAGTTCGCCGGATGTTACTCGTCGCCCCTCGCGGAGGGGCGTGAATTGAAATCCGGAAACGGGTAGCAACCCAGCGATAGCCACCCGTCGCCCCTCGCGGAGGGGCGTGAATTGAAATACGATCAGGGATAGGGTCTATGGCAGTAATCTTCGTCGCCCCTCGCGGAGGGGCGTGAATTGAAATGTTGGATAGTAATTCATCCAGACACGCCAAGCGGTCGCCCCTCGCGGAGGGGCGTGAATTGAAATCTGCCCAGTTGCGTCTTTAAGCACTGCTTTGAGCGTCGCCCCTCGCGGAGGGGCGTGAATTGAAATGCTGCAGGTGAAGATGGCCGCCATTGAGACGGCGCACGTCGCCCCTCGCGGAGGGGCGTGAATTGAAATTACGTCGATGTCACCAAGTTCAACACGATTCTCGTCGCCCCTCGCGGAGGGGCGTGAATTGAAATGTGCAGTTCGACCTCACGTTCACCGTAAAGGCGAGTCGCCCCTCGCGGAGGGGCGTGAATTGAAATGTAACGCTGCTTAAATCTGGCGGCAACTGCAGTCGCCCCTCGCGGAGGGGCGTGAATTGAAATCCGCAGCTTTTCCGCTTCCGGCGTGAACGTCGGCGGCGTCGCCCCTCGCGGAGGGGCGTGAATTGAAATTACACGGGCAAGAACGTCTATGCCGCATCCACGCTCGTCGCCCATCGCGGAGGGACGGGAATTAAAATAGGACTTTTTCCCGATTTTCGTTTTCAACCCTCCCCGTCGCCCCTCGCGGAGGAGCGGGGATTGAAATAAGCCCGCCGCCCCCCAGCTGCTGATATGCTCCCTATAAAGCAAACAGTGAAAAACTGCAAGCAGAATAGGGGGGCATATTTATATGGGAAGAAAGAGGATAGAAGCAAGAATCAAGAAGGAAGCCGTGGAAGCGGTAAAAAGCGGCAAGCTGACGCAGAGCGAGGCAAGTAGAAGATTAGGAGTTGGTAGAACAAGCATACGAAGCTGGATATCAAGGATAGAAAACGAAGGAGAAGCAGGGATTGAAAAGGCAGAGCAAAACCGTGTGTATTCAGTTCAGCTCAAGCGGGAAGCAGTGGAAAGTTACCTGACAGGGGATTACAGCTTGCGGGAAATCTGCGAGATGTTCAAAATTCGCGATAAAAGGCAGCTCCGAGCGTGGCTAAAGGTGTATAATAGCGGTGGAGACTTCAAGAGAATGTCAGGAGGAAGCCGCATGAAAAGCACGCACAAGGTCACGCAGGAGGAACGAATCCAAGTAGCCAAGGAATGCCTTGAATCAGGGAACAACTATGGAGAAGTTGCGAAGAAGTATGGAATAAGCTACCAGCAGGCTCGCACATGGGCGCTGAAATACAGGGAGACAGGCGAATCCTGGCTGGAGGATCGCCGCGGTAAGCGCAAGCATGAGCAAGAACTGCGGAGCGAACTGGAGCAGATGCAAACCCGAATTGCGCAGTTGGAGCACCAGCTGTACATAGCAGAAATGGAGAACCATCTGCTAAAAAAACTGAAGGAAGTAGAGAGGAGAAATGCCTTGGGCAAGTAAGACAGGTTAGGCAATATACCAGCATTAAGGAGTGCAACGAAAAATACGGAACGCCCGTATCATTCGGCTGCGCTTACTTCCATGTCTCGCGTTCAGCGTATTATGCATGGCTTTCGGGAAAGCTCAGCAAGAGAGAAGAAGAGAACCAAATGATTGCGGAAAAGATGGAGCAGATTCACGGGAAACGGTCTGACAAAGGCTACCGTCGCATCCAGGATGATTTGGAACACGACTTCGGCATTGATGTGAGCGACAAGCGTGTGCTGCGAATCTGCCGCGTGAAGGGAATTAAGTCAACAATTAAGTACAGCAGTCACGGCTGCACACGCAATGCATCTTGTCCGCAGCATGTGGCAGAAAACAAGCTGAACCGGGATTTCCATGCGCAAAAGCCGAATGAAAAATGGCTGACACAAGTCATGCTTTTCACCACATGCTGGAAGATGCGGGTATGACACAGAGCATGTCGCGTGTAGCCCACTGCATTGACAACGGCCCAATGGAAGGATTCTGGGGCATTTTGAAACGCGAGGAATACTATGGCTCTTGGCAGAAAAAATCTTGTTTTTTTCATTGTACTCTTGACGGGGAGCGGTTCAAAGAAGGTCGGCAGCCGCGTTTTCATCCTCTGCTTCCGCTGCAAAAAAACTTTCCGAACCCTCTTGACAAAACCGTTGGAATAGGGTATAATAATCAATGTCGCCGATAAAAGCGATGGAATGACGCGGGGTAGAGCAGCTTGGTAGCTCGTCGGGCTCATAACCCGGAGGTCGTAGGTTCAAGTCCTACCCCCGCAACCATTTGGCTCAATAGCTCAGCTGGCCAGAGCATTCGGTTCATACCCGAAGTGTCATAGGTTCGAATCCTATTTGAGCCACGAACGCCGCAGTGAAATCTGCGGCATTTTTTTGTTGTACGCCCGCCATGGGCAATAGCTTGGTGGTGAAAGTCCACTACACGCTTGGTAGTAGGAAGTGTTAGCCGAACGGCAAGGGTGTCCATCGTGAGATGGAATCTGAAGGAAGCCGCAGGCAAAGTTCTGAGCCGACGAACAGAAATCGCATACAAGGCGGGGCAGAGCGGACGAGACTGCAACACAAGTCAAAGTCCCATACTACCCGGACTCTGCCACGTAAATGCGGCGGCTACATGGAATGAAGGTTATTGTACCTTATGCGGGGAGATCTGTGGGGAACGCACCGCAAGATGTAACCCATGTTACAAGGCATGGCTGAAGCCACAGAAGTCAGTCTGGACCATAGTACCAGAGAAGTCGGTGAAAGTCGACAGAGGGAAGGGTCTGGCGGTTGCTGGTAATACAGCATGCCAGGAATCGGGCGTGTTGAAAGCAGTTGCTCGAAAGAGGATATCTGCCAGAGGATAGGTGAGTGACCGAAGGTATGGCAGAATCGCGGAGCGTCCTGATATCCAGCTAAACGTGCTGCTAAGTACCAACAACTGAACCGCCGCTTGCGGAACCGCATGAGCGGTGGTGTGGGAGGACGGGGGTTAGTTACCCCCTCCTACCCGATTTTGGCGGAATAATAGGACATTGCAAAAGGCGCAAGCAGATGGCGCGGGTGAATCTGGAAATAGTATCAGAAATTAGACAAAAAACCCCCTGCCGAGAAGGAAAACTCCTCGGCAGGGGGCAGTGAAAATCGACGGAGGATTAGTCCTCGTCGTCCTCTTCTTCCGGCAGCTCGGCATTGTGATACACGTTCTGCACGTCGTCGTTGTCCTCCAGCATCTCCAGCAGCTTCTGAATCTTCTGGATCGTTTCTTCGTCAGGCAGCGCAACCGTGTTCTGCGGAATCTTGTCCACTTCAGCGGTCAGGAAGGTGACGCCCTGCTTCTCCAGCGCTTCGCGGACGGTGGAGAAGTCGTTCGGCGCGGTGTAGATTTCGTAGGCGTCGTCATCCACCTTCATGTCTTCCGCACCAGCGTCCAGCGCCATCATCATCATTTCTTCTTCGTCCGAACCGGGGGTGCGCTCCACCACCAGAACGCCCTTCTCGTCGAACATGAAGCTGACGGAGCCGGTCGTGCCGAGGTTGCCGCCGTTTTTGGCAAAGCAGTGGCGCACGTCGGAAGCGGTACGGTTGCGGTTGTCGGTGATGGTATCAACGATGACCGCAACGCCGCCGGGCGCATAGCCTTCATAGGTGATCTGCTCGTAGGTCACGTTGGACAGTTCACCGCTCGCCTTTTTGATGGAGCGCTGAATATTGTCATTCGGCATATTGTTGGCTTTTGCCTTGGCAATGATGTCGCGCAGCTTGCCGTTGGATTCGGGGTTTGCGCCGCCATCGCGCACAGCAATCGCGATTTCACGGCCAATCTTGGTGAAAACAGCGCCGCGGGCAGCATCCGCCTTGCCCTTCTTCGCCTGAATATTATGCCACTTGGAATGCCCAGACATCCGAAAATCCCTCCTGAAAAAGTCAGGGAAGCGCCGCAAACCGGCATTTCCCGCGAAATAGTAGCTTGAAAACGCTTTATTATAGCATTTTGGTGCTTGTCACGTCAAGGGTGAGAGCCGTAATTTCGCGATTTTTTCGGGAAAAAACAGGGCAGAAGCGCGTTCTTCTGCCCCGATATCGTATGTTTATTGCACTTCGTACGTCCCGACCTGCTCGGATGTGCCGAAACCCAGCACTTCGCTTGTCGGGCGGGAGTTGGTCTTGCCGCCGTCGTAAGCGCCAATCTGGTTGAGCTGCTTGCCCATGAAGACCATCACTGCCGTCTGCCCGCCGTCCATGTTGAAGGCGACCTGACAGCCCTTAGCGCGCATCATCTTCGCCAAATAGCTGATGGTAACGCCTGCGGAGCGCTTCAGGCGCCCTTCGCACATGATGGCGACGTAGTGACCGGGTTCGACCATGCCGATGGCGCAGCGCGGATTCTTGTTCTCGTTGTTGGCGTAGGCGCGCTCGGACACTTTGCCGTCCAGCAGCAGATACGGGCCGAAGGAGTACACCGTCTGTACACCCTCGTCGATGAACTCCTGCGCCGTCTTTTCCCAGCTGTGGTAGACTTTAAGGCTGCCGTCAGGCATGAACGCCAGCATGTCCAGATTCGGGAACATGGAGTTCGTTACCTGCTTTTCGGTGTACGGGTCGTCGTAGAGGATGCGCCCATCGCGGATGACAATGCCCGTGTGGCGGTTGTTGTTCACGGCGACGCGGTAAGTGTAGTAGTCCGTGTTCATCGCAAAAACGACGTTGTGCTTCTTTGCGGTTTCTGTTGCGTCCACACGCACTTTGCCCATCTTCTCCGGGTCGTTTTGCACCGTGCGGAGCATTTCGCCTGCGTCCAAATCGCCGTACAGATCTGCCTCAAACCACGTCAGCGGCTGGGTTGCGTCGTATTTGCGCTGGATGATGACTTTGCTGGTCTGGCTGACGTAAATCCACAGTCCCTCGTCCTCGGAAGAGTAGATGTATTCGCCTTCATCGAGGAAACCCTTGGCGTTGAGGGCGGGCATGTGCGCCATGTACGCGGGCACTTCGGTGGGCGCGGGCGTTGCCTCTACGTTGTTTGCCGCCGCATCGTAAGAACCGGGCGCGTCGTAGATGTTTTCGAGGAAGTCGTCTTTGCGGACATCCTCGCCTACGGTCGTGAACGCCAGACCAAACACGCGGTTGTCGTACTTCGTGCCCGTTTCGGTGACGCTCATGCCGGAGGAGGCCTGCGTCTTGTGCAGGGTATAGGCTTCTTCCGCCAGCTCGATGCCGGTCGCGCCATTCATGCTCTTGAGCGGAACCGTCCAGTCAAACGTAATCTGATTTTCGGGGTACAGGTGCAGGTACAGCTTTTTGACCTGCCAAGTGCCGTATGCAATGGTGGACGCGGTGAACTCATCCTCGTTTGCTGCCAATGCAATGCAGTTCTGGGCGGCGTCAGCAATCATCATGTGCTGCTTGTGGCCATACTCGCCATTGGTGTCCTGTGTCACAACGACTTCCGGTTTGTACTGCCGATACAGCCCCACAATCCATTCGTTGACTTTGCCTTTGCCGCCCGCAGATTTATAGGCTGCCTTGAGATTTTTGGCATAGCTGTCCTTGAAAGTGCCAATGACCGGATACGTCCGCACGCCCATGTGCCACAGACCATTGAGCAGCTCGGAGGAGCGGGTGGTGTTGGAGCGGGTGAAGTACGCCACAACCACCTTGCGCTGCTGCTCGACGGCGTAGGTGGGAATTGCGCCGCCGAAGAAAATCAGCTCATCATCCGGGTGCGTGGAGAGGAAGAGGATATCCGCCTTCTCCTCCGTCGGCTGCCATACCTGCACCCAGTCAGGCAAATCGCCCTCAGAAAGCACAAACAGGTCGTTGATGCGCAGGGCAGTTTTCTTCTCGCTTGTTACCGCCAAGCGGACATGCTGCGCGGGCTGCGGCAGCGCAACATACGCGTGGAGGAAGCGCGTGTCGCCCGGCACGGCGGTGAACCAGTCCTTGCCGTCGTCGCTGGTCTGGATTTCCCACGATTCAGGCATGTTGCCGAAGCAGACATAAAGCCCGGCAATTGGCTTGCCCTCCGGCGCGGTAATTGCGATCCATGGGGTTTTGATTTTGTTGCTCTCCCAGTAAGAAGTATACTTCTTGTCCGTCATCAGCGTGTATTTCCGCCCGGAACTGCACACCTTGAACTTGCAGTCCTCTGTGATATCATTCGCTTCCGCAGCGAAGGCAACGCTCAGGCTCAGCGCGAGCAGCGTCAGCAGCGCTATCAGCCATTTCTTCATAATCAATGCCATTCCTTTCTATGATACTCCAACCTGAAGAATAGCATAAAAAGAAGGCGATTGTCAACGAAAACCGGCAGAAGAATGGAAAATTTACAACTTCCGTCCGCATTCGCTGTTGACGGAAGGCAGGGAGCATGGTACAATGCAGCGTAGGAAGGGGGGAGAAGCATGCAACAGCCGCGCATCTTTTTTGCCGTGGCGCTGCACGAAAAGTACGCGCTGCCGACAGATTCGCTGTATACGCCAATTCAGGCGGGCGCGGCGATTCATCCGCCGCTGAGGCTGATGCGCGACGACACGGGCGAAAATATCAGCGCGAAGAACGGCAGCTACTGCGAACTGACGGTGCTGTACTGGATGGCGCACAATGTTGATGCGGACTGGTACGGCTTGTGCCATTATCGGCGGTACTTCTCCCTACGCGGGACAGGCTGCCCGCAAAAGCGCATTCTGACGCGTGCGCAGCTGCTGCCTCTGCTTGATACGGCGGATATTTTTTTGCCGAAAAAGCGGCACTACTGGCTGGAAACGAACTTCACGCAGTATGCCCATGCGCACCACGAGGAGGATTTGTGGAAGGCGCGGGCGGCGCTTGCGCGGCTGCATCCGGGGCAGGAGCATGTGTTTGACCGCGTGATGGCGCGCCGATCCGGGCATCGGTTCAACCTGATGCTGATGCGCCGGGACGCGCTGCAAAGCTATGCATCGTGGCTGTTCCCCCTGCTGGACGCGGCGGAAATTGACACGACGGGCTACAGCGCGCGGGATAAGCGGGTGCATGGTTTTCTGGCGGAGCGGCTGCTGGACGTGTGGCTGGCACAGCAGGATTACCGCGTGAAAGAACTGCCCGTGGCGCATCTGGAACGGCAGCACTGGGGACGGAAGATTGCAGCGTTCCTGCTGCGGAAAATGGGCATCAAAAACGACCGAACGGCGCGGTGAAGCGGGTTCGGTCGCTTTTTTGCAGGGTGCTTCTTGCTTCTCTCAACAAACACGCGGAAGAAGTATGCAGAAGTCGCCAACTCAATCGCGAAAAAGGGTCAAGGGAGGAACTCCCTTGCAGGGTCAAGGGGCAGCGCCCCTTGGGTTCCCCCAATCAACACGCGGAAGTTGTATGAAAAAGTCACCAACTCAATCGCGCGAAAGGGTCAAGGGACGAAGTCCCTTGCGGGGTCAAGGGGCAGCGCCCCCTGGGTCACCCCACCCACACCGTCTCTTTCAGCAAGTCCTCGTCCTTCGCGCTGTGCCCCGCCATCAGCATGAAGTCGCCCGGCGCGAAAACACGCTCTTCCGCACGGTTGATGTAGGTGAACGCGGTGCGGTCGAGATGGAAGGTGACCTCCTGCTCCTCGCCCGGCTGCAGAAGCACCTTGCGGAAGGCAATCAGCTGCTTCACAGGCTGCATCACCTCGCATACGCAGTCGCGCAGGTACACCTGAACCGTCTCTTCGCCCGCAATGTCGCCCGTGTTGCGCACCTTCACAGACAGCGTGAGCGCATCCGCGTCCACCAACAAATCGCGGTAGACAAACGGCGCATAGCCGATGCCCTCGCCAAAGGTGAACAGCGGCTCGGCAGGCAGGTCGCTGTAGTGTCCCCAGTGCCAGCCGGGGAGATGGTTGTAGTACACCGGCACCTGCCCCGAATGGTGCGGGAAGCTGATGGGCAGCCGCCCGGACGGATTCAGCCGCCCGAAAATCGCTTCCGCGACCGCCTGACCGCCGAACATGCCGCCGTTGAAGGCGCACACGAGCGCATCCGTCGAATGGGCAATTTCCGGAATCGCCAGCGGCTTGGAGGACAGCAGCACCGTTACCAGCGGAATCCCCAGCGCGCGAAGCTGCTGGTATAGCTCCATCTGCCGCCCGGACAGGGCAAGGTCGGCGCGGTCTTTCGTTTCGCCGTACTGCGCGTAAACGTCGCCCACGACAAGCACAATCGCATCCGCATTCCGGCACGCAGCCACCGCACCCGGAATGTTGTCAGCATCCGAAGGAAGCACGCCGCACCCACGGTGGTACACAACCTCGAAATTCTCCTGCGCGCCGATGGCCTCGATGCCCTCGCGAATCGTCACATAGGGGCGGACGGCGGGATGCTCCGGCTGGTATCCCGGATGCGTGAAGTACGTCCAGTCGCCGTACTGCGCGCGAAGGTCGTCCGCGTTCGCACCGATGACCGCCACACGGCGGACGGATGTCAAGGGCAGAGTGTGCGCGTCGTTTTTGAGCAGGGTGATGGACTTGCGTGCCGCCCGAAGCGCCGCCTGCTGATGCTCCTCGCACCCGATGCACCCCGGACGCCCGCTCTTCTCCGGCTGCGCCAGCAGATTCATGCGGCACTTGACGGTCAGGATGTGGCGCACCGCGTCGTCCAGCACGGCTTCGTCGAGCTTGCCGGAGCGCACTGCGTCAATCGCCGCATCGTAGAAGCCGAGGGAGGTCATCATCATGTCGTTGCCTGCCTTGGCAGCCAGCACGGACGCTTCGGGCATGTCCGCCGCGACGTGCTGGGCGCTCAGAAGCGAATGGCAGTTGTCCCAGTCGGTGACGCTGAAGCCGTCAAAGCCCGCGTCGCCGCGCAGAATCGCCTTCATGCTCTTCTCGTCGGCGGTGAAGGGCGTGCCGTCGATGGAACCATACGCCGTCATGACCGTTGCGCACCCTGCCCGGAACGCCTTCTCGAACGGCGGCAGGAACGTCTCGCGCAGGCGGCGGTACGTCATTTCCGTGTCGCAGGCATCGCGCGCGCCGACCGCTTCGCCGTAGCCGATGTAGTGCTTGGCGCACGCCAGAATGTGTTCGCCGTCGGACAAATCGTCGCCCTGATAGCCGCGCACGATTGCTTCGCCTAATTCACCCGCCAGATAGGGGTCTTCGCCGAAGGTTTCGTCGACGCGCCCCCAGCGGGTGTCGCGCCCCAAGCACAGCACGGGCGAGAACGTCCAGTGCAGCCCGTCGGTGGCGACTTCGCGCGCCGTCACTTCGCCCATTTCGCGCGCGATGTCCTTGTCCCATGCGCAGGCGCACGCCAGTTGCGACGGAAAGATGGTGGCGTGGTCATTCAGCCCGTGCCCGTGGATGGCATCAATGCCGAACAGCACAGGGATGCCCAGACGGCTATGGAGCGCCGCTTGCTGCACCTCGCGCGCGTCGTCGCCCAGAACGTGCAGGAACGAGCCTGCGCCGAGCTTTGCCCAGCGCAATGCTTCCTCGCGTCCGACGACGGTGTAGGGAACCTGCACCATTTGGGCGGCTTTTTCTTCCAGTGTCATTTGGGAAAGCAGGTTTTCCACCTGCTGGTGGATGGCTTCATTGGAAAGCATGGAGAATCCTCCTTGTTGTCGTGAATCGTTATGCTACTGTGCTTGGAATACCCTCATGATACAGGCAAAAGGGAAAAAAAACAAGCGGGGAAGCAGGGAAAATCTTGCGAAAACGATTGAGAAGTCAAGAAAAAACAGACGTTTGGGCTGATTGCACGGATTTTCGGAAAAGTTTTCGGACATTTTTTTGCTTTGGCGCAAGGATTTTTCACTTGTTTGTCGTACTCTTTGAGCAGGGAATTCATTCTTTTCATTTTTGAAAGGAGTACGCAATGAATCGGGAGCGTTATTTGCAGGAAATCGACGCGGTGAACGCGGCGGGGAAATATCACCCGACGTGGGAATCGCTCAGCACCCACCCTGTGCCGGACTGGTATCGGGAGAAGCGGCTGGGTATCTTCCTGCACTGGGGCGTGTTTTCTGTTCCGGCGTATCATGACTGGTACGCGCGGAACATGTACATCAAGGGTTCGCCGGAGTATGAGTACCACTGCCAGCATTACGGACAGCCGAAGGATTTCGGCTTCAAGGACTTCATTCCGCAATTCAAGATGGAAGCGTTCGATCCGCAGGCGTGGGTGAAGCTGTTCCGGGAAGCGGGGGCGGATTACATCGTGCCGGTGGCGGAGCATCACGACGGCTTCCAGAATTACCGGAGTGAGCTGTCCCACTGGAACGCGGCGGAAATGGGCCCGCACCGGGACATCATGGGCGATTTGCTGGTGGAGGCGGAGCGCGCGGGCATGACGCTGGGCGCATCGAGCCACCGCGTGGAGCATTGGTGGTTCCTGGGGCATGGGCAGGAGTTTGACAGCGACGTCAGGCAGCCGCTGAAGCTTGGCGATTACGCGTGGCCCGCCATGCCCGAACGGGAGAATCAGGACTTGTTCTCCGAGCCGATGCCGACGGATGAGTTTCTGACGGACTGGCTGCTGCGCTGCTGCGAGATCGTCGACCGCTATCATCCGCGCATCCTCTATTTCGACTGGTGGATTCAGCATTCCGCCGTCAAGCCGTACCTCCAGCGCTTCGCCGCGTACTACTTCAACGTGATGGAGAGCCGCGGCGGGTGCGTCATCAACTACAAGCACGACGCATTCCCGTTCGGCATCGGCGTGCCGGACATTGAGCGCGGGCAGTTCGCGGAAGCGAAGCCGGTCCTGTGGCAGTCGGACACGTCCGTCATGCGCGGCAGCTGGTGCTACTCTGTGCAGCCGGACAAGGCGGTCTACAAAGCGCCGCAGGAGATTGTGCAGGACTTGCTGGACGTGGTGAGCAAAAACGGCCGCCTGCTGCTGAATTTCGGCCCGAAGCCGGACGGCACGCTGGCGGACAAAGACGTTGAGATCCTGCACAAACTGGCGGACTGGATGCGCGTCAACGACGAGTGCATCCACGGCACAGGCTTGTGGCGCATCAATCAGGAAGGCCCGACGAAGATTCAGGAGGGGCAGTTTGCCGACGGCGCGTCCCGCAACTTCACCAGCGAGGACTTCCGCTTCACCTGCCGCGGCGGAAACATCTACGCGGCGTGCATGGCGTGCCCGGCGGACGGCAAGCTGCACATTCGGTCTTTGCGCGAGGCGGACGCGAGCCACTTGCCGCTCTGGCACGGCATTGTGCGGAAGGTGGAAGTGCTGGGCAATCCCGCGCAGGCCGCGTGGACGCGCGACGGCGAAGCCCTGCATGTGGACTTGGGGACTTACCGCAGCGACATGCCGGTTGTGGTGAAAATCATCACGGACTAAAGAAGGCGGTTTCCGCGCCCTGTGCGCATGAAAAGAGCCATCAATATTATCATAAAGGAGAGCATCAACATGCGTTTTACGCAAGGTTACTGGGTTATCCGGCAGGATTATGTGATGTCCTACGCCACGCAGACCGTTCGCGTCATCAAGAACGACAAGGAGCTGCACATCATCAGCGCCTGCCGCCCGATTCGCCACCGCGGCGATATTCTCGACGGCGGCTCGCTTGACATTGTGTTCACCGCGCCGCGCAGGAACATCATCCGCGTGCAGGTGACGCACTTCGCCGGAACGCCGCGCAAAGACCCCAAGTTCACGACGTATGAAGAGGATGTGACGCCCGAAATCCGCGAGGATGACGACTACGCCTACTTCACCTCCGGCGACCTGACTGCGCGCGTGAGCAAGGGCGGCAACTGGGCGGTGGACTATATGGTCGGCGACCGCATCCTGACGACGTCCGGTTGGCGCGGCATGGGTCGTGCGCTGAAGAAGGACGGCACGCCCTGCTCGCTTCTGCCGCACGGCACGTCCTACATGTCCGAGAGCCTCCAGCTCGACGTGGGCGAATGCGTTTACGGCCTGGGCGAACGCTTCGGCGCGTACGTCAAGAACGGTCAGACGGTTGATATGTGGAATGCGGATGGCGGCACGGCGTCGGAGCTGGCGTACAAGAACATTCCGTTCTACATGACCAACCGCGGCTACGGCGTGCTGGTGGAGAACGCAAGCGACGTGTCCTTTGAAGTCGCGACGGAAAAGGTGGAGCGCGTGCAGTTCTCGCACGAGGGCGAAACGATGGTCTACGACGTGATTTACGGCGGCACGCCGAAGGACACGCTCGACCTGTACACCGCGCTGACGGGTCGCCCGGCGCTTGTGCCCGCGTGGTCGTTCGGTCTGTGGCTGTCCACCTCCTTCACCACGAATTACGACGAGCAGACGACTTCCTCCTTCATCAACGGCATGGCGGAGCGCGACATTCCGCTGTCCGTGTTCCACTTCGACTGCTACTGGATGAAGGGCTTCAACTGGTGCGACTTCGAGTGGGATCATGACACGTTCCCCGACCCGGTGGGAATGCTTAAGCGCTACCACGAGAAGGGGCTGCATATCTGCTGCTGGATTAACCCGTACATCGGTCAGGCGTCGCCGCTGTTCAAGGAAGGCATGGAGCATGGCTACCTGCTGAAAAAGACCGACGGCAGCCTCTTCCAGACCGATATGTGGCAGGCGGGCATGGCGATTGTCGATTTCACCAATCCGGATGCCTGCAAGTGGTACGCTTCTTACCTCTATAAGCTGATGGACATGGGCGTGGACTGCTTCAAGACCGACTTCGGCGAGCGCATCCCGGTGCGCGACATTCGCTGGTTCGACGGCAGCGACCCGGTCTATATGCACAACTATTACACCTACCTGTACAACAAGGTCGTCTTTGACGTTGTGAAGGATCGCAAGGGCGAAGGGGAAGCGATTCTGTTCGCCCGCAGCGCGACGGTCGGCGGTCAGCAGTTCCCGGTGCACTGGGGCGGCGATAACTCCGCGACCTACATCTCGATGGCGGAAACGCTGCGCGCGGGTCTGTCCATGAGCCACAGCGGCTTTGGCTACTGGAGCCACGATATTTCCGGCTTTGAGTCCACCGCGCCGGCGGATGTTTACAAGCGCTGGGTGCAGTTTGGCCTCTTGTCCTCCCACAGCCGCCTGCACGGCTCGACGAGCTACCGCGTGCCGTGGCTGTTTGACGAGGAGAGCGTTGACGTCTGCCGCAAGTTCACCAAGCTCAAGTGCCGCCTGATGCCCTACCTGTACGGCAAGGCGGTGGAGGCGCACGAACACGGCGTGCCGATGATGCGCCCGATGATGCTGGAGTTCCCGGATGACCCGGCGTGCGATATGCTCGACCGCCAGTACATGCTGGGCGATTCGCTGCTTGTCGCGCCGATTTTCCGCAAGGACGGCGAGGTGCAGTATTATCTGCCCGACGGAACGTGGACGTCCCTGCTGGATGGCGGCAAGGTCGAGGGCGGTCACTGGCAGACGGAGATTCACGACTTCATGTCCCTGCCGCTGATGGTGCGTCCCGGCACGGTGCTGCCGCTGGGCGCGCATGACGACCGCCCGGATTACGACTATCTGGACGGCGTGGAGCTGCACGTCTACCAGCTGGCGGACGGCGAGAGCGAGACGGTTGAAATCCCCGACACGAAGGGGAATGTCGCCGCGACATTCACCGTGACGATGAAGGACGGTCAGGCGCAGGTGGAGACCAACTCCACGAAGCCGTATACCGTCGTGGTGCATTCGTAAGATTGGCATAAAGAAGCAGCCCTCTGGCGCAAGCGCGTCAGGGGGCTGTTTCCGTACATCAGGCGGATGAAAATGAAGCTTAGGGCACCACCACACAAATAAGGTGGTGCATTAGGTAGCCTGCGGTTCGGCGGACGGCGCGGCATACACCGCGTCGCCATCCATAGTCGTGGCTTCCAAGAGCGCAGTCAGAAATAGATACAGCGCGTGATGATCCCGCGCCAGATTATACCCCGATAGAATCAGCAGTTCGCCGGAATCCGCCAGCACCATCAGCGTAATTTTGTCCTCGCCGTCGCCAAAGGCATCGTTCACCACGCCGCCGAGAATGCAGAAGCCGGGCTGGGCGTCAAAATCCATTGTCTCGCTGGTCTTGGGGTCGAAATCCTGCATCAGGATGGGCAGCGCTGCCGCCGGGTTTTCATCCGGCACGCGGGAAATCGCCATCGCCACCACGCGCGAATCCCCCCGCACAAGCGTGATGCGCCCCTCCGCCATCTCCACATGCGCGTCCTCCGGCAAAACCACGTTGAAGGGCGCAAGTGTGCTTTCCGGCACGGCGGTCAGCATCGGCGTGGGCGCGGGCGTGCCGGTCGGGGCGTCCGTTCCTTCCGCCAGCGGGCAGGAGAAGGTTATCAGGGAAAAAAGAAGCATCAGGCAAAGCAGCCGCGTCATGTGCCGCATGGTCATGCACCTCCGTCAAAAGCAGTTTCGTGTCTTCATCATACCGCATTTGCGCGCGGATGTCAATTTGCGAAATGTAACACTTCCTTTTAGGGGGAAATTATGATATGATAAGGGCGGAAATTCCCGCAACACGAAGGAGGTTTTTTCCTTGATGCAGAAAATCATCCGCCACCTGTTCTGCCAGCCGCACATGGCGCGTCGGATTGTTGTGCTGATTCTCAGCGTGACGATTATGGGCGCGTGCGTGTCGGTGTTCGACCGCATTCAGTTCGGCACAGACCCCGCGTCCGTGCTGAATCTGGGCGTTGCCAATAAGCTGCACATGCTCCTTGGCACCTACCAGATGCTCTTCTACGGCGCGCTGCTCATCGTCGTGATGGCGATGCGGCAGTGGGAGTTCATCGGCCTGGGGTCGATTGCAAACATGGTGCTTGTAGGTTACTCGAAGGACTTGTTCGATGTTATCTTTAGCAGCATGAACATCCTCAATCGCGACGCAATGGGCATGACGGAGCGCGTCTGCTGGCTTGTGCCGACGCTGGGCGTGTTCATGGTCGCCGTGGCGTTCTATATGGTGGTGGAGCTTGGCAGCGGGCCGTATGACGCGATTCCGCAGATTATCGCCAAGTACGTCAAGAAGATTCCCTATGCCGTCATTCGCATGATTTACGACCTGTCCGCGATTGCCATCGGCTGGCTGCTGGGCAGCACGGTCGGGGTGGTGTCGATTGTTACGGGCTTCTTCCTCGGCCCGATTATCGCGGCAATTGCGAAGAAATTCCGCCCATGGTTTGCGTAATTTCCCGGAGGTGACATGATGCTCGCCGAAAGAATGGAATTGCTGACGAAGCGCCCGCAGGGAACGCTTTTCCCTCCAGCGCAGAACCGCGCGGCGTGGGAAGCGCTGCCCGCCGACGACCGCATGGACATGGAAACGTTCATTGCCAAGTGGCGCGGTACGCCCTACCCGATGCTGCTGCTGAGCGACTATGCCGCATTCGTCCGCACGGGCAGCCGCGCACAATGCGAAACGCCGTATTTCGCGCGTCGGCGGAAGCTCATCGCGGCGGTATTAGACGTGTGCCTGCACGGAAAATCGGCGGATTTGTCCCCGGTGGAGGATGGCTTGTGGTGCATCTGCGAGGAAACGACGTGGGCGATCAGCGCCCATGCGAACATAACGAATGGACAGTAGAGGCATACTATGACACCGATATCAAAGGAACGACTTACCAATGGTATCCCATCGGTCTAGTATCCGGACAAACACAACAAGGGAACTTCCTTCCCTATGTAGACCGCTACGATATTTCATTTGCCGATAAAGTAAAAGGCTTCGATAAGAAAGCCCGAATGATTTACGAATTTGATCCGGCGGATATCATGTACTCTTATATGTATCCGGCTATGGTCCGCACTTTCCGCACAGCCGGCTTTCAATGGATTACCCAGTTCGCATATGACCCGATGGACATTGCCTACGCGAATACCGAATATCAGACACATTTTCTGAATCTCGCCTATACCCCGCACAAGGCAATCAGCATGAAAATAGCTTCCGAGGCAGCACAAAGCCTGAAGAGAGGCGCATCTTACGGAAGTTATCCACAAGATACGTTGTTCGGTGAAGGTTTCCGGGTAAGCTATACAGAAGACCTCAGCGAACTGAACAACGGAAATAAATTCTATTACTCCAATACCACCCGTACGCAACCCAAAGATGCCTCACAACTGGTATCCATCGCAGGGTGTGGAAGTTCTCCTGTTGTGCGCTACGAAGGTACAGGCGCTTATTTCATAGACCGTCTGGAAGACGGAGTATGGAGACTGGAAGTGATGCCTGATGCAATCATCGTCAATGATCCGTTCGCCAAACCTTCGCTGGAGAAAGAAGTAGTGACCATCGCTTACGGTGCCTGGGACATGGCCTTGCAACTTCCGAACCTGGGAAATGCATTCACCCTTTCCGCCATTCAATCGCCGGCCAATTCAACACTTGCTTCCTCCGCCCACAGAGAGAACAGCAGAAAAGAGGAAGTGAAAGACGGAGTGATTCACTCCCTCCGTCCGGGCGTTTACCTGCTGCAACGCAAGCATTGTGCGCCGAAGCAAAACTGGACAGCCGATTCGCAATGGAATACGATCAGACTGGGCGAATACGCGGCTCCCGCACCACGGGCAACGAGTTACCGAGTTATGCATACACCTGCCACCACTGTGGAAGCCAACAAACCATTGAAGATCACAGCACAGATAACAGGTCCGGAATTTCCCGACTCCGTCATCATTTACACCGACAAGATCTCTTTCTGGAACGATCACAATCCGTCCGTCAAGATGCAGCGCACAAACGGCTATACATATCAGGCAACGATACCCGCCGAAGAGATAAAAGAAGGTTATTTCAGGTATAACATCATCGTCTGCCGGGGCGACAGTACCCGTACTTATCCTGCAGGGAGTTCCGCTACAGGAAGTTCTTCCGGTACAAACGGAAATCCGCTGGACTGGGACTACACCCTCAGCCAATACTGGACTACCCGTGTAGTCGCCCCAGGTAGTGCGATACAGTTACTGACTGTAACAGATACCCATAGCCGGATAGAAGCCTATACACTCCCCGAATGGAACGAGCTTCACCGGAGTTTAACCGATTCATCTCCGACAGAAAAGCCATTGCTCCGGTTCACCTTTACATCAAAAGGAGAGAATCCGCAATACTTCCTTCGCACATTTGTCAAAGATAAGATAGACGGAAGAAAAGGCAAAATAAAAGATTGTACCGTCCTCTGTATCCGGGTTAACCGGGCGAAGGCTCTTCCGGAAGGAATCAGTGCCGGTTTCGTTACATCGGACGGATACACGTACAAAAGCCCTTGTCCTTCTCCCTCACCGGAAGGAATCATACGAATCCCTTTGAACCGGTTGCGTCAGACAGACACGGCATTGCTTCCGGTAGCTTATCCCGTCTTCCTGAAACAGTACTTCCAGCCGGAAACGGAAATACCCTTCCAGGCGGAGAAAATAGAAAAGCTGGAAATATCAATGCCGGGCAATGCTAGACCGGTAACAGAGATCGAGCTTGGAGAGATCTGGCTGGAATGATACTATTAACCGATATTTCAATAAAATAAATCTATTATCAATTACACAATAATTATGAACAGTAACATCTTAAATCTACGCCATCTGACTGTACTATTCATCTTATGTACAGCCTTTCTTGGAGGCGCAATTCCTGCCTTTGCCCAACAGGGAGGCAAGAAAATGACCGGACAAGTGATCGATGAGAACAAAGAACCGATGATCGGAGTGAGCATTCTCATTGTAGGAACATCAACGGGTACAGTGACCGACTTTGACGGAAACTACACTCTGAATGTACCGAAAGACAGTAAGGAACTACAATTCTCTTACGTAGGATACGAAACTAAAGTGATAGCTATCCCCGCAAACGGCAACGTACTGAATGTACAAATGAAAAGCGACTCACAAGTACTGAGTGATGTAGTAGTCATCGGATACGGAACGCAACGCAAAAGTGACCTGACCGGTTCGGTGACGAATGTCAGCAGCAAAGACTTCAACATGGGACTGGTAAGTTCTCCCGAACAACTGATTAACGGAAAAATCTCCGGTGTACAAATCATGTCCAACAGTGGTTCGCCTACTTCCGGAAGCACGATCCGTGTACGTGGAGGAGCTTCACTGAATGCAAGTAACGATCCGCTGATCGTATTGGACGGTGTGCCTCTGGAACAAGGAGGTATCAGCGGTAATGACGGCAATTTCCTGAGCCTCATCAACCCGAATGATATTGAAAGCATGACGATTCTGAAAGATGCCTCTTCAACCGCGATCTACGGTTCGCGTGCATCCAACGGTGTCATCCTTATCACTACCAAGAAAGGAAGTTCGGACAAAATGAAAATCACATTCAGCACTACCAACTCCATTCAGACACGCACCAAACTGGCGGATATGTTAAGCTACGACCAATTTGTCAACACGCTTCGGACACAAGGAACTTCTGCCCAGCAAGCTCTGTTGGGAACAGCCCGCACGAACTGGAACGATGAGATCTATCAGAATGCTTTCGGTACGGATAATAATCTGAGCGTCTCCGGAAAGATTGCCAAGAACTGGCCGTTCCGTGTGTCGGTAGGTTATTATAACCAAAGCGGTCTGCTACGCACTGATAATGCGGAACGCTATACGGGAAGCATTATGCTGACTCCCTCTTTCTTCAAAGACCACCTGAAGCTGAATATTAACGCCAAGGGTTCTATCAACAACAATACATTCGGCAATACAGACGCTATCTGGGCAGCCGCTACCATGAACCCGACCATTCCCGTTTATTCAGGACTGGATACCTTCGGCGGATACACGGAAGCGACAGACAACACAGGCGCCCCTGTCAACGGCGCCGTAATGAATCCCGTAGGACTTATCAAGATGAATGATTCTCAAAGTAACGTAAGGCGTTTTATCGGAAATGTCGATGCGGATTACCGTGTTCACTTCTTCCCCGATCTGAAACTGCACGCTACACTGGGCTATGACTACGCACAAGGTAAAGGTAGCGTATATGTTCCGGCAGAAGCGGCACAGAACTACAATACTTCCGGTCTGGATTACAGCTACGGCCCCGAAAAGAAAGAGAACCGTCTGCTTACCTTATATGCCAATTACAACAAGCTCGTCGAATCTATCAAGAGTAGCTTTGACGTGACAGCCGGTTACGACTATCAGTACTGGAAATCGACTACACCGCTTTATAGCGAAATGAACACGTTGGGAGAGATACAAAAGACATCCAAAGCGAAGGATGAGCGCCACGTGTTGCTCTCCTACTACGGCCGTCTGAATTATTCTTTCGATTCACGCTATATGCTGACTACGACTATCCGCCGGGACGCCACTTCCCGTTTCGCCAAGAATGTACGTTGGGGTACTTTCCCTTCGGTAGCTTTAGGCTGGAGAGTGACAGAAGAATCTTTCCTGAAAGACAATAAAGTATTGAGTAACTTGAAGCTCCGTGCCAGCTATGGTGTGACCGGACAGCAAGACGGTATCGGCAATTATAATTACCTGCCTATTTACACTCAAAGCCAAAACGGTGCGGAAGCCAGCATGGGTAACGGATACATTCATACCTACCGTCCCAGTTCCTATGTGCCCGATTTGAAATGGGAAACAACTACTTCCTGGAACGTCGGATTCGACTTCGGCTTCCTGAAAGACCGCATTACAGGTAGCTTCGACTACTACACCCGCCAAACAAAGGACTTGATTGCCACGGTTCCCGCCGCAGCCGGGACGACCTTCGATCGTAATATCACTACAAACGTAGGAAATGTAGACAGTCAGGGTATGGGATATCAGTTTCAATATGACATGGCAAAAGATGAAAGTAAAGAACCTGTCTCTCGTAGCCGGTGCTGCCGCAACTAATACTTCGGTCGGCCCTTATATTGACAGCTATCAGGTACAGACGTTGACCGAAGGATATGCCCCCTATATGTTCTACGTCTATCACCAGCTCTATGACGAAAAAACCGGGAAGCCCGTAGAAGGCGCTTATGTAGACCTTAACGGAGACGGAGAAATCAATACGGAAGATTTGTACCGTTACCACTCTCCCGCTCCTGACTATATCCTCGGTTTCAGCACTTCCCTACGCTGGAAGAAATGGACGTTGAGCACCAGCCTGCGTGCCAATATCGGTAACTATGTTTACAATGCTATGGCTATGAATACCGGAGCCTGGGAAACAGTGAGCTACAACTCTTATCAGTTGAACAACC
>OGLI01000383.1_pt1 | contig 40688 bp, 29 predicted proteins | sample 1572661 | NCBI WGS metagenome assembly OGLI01 (sample SAMEA2581901, study PRJEB24529) | metagenome | biome: Human gut stool | place: China | collected 2011 | reverse complement strand
CACCGATCTTCAGTTCACCGGAAGAGATATCTTCCAGACCTGCGATCATACGAAGGGTGGTGGACTTACCACATCCGGAAGGACCTACGAAAATGATGAACTCCTGATCTGCGATCTCAAGGTTGAAATCCTTAACAGCTTCGAAACCGTTAGGATATACTTTGCAGACATTCTTTAAAGATAAACTTGCCATTTGAAAATACTCCTTTCATATTTACCAATGTTATTTTCTCTCATTGTGAAACGATATGTCTCGTTTGAATCTGAATTCAGTATAACGAAAATCACGAAAATGTGCCATACCACTATTTCACAAAGATTTTGAATCCTATTGTAAGAATTGCTTATAAAGTTTGTTTTTTTTCGAAATGCTTGTCAGATTGAACAAATCCGCCCGCATTTCTTGGACATATTCCACAAGAATCGCCCTACTTTGTCTCATTTTCCGGCTTTTTATAGAAGCTAAGCTGGTTTTTGCCATGTCTTTTTGACACATACAGCGCATTATCTGCGGCTTTGTACAGTTCCTCGAAAGACTTGCCGTCCCCGGGGAAGACCGCTGCTCCCACGCTGGCCGTTACGGAATATTTTACATATTCTCCCACTTCAAACTGATGGAAGAACTGTTCGATCTTCTTGCCTTCCCGTTCGATCATGGTAATATCACGGATGTCTTTGAGAAATACCATGAACTCATCCCCGCCGGTACGACCCACGATATCCGTAGCCCGGAACATGGACTGCAGGCGCACTGCCAGATTGCGGAGCACTTCATCTCCGAAGGCATGTCCCATAGTATCATTGATCTTCTTAAAGTTATCAACATCCAGTACGAACAATACGCCCTGCTTGTCCGGGTACTTTTCCATGTATTCCCGGATCTTACGCTCTGTGGCCATCTTATTGTTCAGATCCGTCAATAGGTCGGTATCCGCTTTATCCTCCAACACCTTACTGTGTTCAGAGGCTTTGATGCGTACCAGAATATTGATTGCGGTGATAATAATAAGCGCTACTGCAATGGAAATACTGATCTTGACGATCAGATTCACAATCGGGCCGCGGAAGGACTGTTGAATACTGGACAGATAGGATTCATCAATGCCTACCACCAGATTCCAGTCTGTATCCGCAATGGGGAAATGACAGAGAATCTTACCTACGCCGTTCTCATTAACATGCAGTATCCCATTGCTGCCCTTCTGCTGCTGTCTTTCAAACAGGGTCCAGCTTCCCAGGCTTTCCGAAATATCTTTCAGGGAATTCCAGAAATCATTCTGCAAAATAGCCGTTCCGTCAGTGGCACCGTAGCATGCCATAATGGTTCCGTTCCGGTTGACCAGAGAGAAAAACGCCTTGTCACCATATACAGAATTGTCGAAGAATTCCTTCATGTCATCCGGGTTCATATAACTGAGCAGATATCCGGTGACATTTCCGGATATCGCAATCGGACACACATAGATAAAGGCAGTCTGTCCGTTGATCCCATCCGTGCCGGCATAAATATAATGGGCGGAGGTTCCGCTGATGCTGCCGTAATAGTTTAACTCCGACATATCGAACTCCCGGCGGTCACTCAGCATTCCTTTTCCGTTCGTAGCACAATAAGCAGACATATAGGCGTTGCTGGCTTTTACAATGGTGTCCAGCTTCTCATATACAAAAGCATCACTTCTGTCCGGCCGGCTCGCCATAATGTTTGCCATGGCACTCGTGATATCTCCCAGTGCCCCCAGCTTGTCATCTACTCCCGCGGAATAGTAAAAGCCGATCTGCTCTGCCTGATCATCCACCACCGTCTGTATGGCTGAATTCATTTTATTATTAAATTCGTAAATACTCAGAACCAGTGCAACAACCAGCAATGCGCAGGGAAAGACCCACTGGAAAACAATTTCCCAAAATTTTCTCTTTTGCATACTCCGAACACCTCTCGTCTGATGCCCCCGCAGGACATTTTTGTTACTTCACGTCTGTTTTCAGGCTTTCATCCAGTTCATCATGGAATACTCTCTCATCCTCTTCCGGCGAGATTTCCGGTGCAGGCTCCTGTTCTGACAACAGCTGATCTTCCAGCTTCTGGAAGAATTTATTGTACAGCATGGCAGAGGCATAAGCCGGCAGCGAAAAACCAAACAGGAAAATAATGGGTATCAGTCTTAAAGATACCAGATAAATAATCAACGGGAAAAATGCCATTACGAACATTACAACTGTCTTGGGCAGCTGTAAAATACTCATGATAAATGCATTTCGAATGGTTCCCATGATTGTATTGTCAAATTTGGCAAGTACCGGAAATACATATAAAGAAGTGCAGATCACCAGCACTCCTGCTGCCATGATCAGTACCACCAACACCTGACTGAACTGCATTCCGGATTTGGTAATAATGTAGTAATCACCGCCAAGGATCGCCGCTACCAGCATAAGCAGCAACCAGATCAGGGTTGCCTGACGGAAATTGGTTTTAAAGGATTTAAAAAAGCTTCTTGTAATATAACTCTCCTCGTTACGCACGATCTTCAATGCCACATAATGCATGGAAGTCAGCGCAGCTCCAGCGGTAATGACAGGGATGCAGCAGATCAGTGTCAGAATATTGAGCCACATCAGATCTGCCATTTTGTTCAGTACATTCATTAAAGGGCTATCCAGGTCAAAAATTTTCATTTACATCTTATCCTTTTCTGTTTTATAAAAATTTTTCCATGGGGGTCACACGTATTCCGGAAAATGCCTCCTCTTCATGTACCGCATGAAACCCCAGTTTTCTATAGAACTCTACGGCATACGGAGCTGCTTTCAGCGACATATACCGTTCCCCTTCCTCTTTTTTCAGATATTCACACATTCTTCTCATCAGATCCCGTCCGATTCCCCGATGATGATACTCCTCATCGACAAAAAGAAGTGATAAATGATTATAATTCCGCACGGAAGCCGCTCCGATGACTCTCTCACCGTCCAGCGCCACCATCATCTGGTATCTTCCCTGCAGGAACGACTTATAGAGGTGTTCATCCGTAATAAAATCATAAAAGTTACGGATTCCCTCCTCTGTATAATCCACCGCCTCAAATTTTAAAAATGTCTTCCAGATCATATGCATGGCAGGAATCCAGTCTTTGTCTTCCGCCCATCTGATCTCGTAAGTGCCCACTGCCGTATCCGACATGATGCACCGCCTCTCTGATCCGAAAGCTTTCCGGTCTTAATCCAGTCCCGGAATCTCCCTACGGATCCATTGATAGATGTCCTCCATGGCCTGTTCACCGTCTTCCTCATTCAAAAGCTCATGTCTGTCATTCTCGTACAGTTTGACGGTAATATTTTTCACACCAGCCTTCTTCAGAGAATCACATGCCTTCCGGACACCCTTACCGTAATCTCCCACCGGGTCCTCGGCACCGGATACCATAAGGATTGGCAGGTTCTGCGGTACCTTCTCCAGATTCTCCTGCTTCTGCAGTCTGCGGATCAGTTCAAACAGCGTCTGGAACCCGTTCACAGTGAAGGTAAATCCACACAGCCCATCCGCTATATAGCGGTCCACATTCTCCGGATTCCGGCTCAGCCAGTCACTGGATGTCCTCGGAGCATCGATCCGCTTGTTATAGCCGCCGAAAGCAGCCTTGTCAATAAAACGGCTGATATGCTTTGAACCACAGAACAGCTTCTGTATGCCTGCCATGGCTTTGGAACAAAGGATCAATCCCCCGGACTGCATTCCCGTTCCGACAATTACCGCCCCGTCGACTCCCTTACCGTAACGACACAGATAATTCCTCGTAATAAAGGAACCCATACTGTGTCCCAAAATAACATAGGGCACCTCCGGATAGCTTTCCTCTGTGATCTTCTTCAGCCGATGTACATCCCTTACCACTACCGTTGCCGGATCCTGTTCGCAGAAGTAACCGTAAGTGCCGCCTTCCGCCACAGATTTTCCATGTCCGAGATGGTCTTCTCCGGTAACAAGGATTCCTCTGGCAGTCAGAAATTCAGCCAGGTTCTCATAACGCTCCACATACTCTGCCATTCCGTGCACTACCTGCACAATGCCTTTTACATTGCCGTCATCGGGAGTATATCTCACTGCATGGATACGGCTTTCGCCGTCCCGGGAATCAAAGTAAAATTCTTCCTTAATCATAGAACCTCCTTGGTTACGGAAAAATCATAGGACGCACAAAACAAATGTCAATTTTACAGCCATCTGCTTTGGCATCCTATTCATTATATATCATTTCTTATAAAATTTTAAGCCCTATATTGCTTTTTTTGTAAAATAGTAACAGTTCATCCCGCCTCATTCGTAAAGTTGCGTTGTCATATACTATTTAACAGATCTCTGCTCCGGCAGGCATATTCTTCTCCGGGGTGACCAAAGCCAGATTGCCTTCCGCGTCTTCTGCGCACAGGATCATGCCCTCGGACATTACTCCTGCCAGTTTCGCAGGCTTCAGGTTCACCAGTACCATAACCTTCTTGCCCACCATTTCCTCCGGGCTGTAATGTGCCTTGATGCCAGAGACGATCTGACGTACCTGACTGCCGATCTTCACCTGGCTGCACAGCAGCTTCTTGGACTTGGGCACTGCCTCACAGGAAATGATCTCACCTACCTGGAACTGCATTTTTGCGAAGTCGTCATATTCGATCTCTGTCTTAGGCTCAATATCGATGGCTTCCTGCTCTGCCTTTTCTGCCTCGGCATTTGCCTCTTCCGCTTCATGCTCCGCTGCTGCCTTGATCATGGCTTCTTCCAGCTCTGCCTCTTTTTTTGCTACATCCTTCATATCCAGACGGGCGAAGAGGATCTCAGGCTGATCTGTCACCCTGTTGCCGCTCTCATACAGGCCGAACTGCTCTAACTGATCAAAGTCACGCAGGGAGGTATTCAGCTGTTTTGCGATCTTCTCTGCGGTTTCGGGCATATAAGGCTCTAACAGGGATGCGCCAATGATAATACCTTCCACCAGATTGTACAGAACGGTAGCCAGACGATCTGCCTTGGCTTCGTCCTTGGCCAGTACCCAGGGTTCGGTCTCATCGATGTATTTATTACAGCGTTTGAAGATGCCGAAGATCTCGGTCAGGGCATCTGCTACTCGCAGTTCTTCCATTTTGGCTACTACTTTTGCATAAGTGCCGGTCACAGTCTGTTTCAGATCGGCATCCACTGCTGCATCGTTCTCGGTCAGCTGTACATTCCTATTCTCTACTACACCGCCAAAATACTTGTTGCCCATGGAAATGGTACGGTTCACCAGGTTGCCCAGGGTGTTGGCCAGATCGGAATTGGTACGCTCTGCTACCAGTTCCCAGGTCAGATTACCGTCATTTTCAAAAGGCATCTCATGCAGTACATAGTAACGTACTGCATCTACGCCGAAATAATCTACCAGATCATCCGCATAGACCACATTTCCCTTGGATTTACTCATCTTACCACCGCCCATAAGAAGCCAGGGATGTCCGAATACCTGCTTCGGCAGGGGCTCACCCAGTGCCATCAGGAAAATAGGCCAGTAGATCGTATGGAAACGAATGATGTCCTTGCCGATCAGATGCAGGTCTGCGGGCCACAGTTTCTTGTACTGCTCGGTGCTGTTGCCATCTGCATCGTAGCCGATACCGGTGATGTAGTTGGTCAGTGCATCCAGCCACACGTAGATGACATGCTTGGGATCGAAGGTCACCGGAATGCCCCAGGTAAAGGAGGTACGGGATACGCACAGATCCTGCAGTCCGGGGAGCAGGAAGTTGTTCATCATCTCGTTCTTACGGGAAACGGGCTGAATGAACTCGGGATGCTCATTAATGTGCTTGATCAGTTTGTCTGCATATTTGCTCATGCGGAAGAAATAAGCCTCCTCCTTGGCAGGCTTTACGACACCGCCGCAGTCCGGGCACTTGCCGTCCACCAGCTGGGACTCGGTCCAGAAGGACTCACAGGGAGTACAGTACATTCCCTCATAGGCTCCCTTGTAAATATCTCCCTGATCGTAGAGACGCTTGAAAATCTTCTGCACCTGCTTCTCATGATCCTCATCCGTGGTACGGATGAACTTATCATAGGAAATGTTCAGCAGATCACACAGTCCGCGGATCACACCGGCGATCTTATCTACATGTTCCTTGGGAGTGATGCCGGCTGCCTCAGCCTTCAGTTCGATCTTCTGTCCATGCTCGTCAGTACCGGTCTGGAAGAAGACATCATAGCCCTCCTTTCTCTTGAAACGTGCGATGCTGTCAGCCAGTACGATCTCGTAGTTGTTGCCGATATGGGGCTTCGCAGATGTATAGGCAATCGCTGTGGTAAGATAATATTTTCCTTTGCTTTCCATTGTGTCTGTTCTCCTTTTCTACTCCTATAACACTATCTAATGCCACACGGATTGCTCCGCGCTTTGCGCTCCCGCAATCCTACCCGCCATTCGCATATCGAAAGGCTTACGCCTCTCTTCTATGCTCATATCGGGGCAGGTCATCAAGACAGAAAATTACTCTCGTGCAAGCACATCGTAATTTCTGTCTTGTGACCTTGTTGGCATTAAAAAAGTCTCCTCAAAGAACCTTATGTTCTTCAAGAAGACGAGCGTTATCTCGTGTTACCACTTCTCTTCGTCTGTACCTCACAGTACAGACCTCTTCGGGTCCGTAACCCTATCCGCTGTAACAGGCGGATCCTGTCGCAGCCTTGCTTTCACCGTTTGTTCTGTCCCGGTGTCCGTTCGGTGCGCCGCTCAGAAGCCATCTTCTCCATCTGTCCGTTTCATTCCTCTCAGCCTGCCGGAATGTTCTCTGTAAAACTTCTATAAAATAGATACTCTCTTCCTCATTGCATTTGTGTATTCTTACAGTAGCACAGGAAATCCGGACTGTCAATGCAGTTTTTGTTGCCATGCAATCGTAAAGGTGTATAATATTATATTATATTATATTATATAGGGTAATTTTTATAACATACATAAGAGGATATAAAATGAAACAAAGTAAATTGCCAAAGCAGACCTTGATCATTCTGGGCATTGCTCTGGTACTGGTAATTTCCACCGTCATGTGGAGTTCTGCCCAGATCACACAGGATACAGAGGAAGAAGTACAGTCCACTCTCCGGGATGTTGCCACGCAGAACGCCCTGATCGTACAGCAGGAGATCCGTGAAAACTTCAACTTATTATACAGCCTTGCCGATGCGATCAGTGTTTCCCCGGGTACAGCCAATGCCAGCTCCATTGCCGCACAGTTGGAATCTTTCGTCTCCACCTATGGGTTTAAGCGGATTGGCTTCATCTCACCGGATGGTCAGGCAATGGCCACTGACGGCTATGTACAAGATCTGTCCAGCAGAGATTTTTTCAAAGATGGTATGCAGGGGCTTCCCGGTATTACCAATACTCTTCAGGATCGAATGGGTACTCCGGAGCCCATCAATGTATTCAGCATTCCCGTATATGATCAGAGTGATTCCATTATCGGTGTTTTATTTGCCACCTATCGGAACCAGCATTTTGAAGAAATTTTAGGCGTGCAATCCTTTAATAATCAGGGATTCAGTTGTCTGGTAAATCAGGACGGTGACCTGATCGCCACATCTTCCAATGCACCGGCTTCCCTGCAGGAAGCCGACCGGATATCCGATTATCTGACTCAGGATGCCCGTAACGACCAGCCCTTGCAGGATCTGCATACGCTGCTTCAGAGTTCTTCTTCCAGCGGTGGTCATTTCTATGGAGGCAGTCAGAAGTATTATTACTATGCGGCTGCAATGGACAATCTCCGCAGCGACAGACAGTGGTTCGCCCTGACTATTGTTCCCGATCAGGTACTTTCCAGTCGTTCCGCTCCGATATTGTTTCAGGTGCGGCTGCTGATCCTGCTGATCATTGTGATCGCCGGAGTCGGTACTTTTGCTTTTGTGCACAGTATCCGGACACGGCGCAGGCAGTTATATCGTCTGGCTTATGTGGATCCTCTGACAAATGGTGATAATTTTGCCTGCTTCAAGGAGAAATTATCCCACCGAGGCGGAGACAGCGGCTTCTATGTTGCCCTGGATCTTCAGGATTTCAAGCTGATCAATAATACCTGTGGTGTGGCCAAGGGTGACGAAACACTGTTGGAAGTATGGAAGCTCCTGCAAACCGGTACACATCTGGGTGAATTTTCTGCCCACATCAATGCAGACCGGTTCATCCTGTTCCTGCGGGATAATGACCGGTGTACCTTAGAACCCAGATTGGAGTGCCTGTGTCAGGATATTTCCAATCTGTCCACAAAGCTTAATATTCCGAAACTGTTCCCACTGTGCGGCATCTATGAGACCGCCGATCATAAGGAAATCGAGCAGAATTACGGCAAGGCTGTACAGGCTAAGTATCCGATAAAGGGAAAACGTACCAGACATTATGCTTTTTATGAAGATCTGGATATCAAACAGCTCTCCGAGGATCGTCTGATGGAAGATGTCTTCGAAGACGCCCTGAAGAACGGAGAATTCCAGCTGTGGTATCAGCCGAAAGTAGACCCCGTCACCGGAAACATTCTGGGAGCGGAGGCTCTGATCCGTTGGAAGCGCCCCGACGGCACCATGCTCTCCCCCGGGAAGTTCATTCCATTATTTGAGAAAAACGGTAATATCACAACACTGGATGAATATGTGTTCCGCACAGTGTGCGCACAACAGCAGAGATGGCTGCAGGCCGGAGCAACATTGTATCCGATTTCTGTAAATATTTCCAGAGTCAGCCTATACTACAGCAATGTGGTAGATAAGTACCGGGAGATTTTGAATTCTTTCCAGCTGGATCCGAAATATGTTCCGCTGGAGATCACCGAGAGCGCTACCATTAATAACAGTGATATCTCCTCCCTGATCGAGCAGTTCCATGAAGCGGGATTTACTTTACTGCTGGATGATTTCGGAAGCGGTTATTCTTCTCTGTCTTCGCTGAATGTCATGCATTTCGATACGATCAAGCTGGATAAGAGTCTGATCGATTACATTGGTGACCGGAACGGTGAAAAGCTGCTGTTGCATATCACACAGCTGCTGCAGAGCTTCGGTATGACTATTACCGCAGAGGGTGTAGAAACTTCGGATCAGGTAGAGTTTCTGAAGAATCTTCACTGTGATGATATTCAGGGTTACTACTTCTCGAAGCCGTTACCGGTAAACGAATTTGAAGATTTTGTAAGAAAGCATACAGGTCTGTAGGGTTCGCCCACAGACCTGTTTTTGTTCCTGTATTCTGTTTTGCTCGTCTTATTCTTCTCCCAGGATCAGGATCGAATAAGCCGGAAGCGTAACTACAGTACCGGCACGCTCCGCAGTCTCTTCTCCGGTATAAAGTTCCCCCAGCAGTACCAGTTCCTCCGCTGTGGTGCCTCCTACGGTAAGTCCGGTCAGATCCACGCTCACAGCCTCCGCAGAGGTATTTCCCAACAATAATAAGTTACTGCCTTCATAGCTTCTTGTCAGGGCAAAGCATTGTTCACCGGAATACTGCTCCAGATAAGCGGTGGTGCCTCTGGCGATCACTGGGTTCTGGTTGCGGACACGGATCACCTGTTTCACATAATTATAGATGGAATCGGGATCCTCCTGCTGTTCTTCCAGACTGTCAAATTTCATCTGAAAATCTTCCATATCCGCCGGTCCTTTACACATACCTGCAGCATTTTTGTCCTTGCTCCAGTACATGGGGGCCCGTTTGTTCTCGTCTTTGCCGGAGCCTTTCATGCCCAGTTCTTCCCCATAATAGAGGAATACATTGCCATTCATTAAGAGATTAAGGGCATTGCCCATTTTCGTCTGAGCTTCGCTATTCTCCCCGGCATAGTAGCCTGCACTGCGCCCCATATCATGATTGGTGTAGAAGGGAGCATTGATATAATCCGGATTGTACTGCGCATACATGCCCTGCTCTGTTTCCAGATTCTTTGCATAAGATGTTGCCGATGCCTTACCGTTCATCACATTGGCAATGATACCGGACTTGTCGGCAAAAGCAAAATCAAACATGCTGTCCACGCCGCTCTCATAATATTTGGCATAGGTATTCTGATCCGTCCAGCATTCACACACCAGATAATTCTCCGGATCTTTGCCATGAACATAATCCGCGAACCAGCTTAGAATTTCCACATTGTCCTCTGTGGATCCGGTAACATACTCTTTCACCGCATCCAGTCGGAAGCCATCCACACCCATATCCAGCCAGAAGTCCGCGATCTGCTCAAATTCCCGGCGTACCGCCTCATTCTCCAGATTCAGATCCGGCATTCCGTCCCAGAATCTCGCTTCATAATACCAGGCCGTTCCATCCAGCTGCGCATACCCGCCCTGGTATTCTCTGGAAAAATGGTAATAATCCACGTACGGGCATTCGGAACTATCCGGTTCCGCCCCTTCCGGCAGGCTCTTCAGATACTCCGCAGCCTGTTGGAACCAGGGATGGCTGCTGGAAGAATGATTCATTGCCAGATCCAGGATCACACGGATCCCACGGTCATGACAGGCCGTCAGCAACTCCTGAAATGTTTCCAGAGTGCCGTACTGCGGATCGATATTCTCATAATCCGTGGTATCGTATTTATGATAGGTGACAGAGGGCATCACCGGCATGAGCCAGATACCATTGATTCCCAAATCCATATCGGTGGTATCATCACCGTCATTCAGGTAATCCAGCTTTTCCAGTACGCCCTGTAGATCTCCAATGCCATCACCGTCGCTGTCATAGAAGGAATATACGAAAAGCTCATAGTAGGTGCGGTAGTTGTCGTCCGGGATCTGCAGTACCCGGTTGTCCTGCACCAGAGACGTGGTACTGTCGGTGCTGTCAGTGTTACTGTCCGTGCTCTCATCCTGTACGGTGGCAGTCTCATTCTGTGTACCGGCAGCAGACGCATTGCTGTTTTCTCCTTTGCTGCCTCCACAGGCAGTCAGAGACGCTGTCATTCCCACCGCCAGTATTGCTGCCCATATTTTTCTGTTCCATTTGCTCATAGTTATCGCTTACTCCTCATATCTGCTTTTTTCAAACCGGAACCATTTGAAATCAAAATTGCATCCCGGCAGGAAAACGAAGGTCACATTCTGCTCTCCCGTCACTCTTTCCAGAGGGAAACGCAGTTCCCTATATTCCTCGCTGTGCGGGAAGGGAAGTACCTGTGTAGCTCCATCGGTAAACCTAAGCTGGATCGTATTCTGCTGTAAAGGAGTTCTTCCGCAGATGACAATGCTATCGGTTCCCGCTTCTCCAAAGTTCATATCCGTAAATTCGAGAGAGACATTATTGCCGATCTGTTCAACGGCATCCCCGGTTCTCACAAAGCTGTCACCATAGGTAACTCCGTCCGTGAGAGCACTCAGTCTTGCATAAGCTTTTTCCTGTCTGGTGAAATGGAACTCTTTCAGGAAAATTTTGCTTTCTGACACTATTGTCAGTTTTGTTACACCCTTTAATCTCCGGGGCAATACGAAGGTATCCGGCTGGAAGACTTCCCAGATGCCCGGCTTCTGATAGGTTATTTCACCCACCAGTGTTCCCTGTGTCCCGGAACCGCTCTCTTCGGGCTCTCCCTTCCATATCTGAATCCGGTGCGGATCATTATCGTTGGCAAAAATGGACAGCGTGATCTCGTCACTTCCGAATTCACCAAAGTCTAACGCTTCATAGACCAGTCCGGTAGGCTGTGCCTTGTCCGTTCCGGCACTGTTCTCCACTCCGCGGCTTACGTCTCCGCCAAAACTTCCGACATAAGAAATACCCGTCACCGGCTCATACGGAGAATGGAACGTCTGTCCCATGCCCTCCACTGCAAAGTCAAGTTGGGAAATCATTTTAATATTGGTTGTTCCGTTACAGGTCATACACCTTACCTGAAAACTGCCATCACTGACGCCTGTGATCCGGATGCTCTCGCCGTCTTCCAGTTCCTCCAGTTTTGCCACAGGGCTGGGGATACCGGAAGCATCAGTAATGCTCCAGAGAAGCTTACGGTCTGTGGCTTCCATGGGATAGATACGGGTATGTAGCAATACATACGGCTTCTCCGGTGTCAATCTCATATAGGGAGCGCTCATTTCCAGTTTCCGCACCGGAACAAATCCGGGATCCACAAAGGCGGGCGGATATTCTCTGTTTTCTTCTGTTGCGCAGACACCGGGACGAATCGGTGCTTCGACTGCCTGTAACGTCACTGTCGCCGTGCGGTGCCCGGCAGCTGCCGTTGCTGTTCCAGTGCCGGTTTCATTGGTCATGCTGTTCACTGTGGCTGCCCATGCATCCTCCACAGTCACACGAATCTCCCCCGGCGTAGTTTTTGCTGCGATCATAGCCAGTAATTTCCCCTGGAACAACTTACGCACGGTTCCCTTGTAGGCATCGTAATCGGCGCTGTCACCATTGTCCAGTCCCACCAGTCTTCCAGCACCTTCCACGGTCACTCTCACATAATCAGAGGCATTTTCCACAGGATATCCGTTCCGGTCCTCCGCTGAGATCTCCACAAAGATCATGTCCTCGCCGTCAGCATGCAAGGCTGATTTATTTGCTTTTAATACATAATGATCTGTGTTGCCGAAGGAATGTCTCTCCTGTCTGGCTATCTCCCTACCCGTTTCGTCGTATGCCACGGCACAGATACTGCCGGGCGCATACGGTACTTTCCAGGAAGGCTGCAATACCGTTCCTTTCTGATGATCGATCTGCTGTTTTCCCTGTGACACTCCGTTTACGAACAGTTCCACCTCCGGAGCATTGCTGGTGATCCGCACGTCCACCTGCTGTCCCGGATTAAAATCCCAGTAGGGATATACATGGATCATGGGATCTTTTTTCCCATCCGTCCATTCCGAACGGAAGACGTAGTAGGAGTCTTTGGGAAATCCCGCCGTATCCATCTGTCCGAAATAGCTGTTTTTCGTCTGATAAGGGGTCGGCTCACCGATATAGTCAATGGCTGTCCAGATGAACTGACCACAGGAATAAGGGGTATCTCTGTCCATAGTGATACAGTATTCCGTATTTTTCGCCGCCCAGCTGGTAGTACTGTTGCCCAACGCAGAACACTGTTCGTCCGCTTCGATCAGATTCGCCCTCTCCAACGGAAAATGATACACCCCTCGGCTCTGTACCACAGAGGAAGTCTCACTTCCGTAGATGATCCAGTCCGGATGCTTTTCATGGTGTTCCGCATAATATTTTTCCGCGTAGTTATAGCCCGCCACTTTCACGATATCCGCACATTTCTGGGCATTTTCCCAGGGCATGTAATTGGAACCGATCGTCACCGGTGCCACCTTCCGGTAATCCCACTTTCTGACTACTGCAAGGAGGCTACGGGTGATCTCCTGTCCATGGGCATCCGCATGGGTATCCGGAATCTCGTTGCCAATGCTCCACATGATAACGGAAGGATGATTGCGGTCTCTGCGGATCCAGCTGCGTACATCCTTCTCCATCCACTCCTTGAAAAATCTGGCATAATCATAAGGATTCTTTGCCATCTCCCACATATCGAACGCTTCGGATACGATCAGAAATCCCATCTCATCCGCCAGTTCCATCAGTTCCACAGCGGGCATATTGTGGGAAGTCCGCACAGCATTGACACCCATGGAACGCATGAGTTCAAATTTCCGGCGCATGGCTTCTTTGTGAAAAGCCGCTCCCAGTGCTCCGAGGTCATGGTGATCGCAGGCACCGTTCAGGCGCACTTTTCTGCCGTTTAATAAAAAGCCCCTGGCAGGATCAAATTGCATGGTGCGGAAACCGATGCGAAGATGTTCTTCCTGTGTGATTTCCGTCTTCTGTAAGGCTTCACCTGCTCCGTTCTCCCCGTCGTTCATTGGAAGTTTGCATAGACGAACTGTAAGATCATACAGATAAGGATCTGTGATGTCCCATTTCCGGGGATTATCCACAGGAATCGCCACAGATGTCTTCTCCTGTCCACCGGCGAGGGGCTGTTTTACCCGGAAAATCTCCCTGTTTTCCGTTTCTGCAGAGTTTTTACTGTCCCCGGCATAATGCAAGCAATATTCCAGTTCATAATTCTCAGTGATTGCTCCCCATTCCAGTTCCGTATCGATGGTCAGATCGTAGCCGTTTTCCGTCTCCACGGAGGAGGTATAGATACCGTCCAGCGGAATATGTGTCTCAGGCAGACGGATCATCCAGACATTACGATAGATTCCGGCACCGCTGTACCATCTGCTGTTGGGTGCCTGAAAGGTTACCCGGAGAACAACTTCATTTTCACCTTCACGCAGATGATCCGTAATGTCCCAGTCAAAGGTGGAGTAGCCGTATTTCCAGTCACCGAGGCACACGCCGTTTATATAGATGGAAGAATCCATGTAAACACCCTCGAAGCGCAAAATGACACGTTCGTCACATGTCGTGCAGGCATTACCTGCCACAGAATTTGACTGCTCCCGCAAGTTCTCCTGCGCCGCTTCGCCTGCACGCTTTACTCCGGATGCGGAATACACGAATTTCTTCCGATACCAGCCGATACTGTCTTCATAGAGGTTCTTCGTATCATAGATCAGCCAGTCGTGAGGCAAGTCTGCCGGCTGCATCTCCCGCTCCCAGAGAGTTCTGTCTTCCCAATTCACACCCAATGCTGTTTTTGCAAAATACCAGTTATCATTCCATAACGTTTTGCTGTTCATCGAAATTTCTGCCCTTTCTGTCCATATCGTTTCCTGTCAGATCCCTGCTTCTATAGTGCTGCTTTTCCTACCTGTGTCCCGTCTTATCGTTGTCTGATACGGTCTTCGCATCTGCCCGGTCTTCCAGACGTTTTACTATGTAAACTGCCAGTACTGCATCCAATGTTCCCAGTACCATGCCGCCCAGAATATCCGTGGGATAGTGGACAAAGAAATAAAGTCTGGAAAAGGCAATGACTGCTGCCATAAGCAGACTTAAAATACCCGCCTTACGATAATAACTGAAAATGGTCACCGCTCCGGCAAAACCGTTGGAAGTGTGTCCCGAAGGGAAGGAATATTCCGAAGGGAACGGAATTTTCAGCGTCACACCGGTGTCCACAGCACAGGGACGGGGTCTCGCGATCACATTTTTCAGGAACAAATTTCCCACAAGATAGGTGATTGCCATGGCGATTATCATGGTCAGACCGCATTTCCGGGTCTTCGGAATGCATGTCAGCACAATCGCAATGACGATCCATACCAGACCGCTTTCTCCGATCGTAGTAAAAAAACGCAGGATCTCTGTCAGCCATTCCTGATGGATCCCCTGAATCGCATGCAATATCTGTAATTCCATCCTTCGTTCCTCCTTGTCCGTCTTCCGGCTTGGTTATCGGCCGCTCCGTAATTTCACCGTCAGACATTCTTTTGAACTATTGTAATCTATTCAGAAATGCCTTTGCATTGGCTGCAATGTCATCCTTAAATACAGCGGAACCGGCTACAATGACATTGGCTCCTTTTTCCATGGCAAATGCTACATTGTCCAGATTGATACCACCGTCTACTTCCAGATCGGTAGACAGCCTCTTATCGTTGATCATTTTCCGGATCACCTGTACCTTATCCAGGCACTCCGGGATCAGCTTCTGTCCGCCGAATCCGGGCTCCACAGTCATTACCAGCACCAGATCCACCAGTTCCAGATAAGGTTCCACTGCCTCTGCCGGAGTGGCGGGCTTAATGGTGATGCCGGCCTTTTTGCCTGTGGCATGTATTTTTTCAATGCATCCCTCCACATCTTCTGTGGCTTCCAGGTGAAAATTCACCAGGTCCGCACCACAGGCAGCGAACTCTTCCACATAACGTTCCGGCTTCTCGATCATCAGATGCACATCGAGAAACATATCCGTGTGGGATCTGACAGCTTTTAATACCGGCATACCGTAGGAAATCGACGGTACAAACAATCCGTCCATCACGTCTACATGCAGCCAGGGGACTCCTGCTCCTTCCACAGCTTTGATATCCTCTCCCAGTTTCCATAAATCCGCCGAAAGAATTGAAGGTGATAATAAATTCATGTTACTCCTCATTTCTGCCCCGCAAGGCCTTGTCTGTTGCTTATTACCGTTCTATTCTAGCAAACTTGTTTTCGTAAAACAAGACTAACGAAAAGGAACCTTTTCCTTTTGGAAAAAAGTTCCTCCGTTCGCAATTCTCTATAGGTTTTTCACGTCTTCTTTCAGTTTGTTCCAGGCATCTTCATGCTCCGTATAGTAAATGGGACATTTCTTTCCGCCACAATCATAGTGGCGCAAGATGTCATCGGGTTGCAGGTCATAGGCATCAGTCAGCCATTTCAATAATTTGATCAGAGAATCATAGGTCTCCTGAGTAAACTGGCCGTTGTCCGCCTTGTAGCAGCATTCGATAGAAATAGAATCCTCATTGCGGGTCTGTACTGCATAGGCGATCTCGTCCAGAGGAACGCACTGAAGGATCTCGCCATCATAGCCAATGATAAAATGGGCACTGGCACTGCGTTCATGATTGTCTTTCAGCTGTTCGAAATAGCTGCGGTTCTGGGCCGCGCTGGTCCCAGGATTCGCCGTGTAATGTACAAAAATATTTTTCACTTCCGTCAGGGGATCTCCCGGTCTGGAATATTCATTCACGGTGAGAAAATCTTCTGTCCAGTTGGGATGTGCTGCATATACATCCGCCGGAAGTCCCTGGATCCGGGTTCCCGTGGTCTCCCCGATCTGTTTTTCGATCTGCTGCACAGCTTCTGCCGCAACTTCCACAGGAGTACTGGCTTCCGCAGTGCTGGCAGGTACTTCCAACAAATTTTTCAACATAAAGATTCCTGCAAGAATGCTGGCACACAGCAGGGAAATCTTAATATATCTGCGGATTCTTGCCTGTCTGCGGCGGCGCTGCCTCCCGGCTCTGACCCGGCGTTGTCTGACGCGGGTGCTGTAAGCATTGTCTTTGTAAACATTTTGCTCATATGCATTGCCCGGATGACCCTGCTCCTGCCGCCAGGCCTTGTTTTTCTGCTGTGCTGTCGTCGAATACTGCGGATGTGATTTCTTCCTTCCGCCTTCCTGCGGCATTGCCGATATGCTATGTTGTGACCGTTCTGTGCGTCCTCCGGTATGATTGCTTCGTGATTGATCGGCGTATCTTCTGGTCTGTCTGTCTTGCGGTTGTCCTACACGTCTTCCTACGTGTCTGACTATATTTTTTCCAGTCCGGTAATCCACCAGATACGGATTTCTTCGCACCTGTATCATTTCCAGATCCGGTTGTCTGCTCGAACGATTCTCCTGTGTCATATTGCTGCCCCCCAGAGTTAATTGCTTTCTTTGAGTCCCAGTTTAATCCGGAGTTGTCACATTTTTCGGCACATATTCCTTAAGATTTTATAAATTTATTGTTTAAAAAGTTCCAGCAAATACTTTTCTATCACCTGTGCTGCTTTGCGATGAGCTTTCACTCCGGGATGCAGGCGGCTGCCTACGGTGTCCGGTGTGGTGTTGGGAAGTTGTAAAAAGTGGATTCTGGTATCACCAGTCTGTTCCGCGTAGGTTTCCACCGCTTCACGGATGACGGGCAGGAAATTGTCTCCCAGCATACCATAGCCCCAGATGATCTGTGCCTCAGGATTGCAGTCACGCACAGCTTTCAGGAAATCTCGGATTGCTGTAGTCAGGATCTTTTTGACTTCTTTTATGTCACGGGTTCCTGCCCATTCTCTTACCAGTTCCGCTGCGGACTGGATTGCTGTGGCATCGTTGGTTCCCAGATTAATGATCACGGCATCCGGCTGCCATGCCTTGAAATCATAGTCTTCCAGTGCTCCCAGCGAAGCATTTCGCTCCCCGGTAAGCAATCCGCAGACCTGTTTATAATAGGGAGGAATCTTATTCTCTACAATGCCATCCCAGCCGGTGACGATTCCCCAACCACTCTGGGACACCACACGATATTCCGCAGAAAGCGCATCCGATACCATACGGGGATACGTATTTTCCGCAGAGAAGAACGCACTGATCCAGTCTTCCTCACCTACCGGCCCCATAGTTCCCTCTCCACTGGTAATACTGTCTCCTACAAATTCCAGGCGATATTCAGGATCCGGCAGAACCAAAAATTCCCCATCTCCATATTGCAATCCCAAAATCTGTATCATGTGCAGCGGGTCCTGGTGCATAGCCTGTACTTCCTTCAGAATCCGTACATGCTTCGGCTTTCCTACTGTCATTCCTCGAAACAGGCATACTTCATTTTTCCCTTTATTAACCGGAAAACGGCTGATCTGGGCACCATTCAGTTCTACCGCCAGCCATGGCTCCATCGTGTCGTAATCAGCATTTACTTCCAGCCACAATTCACTGCCAGTATATAGAAATTCTATACCGCTGCCGGTCCAGAATAAATTGATCACATCTTTTCCCGTGGTCCGGCCCAATACCCGCACTTGCGGCAAATCCGCTATACTTATAATCTTTTTCTGCTGTTCCATTTTCCCATACCTTCTACTCTGTTTTCTGTTGCTTCGACATTTTCTGTTATGATCTTTCGATTGCCTGCTTTACTCTCTCCTGCCGTACTCTTCTGCGATCACATTCTCCGCAGGACGTCCGCATACCGCATAAGGGCTCAATCCTTCCAAATTTCCCGGCCAATCCCAGATGCCGAAGCCTTTCACCCAGTCACGTTTTCTGCAGGCTGTAAACATTGCCCGGTACCAGTCTGCCTGTTCCGCATCATCCTCTTCACCCTGCAGTTCCCAGTTATTCGGAACCTGCGCAGAACCATGAATATTCATGCAACCCGCTTCCGAAAACAAAAAGGGCTTCTGAAATTTTTTCACAACCTTTTCGATCCGGTCTAACTGGTTGTCCCAGTCGTCTATGGGATAATATCCGCTGGACGCAATCACATCCACGGCATCCCACCATGTAATATGATCTTCTCCATATTTGTCGCAATTATAACCGACAGGTCCGTCATATACCGTCCGTACTTCTGCGATAAGTTTTCTCCACTCTGTCTCCCGGTGCTCCGTCATGGTCATTTCACACCCCGCCAGGAACAATTCACAGCCTGTCCGCTGCGCAATCTGTGCATAATGTTTCTGAAAGGCAATGTGACTCTCGAACCAGTTGCCCCATTTGGGTTCGCAAGGTACATCATGGTCAAAAAAGCTGATTCGTGCCCGCCAGACACCATTGTCACAATTCACCGTCGGTTTCAAAGCAACTTTCAGTCCCAGGCTCTGTGCATATCGAATCATATCATACAGTTCCTCATCCGTACAGCTTTTCTCCCCATCATAACGGATTTCCTCACTGTAAGGTGTTTCCTGCATCCCCGATGGTGTGAATATCACCCAATTCGTATGGATCCTTCGTACCATTTCCTCCATACTTTTTCTGGATTCTTCCGAACCCAATACTCCTCTGTGCGGAAAAACCGCAAAATTCACAGTGCGAAATGCCTCCATACAATACCTTCCCTTCCAAGTATCCCATTTGTGTTTCATTTCCTGTATTGTATCATTTTTAATTTTATTTAGCTAGTAAAATTAGCTTTTATTTGCCTAAATTTATTTTCCTGCATTTCATTGTGTTCATTCACACGATATGCTACCATGAAACTATATACAGTGCTTTCAGAAAGGAGCTATCTGCCATGCATTTTGTACAGGCAAAGGGGATTCTGTCTCAGAATAACGGAATGAATATTTACCGCGGATGCTCTCACGGCTGCATCTATTGCGACAGTCGCAGTAAGTGCTACGGCTTTACACATGCTTTTGAAGATATCGAAGTGAAAGGAAATGCACCGGAGCTGTTGGAACAAGCGCTGCGCTCCAAGCGTCACAGGTGTATGATTGGTACCGGTGCTATGTGCGATCCTTATCTTCCGGCTGAAAAAGAGCTGCGATTGACCAGAAAATGTCTGGAGCTGATCGATCAATATGAATATGGTGTGACCGTGCTCACAAAAGCCAGCCTGGTGCTTCGGGATCTGGATCTTCTGCAATCTATTAATCAGAAAGCCAAGGCAGTGGTTCAGATGACGTTTACTACTTATGATGAGGATTTGTGCCGGAAAATAGAGCCTAATGTCTCTACCACGAGAGAACGTTTCGAGGTGCTGATGAAATGTAAGGAATTGGGAATTCCCACCCTTGTGTGGATGACTCCCATTCTTCCTTTTATTAATGATACCCGGGAAAATATCGAGGGGCTTCTTGACTATTGCCTGCAGGCGGATGTGAAGGGAATCCTGCTGTTCGATGTAGGAGTCACGTTGCGGGAAGGAGATCGGGAATTTTTCTATCAGGCTCTGGATCGTGATTTTCCCGGCATTCGGCAAAAATATGTCCATACTTACGGAAATGCCTATGATATTCCCAGTCCTCACGCAAAAGAGCTTATGACACTGATTCAAAATACCTGCACAGCGAATGGCATGCTGTGTTCCCCGAAGGAATGCTTTACTTACCTGCATGAATTCCCCGAGAGATACGTGCAGCAGACATTGTTTTAGGTTCCAATGGCGATAATTTCTACAAAAAAGTTTATATAGACAACACAGTAAAATCGGGAGCTTTTGCTCCCGACATCTTGATAACGCAAAAACGAATATTTACATTCAGAATAGAACTACACTCAGAAAATTGGTAGCTATAGCTTCAGCGCCCAGAACAAAAACGGCATTGTGATCACGGAAAGCAATGTGGTCAAAGCCACGCCCCTGGATGTCAACCGATAATCGCCATTGTACTGCTGTGCCAACATTACTGTCATGCTGCCTACCGGTGTTGCCATCATTACCAGACAAACGCCTCGGAATATCGGATCCTTGATAAAAAAGCACAGTCCCCACAGAAGCAATGCCGGCAATAGTACCAGTTTTACTACAGAGAAAACGAGTAGGCGCACATCTGTAAACAAATCTCTTAACCGGGTCTGCGCCAAAGAGTCACCAATGACCAACATGCTTAACGGACCTGTGATGGCACCAGTGAAAGTTGCTGTATCTTCAAGGATCAATGGGACCGGAAGATTGGTGATATACAGAACTATCGCAATAATGCAAGAGCCTACGCCTATATTCACGAGTTGTTTCCAATTTATATTTTTCTGACAACCACCAATCTGCATTTTGTGGATGCCATAAGTATAGATCAAGACATTATATAACAAGTTGAAGATTACAGCGTGAATTATTGCATTGCTGCCATACATGACATCCAGCAGGGGATAACCCATAAATCCAATATTGGAAAAAAGCATCATGACCTGATAAGCGCCGTAGTCCTCTCTGTCTGCATGAAGCAATCTGGGCAATAGTTCCGCGACAGCAAACATAATTGCAAAATAGATCAGCGCAACACCCAGAGTAAACAACAATTTTCCTTTATTCTCCAGTCTCTCAGGATTCATACCAGAGGCAATAATCAGCGCAGGATTTCCAATATTGATTACTATACTTGAAATTGTTTTGCCTGTAGTATCTTTAAACACACCGATTTTCCGACAGATATATCCGATGAGCATAATCAAGAAAAACATTATCATTTTTTGGAGTAAAAGCATACAACACCTTCATATAGTAAATATATAAGCTCGCAAATTATACGTTCTTACAAATGCATCTCTAACCGCTGCCAACATTACTTTGCAGAGTCGCCCATTATAACACAGGAAGGAGAGGGAATTACAATTTCCTGTCCGCTCCACTTTAAAATCCCTTTATTTTCATCAAAGAAAAAGGTCTGTACCACATCTGTATGCTGAATACCCACTATCAGCATAGAGCCATCTGGTACAAAACAAAACTCCCGGCAGAAATCACCTGCCAACATTGTATGTCCTTTCAACATCAACAAACCGGTTTCCTTATCTACCTCATAGACAACAATTGAATTGTGCCCTCTGTTCCCAGCCAAAAGATATCTACCGGATGGATGCATCTGTAGTGCCGAAGTATAGTTCTCCCGGTCATAACCATCCTCACGTCTCGTCGATATTACCTGGACATTCCGTAACATATCTTTGCAATCCGGCTGATACTCAAACACAAAAATTTGACAGCTCAATTCAGATACCATATATAGATATTTTCCATCCGGACTGAAACGGAGTTGTCTGGGTCCACTGTCTTCCGGTGCTTTCCACTCGAAAACTTTTTGATACGTTTTTGCATCATAAAGATATATATAATCAAGACCACAATCCGCAACCGCAATATATTTTCCATCCGGTGTAGGCATGGATGCATGAATATGAGACATCCTTCCATTTGGTTCCTGGTGATGCTCTACTCGTCTTTCCTCCCCAATGCTTCCATCCTGGTTAATGCCATAGACCACTAACAATCCATTACGAAAAACTGATACTAAAAGACTATCTTTCTCCTCATCCGCTATAACATGACATGGCCAGCCACCATAAGCATACGCTCCATCGGGACTTTGAACATTTCCCGCTGATTGGCTTTTTCTTCGCTCATAATGGTGGCGATCACTTCGGGAGTCAGGCCGTCCTCTTGGCTCAGCTTTTTAAATCGGCAAGCCTGAGAGAGTGACGGAGTGCAATCGTTCAGTTCCATCTGCTCCAAAAGGTCATACTGTTCCTGCTCGTTAAGATAGGAAAGTTCAACGGCGGGAGTAAAGGAAATGCGTCCCTCGTCCACATATCGCAGAATTTCGGGGATAAGATTGGTAAGACGGATATATCGCTGAACAGTTTTATAACTGTCACCCGTGTCTGCACCGATTTGTGCGGTAGTACGGTTATCATCAGACTTCGGGACAAGTTGTCTCGAAGTTAAATCAGTCCTCCATCCTTGGTGCGCCAAAGCTTCTGCTTTCATCTTGTAAGCAAAGGCTTTTTCGCTCGGAAAAATATGCTCACGGTGTAGGTTGCTGTCAACAAGCACGATTGCCGCCGCATCACGGTCAAGAGAAGCAATTAAGGCAGGGATTTCGGTGATCCCTGCCTTTCTGCTTGCCATAACCCGTCTGTGACCGGATATGATTTCATATTCGTCTGTGGTATTTTCAAGTGGTCTGATTATGATGGGAGATACAACACCGTGTGCCTTAATACTTTCGGCAAGGGCATCCATTTCCTCGTTGTCCTGCACCTTGTAGGGGTGGTTCTCAAAAGGGTGTAATTTTTCAATAGAGATATTTTTCTTAGTATTTTTCATCGTACATAACCTCGTTCTTTCTTTTTAATCAGACCATTGTGTTTCATTTCGATATTGCGCTCCTGCTCAAGAAGCTCGTGGATTTTCGGAATATGCTCCTCAATGCGCAGAGCGACGTTTAGTTCTTTTCGCAAAGGAGTGATCTGTTTGGTGATTTCCTTTGCCTGTTCTTTCAGGACGGCACCTTCCTCCGGTGCTTTCACACGGCGCAGTTTTAGCCGCAGTGCATACCGTTCCTGCTCCAATTCGGAGATACGGGCAGATAAATTCTCCTGAAATGACAAAAGCTCCTTTGGCGACTCAATGTGGTTGTCGCAAAGGAGCTTGTACTCTTCAATATATTTATCTAACTTCTGTACCTCTGCCCGCATCTGCGGAGAGAGTGGTCGGTTGTCTGCCTCCTGAATATTACTGCCGGTGCAGAGCTTTAAGATTTCAATGAATAACTCAAACAATAACTGTACCGTATCTTTCCGCTGCGCCTGCCGCAGTTGATGTTCAAAATGAAGCAGCGGCGCTCGTTTCCATTTTGGTGATACAAACACATACAGTTCCGGGAGCCGCTGGTTGTCAGAAAGCCGTTCCCGCATTTCTTCATAGGAGTATTTCTCGCCAAGACTTGTGATGCGCACCGCCCGTTTCCATCCGTCCGCAATCACAGAAGGATGTTCATAACGGAAGTCACGCTCAAAACGATATCCCAAGCATTTAAGGTAATATTCCAATTCACGGAAGGTACAGCATTTGGAAAGTGCTTCATCCACATCACGCCGCAGTATATCCCGATGGGTGAGCTTGCCGGAGTTCCGTATCCAATATTCCTTTTTATTGCTGTAGAATTTATGGCTTTGGATAACGGATTTGTTCCTTGCGGCACAGATGGTATCGGAGATTTTGCGAAGCTCTAACCGATCTCCGATGCCGTTACGAAACTTCCTGCCGTCCACAAATGATACGCTGTTTATTACAAAGTGATTGTGAATGTTATCGGTATTCAGGTGGGTAGTGACTACCACCTGATACTTTGCGCCCCACATCTTCCGTGCGGTTTCCAAGCCAATTTGGTGTGCTTCATCCGGTGTGACCTCGCCTGCGGCAAAGCTCTGATACCCGTGATAAGGAAGAGGATAGTCGAATGTGCAGCGGCCAGTCTTGCGATGGGCACGCGGAAGGGAGAGCAGGATACATAGTCAAGGCCGAGGGTATGGCAGAACTCAACGGAAACGAGGTCGCCGCCGTGCTCACCGCAGATACCACAGTGGAGTTCGGGACGGGCGCCTTTACCAAGCTCAACAGCCATCTTCATTAGGCGGCCAACGCCGTTCTGATCCAGCTTTGCGAAGGGATCGTTTTCGTAGATCTTTCTGTCGTAGTAAGCGGACAGGAACTTGCCTGTGTCGTCACGGCTGAAGCCGAAGGTCATCTGAGTCAGGTCGTTGGTGCCGAAGCAGAAGAACTCAGCTTCTTTTGCCATTTCGTCGGCGGTGAGGCAAGCTCTAAAAAAACGTCTTCGGTTGCAAATTTTTTGTCATGGTATCACATCCTTGAGCATATGAAAAACAAGGCGTAGCGTTACCGTGATGGTTGATATTATTCGGTAATCAGAACTGTGAATCAAGACAGAATTTTTCTCGATACTGTGTAGGTGTTAATCCGGTTTCTTTTTTAAAAACCTGACTGAAATAACGAGCATCGTTAAATCCCGTTTGATAAGCAATATCATATACTTTGTTTTGAAGATCTCGCAGAAGCTCTTTTGCTTTCTGTATACGATACAGAGTAATATAATGCGAAATATTCATGCCGGTTTCCTTTTTAAAAAGATCCGACAAGTATATCGGATGAATAAATACCAATTTTGCCAAAGTATCAAGAGATATATCCTTTTGATATCGCTGTTGTATATTAAAAATTGTCTGTCTGATCAACGGTGCGATATCCTTTTGAGCGATAATCGGATCTTCCTGCATTGTAGTTTCTTGAAAAATTTTTGAAGCTTCTCTTAGTTTTGACAACGTATCATAAAAGAATTCCTGCAGTCTCATAAAATCATTACATATTTCACTAACTGCTATACAGTTCTCCGCGGCCCCGGTTAAACACTCTAAAGAATTTTCAATATTTCCGAAATCTTCAGCACATGTGTTGTCGTTAAATATTACCAACACGCTAATTGATAACAACCCGATACCGATGGGATAACACTCCAAGCCAATATTCCGAAAAAAGTCCAAAAAACGAATAACCGCTGAATTGTTTTTTTCATCACCGGTCTGATCCCCGTCCTGTTTTATCAAGGCCGTAACAACTCTGCCGCATTTACCTGATAAATCAAACAGATCAAGATTCTCTTTTTCTTTTCTGTTATAATCGGTATACCCGTATATCAGGTTTTGGATAAACTGTATTTTACGATCCTCCTTGCTTTTATGATATGCCTCTAATTCATCAGCTAAAAACTGATCGCTGATAATCTTCTTTTCTAATTCACATAAAACATCTATAATCTTACCCGGACTAACCGGCTTCATAATATAATCAAAAGCCCCATATCTCAAAGCCTGCTGAGCATAAACAAAATCGGAATATCCCGATATAATAACAGGAATCATTTTCAATGGAATTTCCTGAATTTCCCTTAACAGATCAATTCCGCTTTTACCCGGCATTTTAATATCCAAAAAAATCACATCAGGTCTTTCCTGTCTGATAATACTGAGTGCTTGTGAAACATCAGATGCTTCTCCGACAATTGTCCAACGTTCATTATATTTTCGAATAACCGTTGCTATGCCATGTCTTATCGTATATTCATCATCTATAATTAATATTTTCATCAGATTTACCCTCCGGACGGTTTGTGCTCGTTTTTAATGTTTTATTAAAATTACATGTAAAGCCACAGGAGATAAAATTACAGAGAACGGATACTTTAAATGATGAAATCTTATTGTCTGGTTTATTGTTCCGATGTATTCAAACACGGATTATACGGAATGCGAATCATCACCCGTGTCCCTTTCTGATAAACACTTTCTATCGTCAAGCCATAAGGGCCCGAATACGCCAGCCTGATGCGCTGATGAACATTTTGCAAGCCGTGCCGACTGCTGAAAGCGGTTACCTCATTTTTTAAACTTTCATTCAACTCTAAAAGCAACCTCTCAGGAATTCCGGCTCCGTTATCTTCTACGCTAAATACGATATCGTTACCTTCACGCCTGCCGGTTATTACAATCGTTTTAAGGCCGACTGTATTTTCGATTCCGTGTACAACGGCATTTTCAACCAAGGGCTGTAATAAAAGCTTGATAATCAACTGTTGATGAATTGCGGTGTCTATATCAATACTATATTTCAAACGGTCTCCGAAACGCACTTGCTGTATTAAAAGGTAATTCTTTATTTGTTCTAATTCGTCAGCCACTGTTTTCAAGTTACCGTCGTTGCTTATACTATACCTGAGCAATCCGCCCAGTGCCACAACAATATTGCTAATTGTATATTCCTCATTTTCTATAAGCATCCAATTAATACTGTCAAGTGTATTATACAGAAAATGAGGTGCAATTTGAGCTTGGTATGCTTTAAGACAAGCCATTTCCTCAATCTGCTTTTGTTCATAATTTTTTTCCATTAACTCGTGCAAAGTATTATATAGAGTTCCTATTTCATCCTTTCGCTTAATAAAATCATTTATTTGATCACTTTCCGGTCCGAATGTCTGAGCAAAATCAAGCAGCTGTTTAAAATCATCGGAAATTTTATTGGCAAAAAACAAAGATGCAACAAGAAGCACAAACAGTAAAAAAACAGTTGAAAATATAATCGTCATGCTCAATAGGTTCGTGTTCGATGTTATAGATGATAACGGAATCCACGAAACGATATACCAATTTGTTTTCTCGTTCCGATAATAAGCAATTTGAACATTCTCCCAACCGATTTTTTCAACATAAATGCCGGAATCTCCGGAGAAATTAAGATGATTTTTAAAATCTTGTTCATACACGTGAGCATCCAAACCATCCGAACTTGAAAGCAGCTCTTTATTACCATCTACCAAAAGCAGTTTTTCATCCGGTCCTGTGTAAATATTCTTCAAAACATCGTCAATTGTTTGCGTTTTCAAATTCACGATAACATATCCCAATTTCTCGTTATTAATAAAATCTTTCATAATAGATACGGATGTAAATACTTCATTTTGTGTTTGCTGGGTAGAACGACAAAGTATATCATTTTGCCTTCCGATCCAAACATTTTCTCCGCAAAATTGATCGTCTATACGATATTTATCGAGCTCATTATAAAAATCTTCGCTTAAATATCCTCCAAAATAATAAAACCTATTGTTTTTCCCATACAAAACCATATTTGAGATTGAAGGATTACTTATAACAGTACTGCGCAAAATACTGATAATGGATTCCCGGTTTATATCTCCCAAAATGGCCTCATCTTCTATGAGCAAATTTTTCAGCTGTTTATTAATAATAAAATTGAGCGTAGTGGAATTAACGGTACTGATTTTTGATGTTAGGTTGCTGTTGATCTGGCACAACAACGTTTCGGTGTTATTTGCCGAATTCTGCAGCGTAAGCTTTGTTGAGTGTGTACTAAAGGTTATAAACAAGAAAATAATCGGAAATACTGCAACAATGACAAACAGCAGAATTAGTTTCGATTTGAGTGTCAAATTCAAAAAACGATGTACCACTTACACCACACCTTTCTCTTCTGCCAATTACGACCCGGCCATAATGTTTTCAAAATACAAGACAAATTGAAGCAACCTGAGTTTGTCACCGTTGAAAATTCTTTACTTATTAATTTTATAGTAAGTCCAAATAAGCAAAAATGCAATATTTAGATAATCGGATTAACCTGAAATATAAAACAAAATTATCCACAGCTGATTTAACGTTTTCACATAAGTTCATCTGAATAGCAGTCATTCCAAATCCTTGTTAATTGAGATCTTTTTCGGGTATGACAAACAGACGGTACCTCCTAACGGCTGTACCGTCTGCAATATCAAAATGTTATCTGTATTTCTGAATCATGGAATCAAGCTGAGATACCATGTTGTCAAGACATTCTTCCGCGTTCAGACCATTACGAATATCTTCAAATGTTGTGTTGAACGCTGATTCATATTCTGTATAAGCTACTGTGCTCGGACGAGGAACTGAAGTGTTCTGAATTTCATAAGAGAAAAGCCGATAGGAATTTGCAGGGAATTCTTCATATTCCGGATCCGTCATGATTCCTTCAGCAAGAGTCTTACGTGCAGGCAGGGATTTTTTAATCGGCATATAAATATCATTGCCGTATCCAAGTGTCATAAGCTTAACAACATTGGCTGCTTCTTCAGGATGATTTGTAGTAGAAGCAACGGCCAAATGCATGGAACCTGTCGGTGTAATAGCTTTTCCGCCTTCAAAGTAAGGCATCGGTGCGATTCCCCAATCTACGTCTGAACCTTCAAGCTGAGCATAGTAGTAGGAGCCTGCTACCATAAACGCTAATTTTCCGGACTGGAATAACTGCCAAATCTCATAACGGTTAACGCCTTTAGGAGCAATATTATAGGTATTGTGAATATCTCCGTAAAACTTAGCTGCCTCTACCCATTCGGGTGTATCCAAAACGCCTTTAACAGTCAAACCGTCATCGCCTATTGCTTTACCGCCCAAAGATTCAACAAGCGGAAGCAATTCATAGGGGCTGTTGATCTGATCAAACTCAAATCCCCAAATGCCATTCATCCCATTATCTTCTGCTGCTTTCATTACTTGCTGTGCCATTTCAACGATTGACTCCCATGTTAAACGATCTTTCGGATCTTGAGACAAAGGAGAAATACCGGCCATTTCCAGCAACTCTTTGTTGTAGAAAAGTGCGCATGAAGAGTTATCTATAGCAGGTGCCATCAATTTACCATTGATAGTGGCACCATCAAGAGCGCTGTCTACAAACTGTGCTTTTTCTTCGTCTGTAAAGTAGTCATCAAGGGGAAGAAGATAATTACGGTATGTATATGCTGCCGTCATAGGATTATCTACTTCAAAAATATCGACATTGTTAGAATTCGAACCCAGTCTAACCTCAAGGATTTCCATATATTCTTCATAAGGATACATTTCAAGATTGATCTTATTACCGGTTTCGGACTCATAGCGAGCGATAAATTCTTTCATTGCCTGCTCATTCTGCGTTTCATAAGTTGCCAAGTAATTCAAGGTAATTCCTTCGGAAGAAGTGTCCTCCTGTTTGGATGATTCTTTAGAAAAATCACCCTGAGATGAGTTACCGGAAGCTGATGAAGAAGAGGTTGTCTGGCTACATCCTACAAATGTCGCACAAAGTAACATAACGGCTAAGACAATGCAAAGTGTTTTTTTCATATATTCATCCTCCTAAATAATAATATTAATAAGGGTTTGCCTCGTTAAGAAAAGTAATATACTCTCATCCCTTAATTCCGGCACCCGCTATCCCTTGGATATAGTATTTTTGTAATGGAGCTAGGAAAATAATCGGTACTGCTGCAGAAACAAGACACGCTGCCAGCATTTCAGACCAAAGCATAGAATACTGAGTTTGGAAATCAGTCAATGCTACCTGAACCATCCGCACATTCTCGTTTCTAGCTACAATGAGCGGCCATAGGAACGACTCCCACTGCCACATAAAAATCATAAGTCCCGCACTAATCATGACTGGTATCGAATTTGGTATTACGATCTTAGTGAAAATGGTAAACATACCTGCTCCTTCTACTGTTGCGGCTTCCATGAGGCTATTGGGTATTTCTTCAAAAAACTGTTTGAACAGAAATATAACCAGTCCATTCGCTACAGTAGGCAGAATCAGTGCAATATAAGTGTTTTCCCATTTCAATACGGTAATCATTTTATACAAGGGAATTGAAACTGCCTCAAACGGAACCATAAAAGAAAGTACGACTAAAAAAAACAACAGCCGCTTAAATCTAAATGTATATTTTGCAAAAATAAATCCTGCAACCGCATTAACAATAATTCCCGTAACGATTGTTGCCACTCCGACAAATATAGTATTAAACAGTACTTTTCCAAAATGCTTTTCAACAAAAATATTTATGTAGGACTGAAAAGTCAGTTTATCGGGAACAAACGTACGCCACGAAAAGGGCATAGCGTACCGAAAAATCTCTTCATCGCTTCGCAAAGATGATACAAGAGCCCAAAAGATAGGAAATACAGTAATCAGTATAAACACCGCTATGACTATAATATAAATAAATTGCTTAAGTTTTAGTTTCATATGATATTCCTCCTTTCGCTCAATATTCATCCGTGCTTTTCATTAGTTTCATTTGCAGACTGACAACAATGAATACAAGAATCAGTAGAATCACTAAAATCGTGTAGGAGCGACCCATATCAGCATAAGTAAAACAAGACTTGTACGCCTCATACATCAGCACGTTTGTGGATTGATTTGGTCCTCCGGATGTCAGTGAATACATAGGTGCAAACGTCAGTAGGTTAACAACCGTATCCGCAACGAGCACAAAAGCAATCGAACGTTTGAGCATGGGCAAAACAATATAGAATATTGTAGAAAACGTACCGCATCCTTCCACTTTTGCCGCTTCATAAAGAGATTCCGGTATTCCCTGAAGACCTGCCAGCAGGAACATCATCCAATAGGCAACACCTTTCCAGGAGCACATTACTATGATACAGCTTAGTGCCTGTTTCTGATCGATCAGAAACTGCTGTTGAGGCATGCCCAAAAATCCGAGAATACCGTTAAATACGCCATTATTTGGATTTAGCAAGATACCCCATATCACACTGGCCGCCGGCATAGATATAGCCGCAGGAAGATACAAAACATTACGTATTAGCTTTATTCCTTTTATACTTCTATTAACCAGCAATGCCATTATAATTGCAAGAATTACCTGAACAGGAGTAAGAATGACGTTAAACTTAATAGTTACCCATAGCGAGCGCCAAAAAACTTTATCCTGAAACAAGTTTATATAATTGGATAAGCCGACAAATACATGTTCTCCTCCTACTTTCATGGTATACAGGCTTTCTATCAAAGCAACACAAATAGGATATACTTTAAAAGCTAAAATTAAAAATATGGAAGGAAAAAGTGCAAATGCAATGCCTTTTGATGCTTTCATTATCCGCCTCCTTCTTTGGAATTGAGAATTAAGTTTGAACAAGGGGCCTCCATTCAAAATGCCTTCACCGGAATTAATTTCATTATAATTACCTGTACTTCATATGTAAACGCAAAAAAGCAAGATTAATGTTTAAAAAATCAAGCACTCATACCGATAAAACACTGAATATTTTTACCTATTTCTTAATATTTTCTTCTATTTATTTCAAGGTAAGCTTTGTATAATAATGTAAACGAGGGATTAAAGTGCCATTTCAATTTAACTACCAACTTTTACCGGAAGCAACCACTATATCAACAAATAACAAGGAGGAAATAAAATGGAAAAAATTAAAATACTGCTCGATACTGACATAGGACAAGATATTGATGATGCTTTAACTTTATCTTATCTTTTATGTAATCCGCGTTGTGAGCTCATGGGAATTACAACTGTATCCGGAGTTGTAGACGAAAGAGCTCAAATGGCAAGTGCGATTTGCCGTTCCGTCGGCAGAGATGATATTCCTATCTATCCGGGTTTCAATGAATGCATTTTTGTTGAACCTCGGTTGGTCTCTGTGCCGCAAATCGGTATGGTTTCTAACTGGAGCCACCGCACTGAATTCCCTAAAAACCAGGCTCTTCAGTTTATGCAGCGTACAATTCGCGAAAATCCCGGAGAAATCGTATTATTGGGAATCGGTCCTATGGGAAATATCGGACGTCTTTTCCTGTTTGATCCGGAATTACCTCGTCTTCTCAAGGGAATTTACTTAATGTGCGGCAGATTCCGTGCGTTTGATTTCCAAGGATGGCTTCAAAAACACGGTTGTGAAGAAGATGGTTCTCCTACAACAGGAGGTGCTCGCGAATGGAATGCTTTATATGATTTTTATGCCACAAAAGCCGTTTATGACGGCCAATCTCCTATTCATCGTTCCGTTGGTTTAGATATTACAAGTCAGGTTATGATGAAACCCGATGAATTTCAAAAAAGTCTTACAAAAAAAGTTCCGGGTCCCGTGTTAGACATTGCAGATATATGGTTTCGCGATAAAAATATCATTACATTCCATGATCCGTTGGCTACTACTACAATCTTTAATGATTCCATTTGTAATTTCCGACGTGGAAACGTTAGTGTAGAGCTAACAACAGAAAGACTGTGCGGATACACTTATTTTGATCCTGATAAAAACGGCAACCATGAAGTCGCATGGGAGGTAAATCCGCAAGCTTTCTTTGATGAATATTTCTCGGTATTTAGATAATATCTGCTTGATAAGTCATCATTCGGTAATATAAAAACCAACCAAAAGGGAGTGATATTTATTATGAACCGTCATGAACAAGCACTTTTAAAAGCGCAAAGCACCGTTGAAAAAAACAAAAAATTCGTAAAGCGGTATGCCAAAAAAAGACAATGGTATCATTTTATGCCCGAATGCGGATGGATGAACGATCCAAACGGACTAATATATTATAAAGGAAAGTATCATTTGTTTTACCAATTCTACCCTTACGGTCCGTATTGGAGCGCTATGCATTGGGGTCACGCAATCAGTGACGATTTACTTAACTGGGAATATTTGCCTGTTGCACTTGCACCAAGCGAACCATACGACGATTGTCAAAAAGGCGGCATATTTTCAGGAAGTGCAGTGACCGGGAAAGACGGAAGGCTTTATTTGTTTTATACCGGTACTGTTATCAGTGATGATAAAGTTATAAAATCACAATGCATGGCAGTCAGTGAGGATGGTATTAATTTTACGAAATACCAAAACAATCCTATCATTGATCCGACAATGTTTGTAGAAAGCGATCCCAAAGTATGGTACAAAGAGAACAAATGGTACATGATCGTTGGTGGCGAAGAAAACCATAAAGGACGAGCTATTTTATATGTTTCCGACGATCTTGAAAAGTGGTCATATTTTGGAACTATCTTAAAAAGTGATGGTTCACTGGGTGCCATGTGGGAATGTCCGGATTTATTTTCAGTCGACGGCAGCGATATTATGGTAATTTGCCCTATGCATCTAGGCGAGCAGAAATGTTCCTATTTGGTTGGAAATATGGATTACAAAAACCGGGTTTTCATTCCATCTGCAAAAGGTGAGGTTGACTACGGCTTTGACTATTATGCCCCTCAAAGTTTTGAAGATCCTAAAGGACGAAGAATTCAGTTTGCATGGGCAAATGCTTGGGACTGGATGCCATGGTGGAAAGGATTCGGTACTACTGCTCAGGAAAAATGGTGCGGCGCAATGAATATTCCAAGAGAAATCCGTATCAAAAATAATATACCACGATTTATCCCTATTAAGGAGCTTTCGTCTCTACGTGAAAATCATCGTTATTATGATAAGTTTTATATCGATAAAGATGCTAAAACAAAAATCAACGCAGGAGACGGGATACATTGCGAAATACTTGCCACATTATCTTTGACTGATACGTCGGCAGAAAGTGTTATTTTTAAATTGCGCTGTGCAGATGACGTTCAAGGAAAAAATAATCGCTTCACAAAGATTATTTTTAATCTCTGCAGCAAGACCCTTTCTGTAGATCGGAATTATTCAGATGATTGGAGTACGGGAATTAAAAGCTGTAAATTACGTTTTTTGGACAAAGATAAACTACTTATCCATATATTTATGGATACGGTTTCCGTAGAAGTTTTTACAGACGATTATGCAACTGCATTTTCAACAAATATATATCCGGAAGAAATATGCAAAGATATTTATGTGGAAACCGACGGAGGTTCAGCATCGTTTTTATCTTTTGAAACATGGGGAATAAAACAAGTTTCCTTCTAATACAAAAATCATTGTCTGTTGATATGCCTGTCATACTACACATTATTGTGCTGATATTTTGGCTTTTTGTTCTTGTGACAATTAAGGTAACTTTCGTTTTTTCCCCCCCAGGGGGGGGCTTTAACCTCGCTATTTTTCGCAAAGTGAAAATTTGCATTTATTCAGAAAATCTTCGGTCTGCCAATACACAAGGAGGTTTTTATGCAGAATATATTTTATCAGCCGCCGGGCGTGTGGTTCGGTGATTGTATGCCTTTCGGTCTTCATGATACGTTCTATCTTTTCCATCAGCGCGATACCCGAAATCCTGCCCCGTTCGGTGAGCCCTTTGGATGGCATCTTTCTACCACAAAAGATTTTGTACATTATGAAGACCACGGGATTGCGCTTCCACGCGGCACCGATGAAGAGCAAGATCAGTTTATTTTTGCGGGCAGCGTGTTCATGCAAAACGACGGCACCTACCGTATTTTCTACACCGGCTACAACCGCGATTACCCCACTCAAGGCAAGCCATCGCAAGTGCTTTTACAAGCTGTGAGCAAAGACGCCCTCCATTGGGAAAAAGTGAAAGAAGCGGTGGAGCTTCCGCCCCAGCCCGGCTACGATCCAGATGATTGGCGAGACCCCTTTGTTCTTTGGGACGAAGAAAAACAGCATTATCTGCTCATTCTTGGCACGCGCTTGCGTGGCCCCAAAACACGCCTTTCAGGACGAACGGTTCATTTTACCTCCCCTGATTTGAAGCATTGGGATTTCGGGGGGGATTTTTGGGCACCGGATACGTTTGCCATGCACGAAATGCCCGATCTTTTCCGTATTGGGGATTGGTGGTACCACCTGATTTCCGAATACTGTGATAAAAACCGTACTGTATACCGCATGGCCAAAAGCTTTTACGGACCGTGGCTCTGTCCGCCCGACGAAGCCTTCGACGGGCGAGCTTATTATGCCGCGCGTACCTATGCCCTAGGGGAACAACGCATTCTTTTCGGATGGGTACCCACCAAGGAAAATGACCAGGATATCGGCGAATTTCAATGGGGCGGTACCTTTATGGCCCACGAGCTTTATGCACGTGAAGACGGTACCTTGGGCGTTAAACCGCCAGATTCCGTGTGGGATTTCTTTGATACACCTCGTACGCTTCCCAATCTGTGCTTGCAAAGCCCCTACGCACGTAAATCGCATGTCCTTGTGTCAGATACGGGCAATCTTTTCTGTTTCTCCTGCACCGTTTCATTTTCGGAGGGCACAACTGGCTTCGGCATCGGCCTATATGGGGATGAAGAGAAAGGTACCTCGTATCAATATCATTTCAGCGTTCCCGAACATCGCTTCGTGTTTGAAAAATCGCCCAGCCTACCGTGGCCGGCAATCAACAATAACGGCCTTTCTCGCCCAATCCAACTTGAAGCACACAAGGAATATTCGATTCGCCTTATTTGTGATGATACCATCTCCGTCCTTTATATAAACGGCGTGGCGCTAAGTGCAAGAATGTACGAAACCCTAAAACGTTCACTTTCCCTCTTTGCGGAAAACGGCACGCTTTCGGTCTCAAACATCTCTCTTGCCACACATGCATAAGATTCGGTCGATATTCTGATTGAATTTTGGTTCGTGAGATTAAGAGGGGTTTTTATTCCTTAATCAAATTAGTATACAAATCCAAAAATTGGGAGGTAATAGTATGATATACGATGTGTGTGCACTCGGCGAAATTTTAATTGACGCAATCGCTGAGGCTGATTCTGAAGTTCATATTACCGGAAACGCCGGAGGCGCTCCGGCAAATGTTCTGGCCTGTGCCACCAAACTTGGACGATCCTGTGCATTTATTTCCAAAGCCGGTGATGACTATATCGGTCGCTGGTTAAAAAAAATCATTGACGAAAACGCGATAAATACCGATGGGTTGATACTTTCCCCCAGCAAAAATACTGCTATCGCAATGGTTTCGCTTTCTGCGGATGGTAATCGATCATTTTCTTTCTATCGCAGCGGTTGTGCGGACACAAGTCTTGAAAGAAGTGAGCTCCGCCTGGATATTATAAAAAACTCACGGATGTTTCATTTTGGTTCTGTTTCTTTAACAGAGGAACCATCCCGAAGTTCAACTCTATATGCCGCACAATACGCCCGTGAGCACAATGTTATCGTCTCATATGATCCTAATCTGCGATTAAATCTGTGGCACAGCAGTGAAGAGGCCATCAATTACATTAAAACAGGTCTCACTCTTTGTGACATAGCTAAGTTTTCCGATGAAGAGGTCTACTTTCTGTATGGCAATGGAGATATTACAGAAAAAGCTCATCTGATATTTGCCGATGCTCCGCATTTGAAAATACTGTTAATAACTTGCGGAGCTCAAGGAAGCTATGCGTTCTGCGGAGATGTTAAAGCATATGCGCCATCTTTTTCAGTGAAAGTAGTGGATACAACCGGCGCCGGAGACTGCTTTGTGGGTGCTTCTCTTTCATGGATATTTAACCACAAGCTATGTCTTGGTGGATACACCTCTGATGAGCTTACTGATTTACTGATCTACGGAAACACAGTTGCTTCACTGAGCATTCAAAAGCACGGGGCCATCGCAGCTATGCCTTCTTTGGAGGAGATTTCCGCATTTCAGGCCGAAAGATTAAACTGATCAGCTTAGGTGTCTTATTATCGCTATTGAATATTGAAAAAATTATTGCAGGTCAATCGCGAAAACAACCGTGGTCACACATATATAATTGAGGAAGGAGAACAATAAGCCGACAGGTTAAAACGAAACTGTACGGCTTGCACTGAAAATTATGAAATACGGAATTTATTATGCCTACTGGGAAAAAGAATGGGGTGGAAATTTTCTTCCCTATATAAAAAAATGTGCCGAACTTGGTTTTGATGCCCTTGAGGTTGCATGTGGCGCTTTTCATTTGAGTGATGATCAAACATTCCGAGAATTAAATGCGATGGCTCAGTATTACGGTATGAAACTTACCGGCGGATATGGTCCCCGTCCGGAGCATAATCTAGCTTCCACAGACGAAACAATGGTTAAAAATGCTTTCGCATTCTATTCGGATATATTTCGCAAAATGGAGTTGGCAGGGATTGATCGAATAGGTGGTGCACTGTACTCGTATTGGCCTGTGGACTTTTCTAAAAAATTTGACAAGCACGCAGATACCGAACGCAGTATTAAAAGAATGTCCCAACTAGCAGATATAGCGTCAAATCATGGCATTACCCTGTGTATGGAAACGCTTAATCGCTTTGAAGGGTATATGCTTAATGATCACAATGAGTGTATTAAATATGTTAAAGCCGTCAATAAGCCCAATGTCAAAGTTATGCTTGATACTTTTCATATGAATATTGAAGAAGACTCTCTTACTGAAGCCATACGTGACAGCGGAAATCTTCTAGGACATTTTCATATCGGCGAAGCCAATCGTCGCTGTCCGTATCCTCAGAGCCGTATGAATTGGACATCCATTGGTAATGCCCTTCGCGAAATTGGCTATAACGAATACATTGTCATGGAACCTTTTGTACGAATGGGTGGGCAGGTCGGCCACGATGTTTCTCTCTGGAGAGATTTATCTCACGGTGCGGACGACAACCAGCTTGATGCAGATGCCGCCTACTCTGTAAATTATATCCGGAGCATTATTGGTCCTTGACCAAATTATGAATCATACGGACTTTTTAAATAGGTATGTTCACTCCTGCATCCAAACAGCTCATTGATAATCCTGCATTGACCCAAGCCTTAATTCCTGCTATCCTTGATAGCAGCCTGTACCGCTATAAACAGAAAAAGGGCAAGAAAATAGAGAGAATCCGAAATTTCTCTCTATTCTCTTGTCCTTCGCAATGCTCAGCGTTCTATAAAACATAACTGTCCTTAGCACCCCTGCTCATTAAAGATCAGGACTTTCCATCCCACCGTTTTTTCGATATTCATTTGGTGAAATTCCTACTTCTCTTTTAAACATTGCAGAAAAATTAGACATATTTTCATAGCCGCACCGGGATGCAATCTCACATATGGAAATCTTTGGGTTTAACAGCAATCCTTTTGCCATATTCACCTGTTCCCTTAAAATATAGCGATTTACCGAACACCCCATTTCTTTTTTAAATCGTCTATCCAGGTAATCCGGATTTAAATACAATGCTGAAGCAACTTTTATCCTATTCAGTTCTTCATCAAGATGTGTCTGTATATAATAAATCGTTTGTTCCCTGATTCCACTTAAGTTCGATACGTCCTGCATGATCCTGGAAACAGCTCCCATAGTTTCCTCAATCCATGCATCCATTTCCTCCAGTGAACCAATTGCCGTAACTCTGTTACATCCATTTTCTCTATCATATAAAAATTGATGTGCCTGAATTCCATTTTCCTGAAGTGTCGAATAGAACAACTGTTCCAAATCATACTGAAGCATTTGAAGTGCTCTCCTATTTAACTTGGCCTCATTGTCTTTTCCCCAAAGCCATTTTCGGATTTTATCTTGAAGTTCCACAGTCTTGCCATTATCAAGATATGCTTTCCATAGCGTCATATCAGGCATACCAATTGCTTCACTGTTTTAGGCATATTTATAATATCCAAAATCTGTCTTCTACTGCAAACATTATTCCATGCAAACTGACGAAGCTTATCTACCATGGACTGCACTTCTCTCCCTGTACACACTTCTCCTATGCATATTCCAATTTTTTCGTATAATCTTTCTGTCTTAAATTGCTGTAATATCGCATCTTTTAATATTATGCCATTTCTTTCAGTGTCAGAACTCAGCCACTCATCTGAAATAAAAACCAGGACTGCAAATTCTTTTTGAGACAATACCGGACGCAGAAAATCACTAGTCACTGTTCCCAATTCCTCTTTTACCTTCTTCCTAGTCTGCTTTATGTCCTCTTCTGTTTTGTCATTTGCATATTGATAAAATAAAATTGGGATCAGCCTTCTATCTTGCTCCTCTTTCCATTGCTTCTCCTCATATTCCTCACTCTCCCTGTTCGGATCATCACGTAGTCCTCTGAGCATTTCCTCCCAATATTTTTCTTTCCATACTGGTTTTAACTGGTTCCATACAATTCCTTCTTCCTGCAGCTGCGCCTGATGACGCTCTCTTTCGATCTTAGTGACAAGATTTTTCATCACCTTAATAATATCATCTTCCATGACCGGTTTAAGCAGATAATCATAACATCCGTATCGCAACTCCGGCATTTTTAGATCTATTCCTTCTTCATCCACCTTTTGCATTACTGATACAATCCTTTTTACCGGATTTGTAAACCAGTGATACATGGAAATATAAAGAGCAAAAAGCAGTATGATCAAAATCACAGCAAAAACCATACTGAAGTTTAATAACGGTCTGATTTCTTCAAATAGCTTTTCTGAAGGAATTACAATTCTTACACCCACATCTGTTTCTTGAATTGGCAGTTCTATTTTTAGATCTTTCCCTGACTCGTTGTCTAAAATCATTGTGCCAATTTTATAGTAAGAAACATAATAATCACTTAGTTGTACAGCTTGCATTGTTTCAATCAGTCGATTAAGGCTCACTGCACAGCCAATCCCCACACCATCCTTTGATACAACTCTGATTAAATATTGATAACCTTCTGCATCAAACAGCTCCCATTTTTCTGTAGGTTCTCTACTCTCCAATAACCTTTTCAACTGTTCTCTGATATTCTGACTTTGTATTTTTGCTTTCTTTTTTGCAGATTCCACCATCATGATATCTGCATATTTGTCTTGAAATATAAAAAAGTAATCAGCAGAACTATAAACAAGAATATCCTCATTCAATTGATTATACAGCCGCTGTCTTGACAAATTGTTCATAGATTCTTTATCCTCTTCACAATTAGTCATACCATAATAATCCGCCGTTTCGCTTATTCTAAGAAGATAGTCCGAAACATTGCTCAAATTATTTTCTACATCGCGTGTATAGTACTCCCCCATAGAATGATAAGTCTTTTTTGCCTGTTTCCAAGTCGTACGAGCTGCACTGATGCAACTACATAAAAGCATTATTATCATGCAAAAAATAATTACAGATATAAGACTATTCATGCAAATTACAACAGATTTTTTCATTTTGCTTAACATGATTTCGCCTTTCTTAAGAGCACCAACCGTTGTGACACCAGCACCGTATATATATTTCTATCTAATATAGTATCATATTCTTGTGTAACTTCCGCTTGAATATCGACTTTTGATACCTAATTTTCGACTTCTTTTACCTGATTATCGACTTCTTTACAATATTATCTTCTTTTTCATTTATTATTTCGAGCTCATGATACCACGACGCAAAAGAAGCCGCCAGTCTCTGCTTTCACATAACTGGCGGCTTCCTCTTGATATCTTATATTCTCTTACAGAAATTCTTTGACAGACTTGTAAACGCCCTTGGCATCCAGACCGTACTTCTCTACCAGAGCAGCAG
>OGLI01000371.1_pt1 | contig 41991 bp, 27 predicted proteins | sample 1572661 | NCBI WGS metagenome assembly OGLI01 (sample SAMEA2581901, study PRJEB24529) | metagenome | biome: Human gut stool | place: China | collected 2011 | reverse complement strand
ACATATCCATATCTTCCAAAGAGAACTCAACCCGAATCTTTTTCGAGTCGACCTCTCCCTTGGAAAGCAAGACAACCGTCTCAATATGTGTTGTCACTAACATAAGAACACACATCCTTTACCTCGTCTACGATATGGGAACACATTTCTTTCACTGTTTCTACTGCTTTTGATTTCTTCCCAAATCGTTCTTTTGCGTTTCCAATTTCATTTTTGAATCCTGTTTTATATATGAAAATAATTTTATAGGGATCTTTCTCTCCATTTTCATCGTAACCACCGACAATAACTTTTTCGATGATACTTTCAAATATTCCTCTGTCAAATTCTTCTAATACTTGATTTTTTGACAATGCCTTCTTAAAATCTGCAAGTCTTCTTTGTAAGCTTCCCTCATTGTCATATTGCTGTTCCAACATACTCAGCTGTGATTTTGCTTCAGACAATTTCTTTTCATATCCCATATCTGTTTCCTCATAAATGTCTTTAGCCACAACACCTTCTAAATAATTTTCCAGCAACTTTTTTCTCTTGTATTGAATATTATAAACGCTTCTATTAAGCTTTTCAATTTTATCTTCTATCGAATCTTCCAATAAAGTTTTCTCAACTCTCTTAATAAATTCCTCCAACACGTCTTTATGATCCATACATAACATGCGGTAAGATTCAATAAAAGCATCCTCTATAACCTGCTCTGGAATTCCTTTACTGTCTGGGCAAAACCTTTTACCATGCTTCGTTGATTCCACACATTGCCAAATAGTTTTTGTATATTTTGAGCTGCTATGCCACCTTCGCCTTGATAAATTCGCACCACAAAATCCACACTCCAACATACAGCTAAATGCATACTGTCTGCTGAATTTTTCTCTTTTCCCAGGGGCAACTCCCTTTTTACGTCCTCCATTACGACGTTCTCGTATTTCCTGGGCTCTTGCAAAAGTTTCCTCTGATATAATTGCTTCATGATGGTTCTTTATATAAAACCTATCTTCTTCACCAAGATTTTCCAACCTTCTCTTTGATATTGGATCTACTGTAAAAGTCTTTCCTAATAAAATATCTCCTTTATATTTTTCATTATTAATAATTCCCATCACACTGGAAGAGGTCCATGGATTTCCCTTAATGGTTGGGATTCCCTGTTCGTTTAATTCCCTTGCAATCATCGTACTTCCAGCTCCTGCAACATATCTATCAAATATGTATCGAACTGTTTCCGCACCTTCTTCATTAACAGAAAGCGATTTAGTCACCACATCATAATCATAACCTAAGCATCCCTGAAATCCAACGAGTTCTCCTCGTTTCATTTTCATCTTTAAGCCTTTTTTTACATATGCAGATGTATTTTCCACCTCTTGCTGTGCAACAGAACTTAAAATAGTCAGTAAAAATTCCCCATCCTTTAAGGTATTAATTTTTTCAACCTCAAAATATACTGCTATATTCCTTTCTCTTAGCATTCTTACATATTTTAATGTGTCTAAAGTATTTCTTGCAAATCGTGGAATACTCTTTGCAATTACCATATCAATATTTCCTGAAAGGCATTCCTGAATCAGTAACTGAAATTCTTCACGTTTATCTGTTTTCGTTCCTGTGATAGCTTTATCTGCAAAGACTCCGGCAAATACCCACTGTTTATTACTTTTAATCAAATCAGTATAATACCTGACCATTGAATTATAGCTTTTAATCTGATCTTCATCATCAGTACTAACACGACAATATGCGGCAACTCTTAATCTGTCAATCCTTCTTCCATTAGAAATATCTTCATCAGAACTGTTCGCTTTAATGATTTCAACTTCCATTTCACCGGTCCTTTCTTATGTATTCCTATCGTAGTGTTAATATTATTCTACAACGCAACTCTGTACTAGTCAAGCAGTAATATTGGAAATTACACCATAATCTTTTTTTAGTTTTTTCTCTATTAAGCGATATTCATTTTCATTGATAAGTTTTAATGATCTAAGTTGCTTTAGCATGGATAGCTGCATACTATATCTTAATAATTTTGTACTGTTCATTTTCCCTTCCTTATTTATTTATAGATAATCCTGCAGGTAGCTGTCGGGTAACAGCCTCATTGGTATTTCACCATCTTTTCAGACCGGGCAGCTTTCCCGGAAGTATCATTATCAGAAACAGTATCTTCGCCACAAAAGTCCCACTTCCTGATCACAGTCAAATATTTATCGCTCGTGCCTTTACTTCAATATCATTTTGATATTTCTTCGTTTACAACATTTTCACTTTGCGTCACGATGTCGCAAAGTTATAATGCAGACAGTCTTGGCGTATCTGCTGTCCAGCTCCTCTGTTTCATCTGTCCTGCAGGATAAATATTAAATTTTCAAGGTACAAAACAACGCTAAATAGCTTTTTCAGCAGAAAGGGATGCTTTCAAATGTTTTTTAGCGAACTATTTTAAATCCAATAATTGTTTTTATCAATTTTGTTTCCAGACGTCTGCGAAGTGTTTCATCTACACAATAATGAACACAGCCATATTCATCATACATTTTTCTAACCGATAATTTTGCAATATATCCTTCATAATGTTTCAGAATTTTATTTATCGCCTGAATGTCACCCTCCAATGCTCTTTCGATTACCCAAAACGGTATCAATTTTTTATTATTTACGTTTTTTTCTTCCGTTTTCACCTGCATTTTCCTCCAGCATAATCTTTAATATTTCAAGCGATCGTGTACGATGCTCATGTACCGTACTTCTTACAAGGTTCAGTTTTCTTGCTATATCCGCATCATTCATTTCCATAAAGTATGACAAAAGAATAATGTCCCTTTTTCTCTCTGTCAGTGCAGTTAATGCTTCTGCCAATAGAGCATTTTTTACCTCTACATCATAACCGCCTGCCCGAAAATAGCTTTTTTCCAATTCATATTCATCAAATATAGAAAGGCTCTCCATCTCTTGTTCAGATAATTCTGAAAACAAAGTTTCGTGTTTTCTAAGATAAGCTAAATGCCTTTCATAATCCACTATTTCGCCCTTTAATGCCAATTTGCATTTTCGATCAAACTGGTGCATTACCGTTTTCTCATCGTAGGAAGAAGATTGCTCCATAGAGTTCACCTCCTTCCCGACCATGAGATATGAGCAAAGGTCTTTTTCCCTTTCACCCTTATCCCGATTGGGAAGCCCCCATTGTTCGGGTTTAAAAGAAAAACTCTATAAAAAAGTTCTTATGATATACAAAAAACGTCCTTATGGATTGAAATCCATTGGACGTTTTCATATAAATAATCTAATATTCAAAAATAATTTTCTTCCTCCATTCCATATAATAAAAAAAGCGGAAACAATTTTTATCATCTCCGCTTATTCTTGCTCTTTTCAATTTTATATTTCAAAATACCAACATACTGAGAGATTAAAATTATAAAGGAAGTTAAATTATGAATTTTTTCTTAACACTACCGCAGTAGTGTTGACAACCGATTAAGAAAGGTGTAATGTGTAATCAAGCAGAAACTACTGCGGTCTTGTGGAAAGGAGGAAACAAATGGATATTAAACTTTTCGATTCAGAATTGAAAGTAATGTGTGTGCTTTGGAACGAGGGCGACACCACTGCAAAACACATATCCGACGTTCTGAAAAAAGAAATTGGCTGGAACATGAATACTACCTACACACTGATAAAAAGGTGTATCAAAAAAGGGGCGATTGAACGTTCCGAGCCTAATTTCATGTGCCATGCCCTTATTCCCAAAGAAGAAGTACAGGAAGCGGAAACAAAAGAATTGGTTGACAAGATTTATGACGGTTCAGTTGACAAACTGTTTGCAGCCCTGTTAGGCAGAAAAAAGCTTTCCGCTGAACAGATTCAGAAGCTCAAGCAGATTGTGGAAGATTTGGAATGAGGTGGTGTAAATGAATTTACTGCAAATGAGCTTTTCGGGGGCTGCTTTCATTACTGCGGTAGTGATTATCCGTGCGGTGGCAATCAATAAACTGCCGAAAAAGACTTTTCTTGTTTTATGGGAATTGGTGATATTAAGACTGCTTATCCCGTTTTCGATTCCGTCAATGTTTAGTGTTTATACGTTGGTAACTCATAGCATATCTTCTACAACATTGCCGGAAGCTGGAACAGATTACAACATTCCCACTATGCAAGGGCTGTTTGTTACGACACAGGGAGCAGAACAGCCGCCAGAGAATATTTTATCATCTGTTTCCATGTGGTTTATTGTATGGTGTGCAGGAATAATACTTATCGCATTGTTTTTTGTAATATCCTATTTGCGTTGTCTGATTGAATTTCGGACAGCTTTACCCGTCCACAACCATTATGTAGAAAAGTGGCTGGCGGAACGCCCATTGAAACGTCCAATTTTGGTAAAGCAATCTGATAGGATTTCCGCCCCATTAACTTATGGCATTTTCCGTCCTGTTATTTTGGTGCCGAAAAAAATGGACTGGAAAAATGAAAAACAACTGCAATATGTCCTCTCACATGAATATGTGCATATTTATCGCTATGATACTGTAACAAAGCTGATTGCGACACTTGCCCTTTGTATTCATTGGTTCAACCCCTTTGTGTGGGTGATGTATATTCTTTTTAACCGTGATATAGAACTGGCTTGTGATGAAAGCGTCATACGACAATTTGGAGAAAAATCAAAATCTGCCTATTCGCTAATGCTTATCAACATGGAAGCAACGAAAAGTGGGCTATTGCCATTTTGTAACAGCTTTAGTAAAAATGCTATCGAAGAAAGGATAACTGCTATTATGAAAACAAAAAAAACAACTATTTTTTCGCTGGTACTGGCGTGTCTGATTGTTGTCGGGGTAGCTACAGCATTTGCAACTTCCGCCCAAGCTAATAATAATCCAATTTTTGAAGAACAGGAGTACAAACCAATACATGCTTCCGAGAATGCTTCAGATTACGATACGGCGGCAGAACTGCCCGGCGGTAATATTGACTATGGGATATATGAAGAATATGGATTGATTTATGATAAGAATAGCAAGTGCTACACTTACAAGGGAAATGTTGTCCGATTTTTTAATGACCCAGTGGGCGGCGCAAGTTTTACCAATTTCTTTACGGGAACAGTGGATATTGAAGCGGAACGGGATACAAACGATAAACTTATTGGTATTCGGGAATGCACAAAAGAAGTTTATGACAGGCATACAGAAAAGTATGAAAATTCAGGACTTAAATCAATGCCCGCTGGCACTTCTACAGAAAATGGAGATATGATTAGAAATCATGAATCTTACAGCATGGAATCTGGAGATAAGACAGAAAACATGAATACGCTCCAAGATTATGAATCCTATGGCATAGTTTATCACCCAAAAGATGGGTATTGGTACTACAACGACCAGATAATTGGTATATTCATTGATACTAAAAAACCCATCATCTATTTTAATAACAGTGGCAGTATATATCTTTCCATTGCTGAAAATAGTGAAAATGGAGTTATGGAGATTAAGGAAATTTCCGAAGCGGAAGCACAAAAACTTTTACGGGATAATAATTCGGGCAATTCTGCTTCATTCACAGTAGAAACCTTGAAATAACAAGTGTCTTATAAACCATACGCCGTATTATGTGGGAGAAAGGGGGAACTATTTATGCCTTGCACAGAAGCATATAAGGAGCATATCGAGTACACCTTTAATGCCTTTTGCAGAGTTGTCATACACTATGCAGCAATCAACGCATGGCGTGACAGGGATAAACGGCGGCAAAGGGAAATATCCTTTGAATATCTCACAGAAGAAAAGTTTTATCCATTTTGTACGTCAGACACATATTTCATAGACCCTTACAAGCAATACCCTGTTACGATATGCGGTCAGAGGGTTATCCTCACAAATGGAAATCTTGCCGAAGCCCTGTCCTCTCTGCCAGAGAAAAAGAGGGAAATCATTTACCTTTATTTTTTCGGGCGTTACACACAGCAGGAAATCGGGGAACTGTACGGACGCTGCCGGAGTACGGCGTGGCATCACATACACAGTGCCTTGCAAATGCTGCATGAAGAAATGGAGGTGCTTTTCCATGAGGAATCCTAAACTTGTACCGTATGAAACCATTGTCCGGGCGACCAGCGGAGAGCCGGAAGCCATTGACGAGGTTTTGCGGCATTACAGCAAGCGAATCCGGCTTGCTTCCCTTGAAAACGGACAGGTCAACAAGGACACAGAGGACAACATTAAACGGCGGCTTATCGCTGCCCTGTTCCAGTTCCGCTTTGACGGACAGCCTACCTAACAGGAGGTGAGATTTGTCGCAAAAATAGTCATGCTTATATTTAACGACACAGAAGAAAAAGCGGTTGAGAAAGCCATAGCCGCCCTTGCTGATATGATACCGCTGGAAGCCATGCAGCCGCCCCACTCCCCCGTACTTACTTTTCCGGGATTGGAAATAAAATTGCACCAACGCCGGGTATTAAAAAACGGCACAGACATTCCCCTCACACGTTTAGAGTACGGCGCACTCTGCTGCCTTGCCACCAGTCCGGGGAGGGTATTCACAAAGGCGCAAATCTTTGAAGCCGTGTGGAGCCTGGAAAGCGAAAGCTGCCAGTCAAACGTGGCAAATGTGATATGCAATCTACGGAAAAAGATAGAGTCGGACAGCGGCAAGCCCACTTACATAAAGACCGTTTTAGGCGTGGGCTACAAGTTTGCTTCCGGGGAATGATAACAGAATAACCGCCGCCCATCAGCGGCAGCCAAAGACAGGAAATCAAGAAAAGGTTTCCTGTTTTTTTGCGCCCAAAACCAAGCCGGATTTTGCACCGCAATAAAATAATTCAAATACTTTTGGAAAACATTGCCTAAATTTTCTTTTTTCCCGTAGTAGGTAGTAAGGGGAAAAATAATTGCCGGAAAGTTTGGCATTTTTTGAAACCGTCCGTATATCACTGCAAAACGGAACTGATTCTTCCGTTTTTGTCAAATTCTGTTACGAAAACACGAAAAGAAATTCCGGGGAACTTTGCCAGATTTGCCTTGCCGTGCGTAGTAAGTAATAGAGGGAGAAATCCCGCCGCATAGCTGGCAGAATCCACGCCCCGCCCACCGGAGGTATCAGCAAAAGCCCACACAGAGGAAGCCGTCACTTTCTTAGAGCAAGTTTCGCAATGTAGCACAATAACCCCTTTCCGGGTTCTTGGCGACTTGCAACTTGATGGGGATTTCGTTTCCCCATACCCTCGACCACAATCACAGATATGTGTATTAGTTTCCATTTACATGGTCACAGTGCGATAATTTTTCATCACTTACTTTCCCAGCAGGCCGCAAAATTTGGATTTTCTTATGAAACCACTACTACGAAGAAAGGAAGTTATCAATGACAAGACCTAAGAAAGAGGAAACTCTTGCAAAAACTAAAGATGTGCATTTACGCATGAATGAAACTGAATATGATCTTCTTGCAGAAAGAGCCAAGGCTAACAGCATGACGGTTTCTGATTTTATCCGAAATGCCTTGGTCAACCAGAAAGTCATCATCAAATACGAAATTACCGCAGATGTTCCCGAAATAAAAAAACTTATTAGCGAGTTTGGTAAAATTGGCAGCAACCTAAATCAGATTGCCCGATATTTTAATCAGGGTGGAATCCTCTCTTCTGAAATGAGAAATGAAATCCGAAAGTCTCTCCGGGATATTTATGAAATGAAATATAAAGTGATGAAAATGGCAGGTGATTTTCGTGGCAGTAATTAAACATATCGCAAACAAAAACTCTGACTATGGAGAATCGGAACGATATCTTATCTTCCAGCACAACGAGTATACACAAAAACCGATTCTTGATGAAGAAGGGCATATGATACTGAGAGAAGAATATTATCTGGACGGTCTGAACTGTGATCCATTCTCTTTTGCATCTGAATGTCAGGAACTGAACAGCTACTATCACAAGAACAAAAACTTCAATGAAATAAAATCCCATCACTATATCATCAGCTTCGACCCAAAAGACAGGGATGAATGTGGATTGACCGGTGAACGTGCCCAGCAACTCGGATTGACTTTTGCAAAGAAAAACTTTCCCGGTCATCAGGCTTTAGTCTGTACTCATACCGACGGTCATAACAAAAGTGGAAACATCCATGTGCATATCGTAATTAACAGTCTCCGTAAATATGATATACCACAAGAACCCTATATGGAATTTGACTGTGAAGCAAAAGCCGGTTATAAGCATCATCTAAGTGCTGCCTATCTTGCCCATCTAAAACAGGAAGTCATGGATATGTGCAAAAAAGAAGGGCTGCACCAAGTTAATCTGCTCACTCCTGCTGAAAGAAAAATCACCGAAAAAGAATACTGGGCACAACGCCGGGGACAAGAAAAATTAGATAAGCTAAATCAGAAAATGAAAGAAGATGGAATCACACCAAAGGAAACTCGTTACCAGACAGAGAAACAATTTCTCCGAGATGCGATTGATGATGCTGCAAGTACCGCCAGATCACCAGAGGAATTTTCAAAAATCCTTGATGAAAAATATCACATCATCTTCAAGATCAGTCGAAACCGCTACAGCTATCTTCATCCTGGCAGAAAAAAATATATCACTGGAAGGAATCTTGGAACCAGATACACAGAAGATTTTCTCTTGAAAGCATTTGAGGAAAACACAAAATCCCATAAAGAACAGAAAGAAGAAATTCTGGAACAGCAGTCTCCGAATACTTCCACAAATTTACCAACCGTTCCTTTCTCCGATACTTCTGCTATACCAGCACCGTTCATTTTCATAAAATCAGATCTCCGTCTTGTCATAGATCTGCAAACCTGTATTAAAGCACAGCAGAGCGAAGCCTATGCTCAAAAAGTAAAGCTCACCAATTTAAAGCAGATGGCTCAGACTGTTGCCTACATACAGGAACATGGCTATGATTCTCTTGATGATTTCCATGCAGCACTCGATCAGGCTTCAGACCAGACCAGTGCTTCCAGAAAATCTTTAAAAGATACTGAACAGCAACTTAAAGATGTGAATGAGCAGATTCATTTTACCGGACAATATCTGGCATATAAAAATGTGTACGCCGATTATCGTAAAAGCCGAAACAAACAGAAATTTTCTGAAGAACACCGGGCTGAACTTTCCCTGTATGACACAGCCCTCCGAACACTCAAAGAAAAATCTGGCGGGAATAAATTACCTTCCATGAAATCTCTCTATGCTGAAAAGGACCGACTTGTTGAATTGAGGGATAGACAGCGTGAAGATTTTTCTAATCATCGGGATTATGAACGGGAACTTCGCACTGTGTCTGCGAATATTGATATGATTCTTGGGAAGAATCGTGAGCAGCAACTACAGGGTAGAAAAGAGCCAAATTTATAGTTCATATTAAAAAAAGGGACAGATTACTCCTCTGTCCCTTATAATATGTCTCTATTTTTCTAACTGCTCATACCAACCTTCTGGAAACCCTATATGTCTCAATGATATATCATTCTCATATTCTTCTACAATAGCTTTTAATTCTATCAAGACTTTGTTGATCCATTCTTTTTTATTTGGATATAATAATTTTAATACAAGTATTTGTGAAAACAATTTTCTGTTTGGTGACATTTCTAATTCCCTTGGCATTTTGGGTAATGCGGGAAATGACCAATAATACAGCCTTGAATAATGTGCACAACGGTTTCTTAAATCAGTGATGCAACGTAACCAGCTTTTTAAACAGGCCACTGATGTACCATATAATTCTTTTGCTAAATATTTCTGGTCACCAGACTGCAAATCCGCATAAAAGTAGGACAACATTCCCATTGAAAAAAATTCAACAATAACCCATATAGGAAAATTTCCGCCATACTTTTCTTTATGGTGCTGAACTACTGATGTACTTTTATTTTCCTCTATACATACATTTAACAGTTTCACGAACTTTTCATGATTGTGCCTGTCATTGTAAATAGCCCCATCCATATATCCTAAAGCCCCATGAACATGTCCACTGTAATAGGCTAATTGCGTTCTTAAATATAATTCAACTTTTTCTATATAATTAAATAATACACCACGCAATCTACTGTCAAATTCATAGATTCTTTGAATTCTGTGAAAGTTTATATTTAAAAAATACGTCCCATCCTTTTTTCTAAACGGAAGGAAATAAGCAGATAATCTATAATAATTCGCCTGTTTTAAAAATCCGATACATTCTGTATCATTATCTATAATAAAACCCTTTTCTTTAATAATTTCGACTTGTTGAGCAAAGGTTTTCGGTTGTTTCATTACCTGTACAGTTGCTTCATTATTTTGCAACTTTTCATTTTTAGTTTCACTTGTATTCACCATTATTTCTCCAAAAATAAAAATGTCTCCCCATGGGACACATCACTTGCGTGAGAGGTGCGGGGAGTCCTGTTAGTATTATGATATGATATTTGAGAGAAAAAATCAACCATTTTTTATATATTGCCCTCAAAAATTCCGGCAAGACTTTTTTACTTCTTCTTCCTTTCCATCTCTTCTTCCATCGCCTTCTGTTGCTGTGGCTGTCCTTTCCCTTGACTGGCTATCTTCTTCTGATGATTTCGGAGCCGTTTAAGTACCGATCTCCGTGGAGCGTTCTTATCCTTTTTCTTTGGAGTGTTATTCATCAGTCCGTCAATCATATTATAGTTGGCTTCTTCTGTCATCTCTGCACTACGAAGGTATTCTCCATTATCCATGACCTTCTGCCAGTTCGCCAGCTCTGGTTTCTTCTTTTGTGTTTCTCCAGGTTGTAGCTGTCCGGTCTGGAATTGTGCCTGCATTTCCTGTTGTTTCTTCTGTGCCTGCTCTGCCTGTTGCTGCATGAAGTTCTGAATATTCCGTCTGGCTTCTTCATCAAAGCCATTATAACAATCATTCATGACTACGGTGCCTTCTTCACTAAGAATCACATAAGCGGCTCTTGTCCCATACTCCTCATGTTCCATCAGAAACCATTTCTTTTCATTCATCAGGATGTAATCCTGTGCAAGCCATGTTCCTTTCTTTCCTTCGATTTCATATCCGGTCGTATCAATGGAAAGTCTGGTATCGGAGGAACTTTTGATTGTGAGAAATTCCGGAATGATGATAAAACCATCTTTGTTGACATAGTAAGCTGTGGTTTTTCCATCATCAGTGATGACGATCACATCACTGCAACCGATGGAATGACCTTTAAAGTTTTTCGGTCGTTGCTTCTGCAAGCGTGTTTTAATGTCAGCCGGAGTTTCCTCCGGCTGGATTCTTCCAATGTACACCTGCTGATAGTTTTCTACTTGGACTGTTTTTTCTTCGCTTTTCAGTTTCTCGTAAGAACGGAAACGGACATCCCGGTACTCTGGGGTATCTTTTACCTGATATACTGCACACTGACTTGTACTCATTCTTCGTCCTCCTCTCCCAGTTCCATTTTATATTCTTCCAGATCCATAAGAAAAACTTCATAACCTTCATCACTCATACAGAACAGTTTTCTTATGGTATTGCAGACAAGCCCAATCATATCTGCATCGCCTTTCAGAAAAGGAATGATATGGTCGATTGCCTCCATCGTGTCATTTCGGTTTCCTTTATCAAACATTGCGGTTACTAAACATTCATTCGCATCAAAGTTCATCGCCAGATCCATCATAATTCCACTTCTCCCTTCTTATGTGTCTTGGATTTCTCCGTTGTCTTATTCTGCTCCTGTGCTTTTGCCCTTGCCTGAAAATCTTTTAAAGACTGCAGCACAGATTTCTTCACTTCACCTTTTGCTCTGCTTGCAGGTTCTGCCTTTTGTGGCTGGCTCTGACTTACAGATACCGGTTCCTGCTCTGCCCTTCTGTCTGCCGCAACCGCAAAAGGTTTCTGTCCACTTCCTATTACTGTTTCTACCGTATGTTCCGTTTCCTTTACCCTTCCATGCTTTTCATCCAGATACTTTTCCATGTCTGCGATTGCTTTCTGCACCAGAGGACTTTCTTTATAGTGAGGAATCATATCTATCAGATCACGCCGTATCCGGTCTGCACTCATCAACTCATATTCCCCGGAATAATCTTCATCACCATCTTGCAGAGCAAATCCGATTCCCTTGATTCCATGCATCCGTTCCGCCGGAATGCTCTCATATATTTTAATGGCTTCTTCTAAAGTGAGGTTGTTATGGTATTCTCCCATGACCGGAAACTCCATGCACTCTGCAACATAAAAACTGATCGTGGCTTCTGGCTGTTCCTGCTCCGGCTGTTTATCAAAGATAGAAAGTTGCTCTGTATCTTCCAGACGGAAAAGTAAAGAACGGGCAGTTATAACATCGCTGTCTATATCGGATTCCTCGGATACCTCAATCAGCCAGTCCTTGATAGCTTCTGTTTTCTTATTCAAAATATCCTCCGTGAGCTTTTCCACCTGTTCTTCTCTATTTTCAACCGTATCGTTATACTCATAGGTATCAATGTCATAACTAAAATTATCCAGGTCCACAGCGAGCTTTTTAATCTCCTGCTGGTCAAGATATTTTTCGGATTCTTTTATATACTCTGCCAGAGTGATTCGCTCCTCTGCAATCGGGTTAATATCCACCTTAATTCCTGCCATCGCTATACCAGATTCATTTAAGGCATTGAAAAAGCTATCTTCTCGAATATCACCTTTATAGGAAAGAACCACATCAAGGTCAGAATCTTCCCGGTAAAGGTCTTGTCTGCTTCTGGAACCATACACTCTTGCAGCAAGCAGCTCTACCTCCTGTTCCATTCCCATATCTTCTAATACTGCCTGTGCATGATACAGAACCCCTCTTTCTACTTCTGCCCTGCTCAGACTATTTAATGCCAGTTCATTTCTTCCAATCTCAGAAGTCGCACGAAGTTCCCCTTCCTGCAATAAATCTTTAGAGTGCTGGATCGTCATTTCTTCAAATTCTTTATAATCCACTTTGACACATTCCATATCATCCATTCTTTCACTTTTAAGGATTTCATAAGCAGCTTCCTGAATAGATGCGTCTGGATTATCGTAATCACCACTCTGGATTTCATGCAGATCAGAGTCATAAAAAATAAACGAATATCCTTCTTCTGTTGCCTGTATGGTCAGATACCCTTTACTCCTGGTAAACTGCATTGCGATTCCTTCATAGGTTTGCATTGCTTCTTCCCTGCGAAATCCTTCAAAAATACTTGCCGGGCAATTCTTTTCTAATTGTATCCGCTGCATCTGTTCTTCCTGAACTTCTTCCACATCTGCCATCAGATCTTCGTAATCCACTACTTTTGCATCTTCCAGTGAGTACCCTTTATCTTCTAAAATATCACTGGCAGCTTCATCTACATAGATTGTCGGATTGTCATAGATTCCTCCATCATCCTCCTGATAATCTTCATTATAAAATGTATAGTCATAACCATCTTCTGCGGTCTGGATTGTAAAGTATTGTTTTCCAATCTGATATGCAATCTGTACCTCATTCCAGTCCAGCATGTTTTCCATTTTATTTACCACTTCATATATTTCTGGATTCAGCCACCCTCCGATCTGTTTATACGCATGGGTCAGCCGATCTATCCCGTTTTCACATCGGATAAAATCCATGCTTTCCTGCATCGTTTCCGTATTCTGGATACCAAGCACTTTTTTCTGATGATTTGGCAGACGTAAATATTCCTGCATCGCTTCATCCAGTGATTCATACCGGTTTACTTTTACTACACCCTCTGCATTTACATCTTCCATCACATAAAAATTATCAACGTAATGAATCTCTGGCATTTTTAACTTTATGCCTTCCGGCAGCTGCACCTCACTGACTGCATGGAAATTAAACCGGACATCCGTTCCAGATTCATTTTTTCCTGCCATCGTTTCTTCCCAGGTATCTTTCTGTACTGCCTGTATTTCTTCGATTGTAAGTGTCTGTCCACTCCGCAGGGTTACAACAGAATCTTTCGGGAATTCCGTCAAGTCATAAAGTGTTGTTCCATTTTCCTGCAAATATTCTGAAACTGCTTCCAATGCTCCTGCGTCAAACCCGTTCCATAAGTCCTCCGCTACAAGCTGTCCATTTTCTGCTACGATAATGCCTGCCACATCGGATCCAAATTCATCCTGTTCCATTAAGAAAAACTTCTCCCCGGCATATTCCTTTTCATCAACCGTATGCCATGTTCCGTTATGTCCTTCTGCTTCATACCCTCTTGTCTCTGCCGTAATCGTCACTTCGTTTTCTCCTATCGCCTGTTCTATCCTCTGCATCCGAATCTCAGCTCTTGCCATGTCGATAAACCCATCTAAAACTGCCGGGTGGCTTTCGATCACATAATCCAGATTCAGATTTCTGCCCCGGCTGATATTTTCCGGGACTTCAATATGCTCCGCCCAGTCTTTGTTCTGTCTGGAGAATCTTCCATCATGGGAAAGTTCCTGGATGGTATTTGCCATAACAAAATTCATACGTTCTTCCCCAAAGCGTTCCACGACTTCTTTTGCTGCATTCTGCTTTAAGTGCAGCCCGTCAAAATTCTCCCGGATAGCTTCTTCGATTGCTTTCTTGCAGTCCAGGTTTAACTTTCTCGAATCCAGATAAGCATCCACATCCCGTTCTCCCATTGCCTGTTCCAATGTTCCTTTATAAACTGGCGGATATGCCCTGACGGAATTATGTTCCAGTATGTTCATTCTCTGCTGGACAAACTCCGGAAGTTCCTGAAATCCAAAAGAATCTACATAATAGGCTGTAATCTCTGCACCCCTGTTTATCACGATCACATCACTTACCGATAAAGAATGACCACGGAAATCTTCCGGTCGGTCAATGTTAAAGCGTTCAAATATATTTTCTAACGTGATTGTTGGCATCCATGGTGCTGCATAAACCATCCGGTAATCCTTTCCGTCAATGGTATATCCCAGACTCTTTGCGGATTCCATTCCCATAAACTGATAAGTATGCTCATCCCCACTATCCATCTGATAAATGGCAAACCTTCCGCTTTCTCCATGCAGAAGAAGTGTCTCATCAATCTTTTCTGCACTCTGCTGTTCCAGTGCTTCCTGTTTTGTAGCAGATATTTCTCTTTCTTTCTGCACTTCCCATTCTGTTTCTGTGATTCCAAAGATACCGTCATATCCAAGAATTGCATCTTCTGTGTCTACAAGTGTTGATTCTGCCAGCTGTGGATTCTCTTGATTTCCATGTAACACATAAATTTCTGCCCCTCCACGGTACAATTCATATGCACGGTCTTTCGTAAGCGGAAGCATATGGTCTAACTGGATTCCTGCCTCGTGCATTTCTGTAAAACCAACCATGCCATCCGGGAAATTGTCAATCTGTGCCTGTATTTCATTCATAAGGCTTCTCGTATATTCACTTCCCGGTCTGCGGATTGCAGTCATCATACGGTTCACCAGTCCAAGCACTTCGTCTTTATCATCCATCTTATATGCAAAATTCACAATAAGATTTCTCTGGGAATCTGTGAAATCTCCCGTATTGGCAGCTTCTGCTGTTTCAATCAGACGGTGGGCATACTGCATGGCTGTTTCTTCTGCAATTTCCGGCTCTTTCGCTTGGAAGTTCGCCCTTGCTGCCTGGATCACTTCATACACCAGCTTTGAACCGGCTTCATCGTAAGATTCCCTCATATCCCATACCAGGTCATTCAGTCTTTCCACCTGTCCAGGGAAGGTTTCTGCATATTCATTTACAAATGCCTTTTCATTTTCCGAAAAAATATTTCTTGGAAACTCTGCTTTTTGCACCAGCATCTCTGCCTGATCTTTCGGAGAAAGGTCAGAAAAATAAGTAACGCCTGTGTCAGCATCATATTCCACATCATAAAAATCAATCGGATAGTTCTCTCCGTGCCCACTGCTGTCATAGAGTGGTGTGACGGCAGCACCTTTTTCTTCCAGAAAACTTTCCAGTGGTTTCTCATTTTCCTCTATCTCACCACTTTCCAGAAGGCGGACGTATTCCCCCACATTCTGCTCTAACTGTTCCCTGCTCATGTTTTCGATCAGATCATAAGTAAACTCGGAACCCATACTGCCTGAAAGATGCAGAATTAAATCTTCCTTATGAAAAGTATCCCGAACTGGTCTTTCCATTTCCAGCTCGTGCATCTGTGTCTCGATATTCTCAATGACTTCCGCAGACGTTTTCCGTATGGTATCCATAGATGCCCGGAGTGCTTTCATATCCTTGCTTTCACACCAGCTGGCAATATAGGTAAAAGAGTATTCGGAAGTATCCAGACCAAAGTGGTTGCAGACAATATAGGCAATACTTTCTGCTTCCACTTCTTTGGTTGTCCGGTCTTTTAAAATCCCTTCCGCATCCATTACCTCCCGGTCATGCAGCAATGCATGGCTTACTTCGTGTACTCCGGTTTTCATGGTCTGAAGATTACTCATATCTTCCTGAATTGCGATATACTTTTCTGTCTGATGATAATACCCCTTTGCTTCCCCTTCTATTTCCATCATGCGGATTGGCACAGGAGAAATGTTCTGCAATGCTTCCATAAACGTGTCATAAAACTGTACACTCCCGGTAAGTTCCGGTACTTCCAACTCTACAATCGGCTCTCCCTCTGTCTGGCTGACATCAAATACCGTTGTCACACGAAACCTTGGAATGACCATCTCCACAATCTCTGTTTCCGGCTGACCGTCATCCCCGATCACCGGCTCTTTTGTTACAGGGTCAATCTTTTCAATCTCCTGTTTCTCACGGATGGGTGCCGGTGTGATAATCTGGATTCCTTTTTCCCCTCTCTTTACATGGCGGTTAAATTTCTTCTGCCACGCCTGATACCCTGCCACCAGAGTAGCCTCCGGTTTCTGCATGGTGATCAGAAGGGTGTTATTAAAACTGTAATTATGGAACTTGGACATGGTATTCAAATATTCCGTATATCGTTCCGAAGTAAAAATCTCCTTTACGCCCTGTTCCAGCCGTTCCGATATTTCCTTTAACTGTTTCTCTATATTATTTGCCATAAACAAACCCTCCATTTTATGTCCCCGCCAGAGAAAACTCTGACGGGAAATCTTTTATAACTCCTGTTCGTGTTTTTTCTTTGCAGTTTTCTGTACAGGTGGCTGTTCCGCTGTATTCTGCTGTGCCTTCTCCTGCTTTAAGCGTTCCAGAATAGATGGCTTATGGATTCTGTCTGCTGTTTCCGGAAGTTCTTTTTCTTCTACAGCATCCCTGCTATCTGTGCTACTTCCTTCTCTGCCAATATCCTCATCTGCCATAATCGTCTCATTGCCCTTTTCATCCATGTTCAGCAACGCATTTAACTCGGATAACCGTTCCATCTTTTCATTCAGCTCTGCTTCTTTCGGGAATGGTTTCTTTACCTCTTCCTGTGCAGTCGCAAGCTGCTGTTGTACGGTTTCCAATTTCTGCTCACTTTCCGTCAGCTTCCTGTCAATGGAAAAAAGGGTGTTATGGATACGCTGCATATTTCCTACCGGGTCTTTTCCGATCTCCAGCTTATAAGAACATTTCCCTTTGACCGTCAGTTCAAATGCATTGGAGAACATATTGTAGGAAGCAGATAACGTAAACCCATGATATTCCCCGACCTTTCCACCGGTGCTAACGGTTTTTAGTCCTGCACAGGCAGCGATCAATGCCTCGCCTGCTTCTTTCTTATCTTCATAAAGGACATTTCCTACTGTCATGGCAAACGTGTCATTATCCTGTAAATCCACGCTTTTTACTACCTGGGAATCTATCTGCATCCCGGCAATCCGCTCTTTCAATGCACTGATCTGTACCGGGAAATTCTTTGCAATATCGGATTCCAGACGGTAAATCTGACTGGTATGGTTTGCCTTTAAGAGTTTCAGTTTACTCACTTGCACATCCAGATCCATTTTTTCCTTAATGTACGGATTGCCTGTAGCAAGTGCCTTGATCTCTGCATAGGACAGTGCCGTATCATCCACATCTTCACAGGCCCTGACCGGGGATTTACTGGTCATGATCTGACTGATGAACTTCTGCTTATTCTCCAAAATCTGCCACATATACGCATCAAAAGTGTTCTCCGTCACATACCGGAATATCTTTACTTTGTCATTCTGGTTTCCCTGTCTTAAAATACGTCCTTCCTGCTGTTCCAGATCAGACGGCTTCCACGGACAGTCAAGGTGATGCAGAGCAATAAGCCTGTCTTGCACGTTGGTACCAGCACCGAGTTTCGGTGTAGAACCCATGAGGATTCTCACCTGTCCGGCCCGCACCTTTGCAAACAGTTCCGCTTTCTTCGCCTCCGTGTTATATTCATGGATAAAAGCAATCTCTTCTTTCGGGATTCCTCTGGCAACCAGCTTCTCCCTCACATCATCGTAAACATTGAAACTGCCATCCCCTTTTGGTGTGGACAGGTCACAGAAGATCAGCTGGGTTGTCCGGTCTGTCTTTCCCTCATCCCATACCTGAAAAGCATTTTCCACACAGGTATTGACCTTGCTTTTTTCGGCATCCGGGAGAAGTTCATTCAACAGTCTCTGGTCAAGGGCACATTTTCTTCCATCATTCGTGATTTTCAGCATGTTGTCCTCGGTCGGATTTACTAAGCCTGCCCTTACACTTTCGGCACGTTCTGAAAATGCACTGACCATTTCCTGCTGTTCTTCACTTGGTTTCAAGACTTCATTGATAAACTCTGCTTCCGGCACTGGAAGGTTCAGCATATCAGAAGTCTGAATATCTGCAGCTTCCTTAAAAATGGAGATCAGCTCCGGAAGATTAAAAAAACGGGCAAACCGTGTTTTTGCACGATAGCCCGTTCCTTCCGGTGATAATTCGATTGCGGTTACTGTCTCTCCAAAGGTTGCCGCCCAGGAATCAAAATGTCCCATACCCATACGCATGAGTGTGTCATACTGGAGATAACGCATGATAGTGTAAAGCTCCGTCATACTGTTCGATACGGGAGTACCTGTAGCAAAGGTGATCCCTCTGCCGCCGGTCAGTTCATCCATGTACCGGCATTTCATAAACATATCCGAACTTTTCTGTGCATCCGTCTGTGAGATTCCCGCCACATTCCGCATTTTTGTATACAAAAAAAGGTTCTTAAAACTATGGCTCTCATCCACAAACAGCCGGTCTACGCCTAACTGCTCAAAAGTTACTACATCATCCTTTCTGGTCTGGTCATTAAGTTTCTTCATCCTCGCCTGCAGACTCTTCTTTGTTTTTTCCAACTGCTTGATAGTATAATTCTGCCCTGCCTGATGTGCTGCTTCTTCAATGGAGAACGTAATATCTGCAATCTGCTGTTCCAGCATGGCAATCTGACGTTCCCTTGAAAGAGGGATTTTCTCAAACTGTGTATGCCCGATGATCACAGCATCGTAATCCCCTGTCGCAATACGGGAACAGAAACGTTTTCGGTTCGCCGGCTCAAAGTCTTTCTTCGTTGCCACCAGGATATTTGCCCCAGGATAAAGTCGTAAGAAATCACTGCCCCACTGCTCGGTCAGATGGTTTGGCACAACATAAAGATTCTTCTGTGAGAGTCCCAGCCGTTTTGATTCCATACCGGCTGCGATCATCTGGAATGTCTTTCCAGCTCCTACGCAATGAGCCAGTAACGTATTATTTCCATACAGCACATGAGCCACTGCGTTTTTCTGATGCGGCATCAGGGTGATCTCCGGATTCATGCCAACAAACTGAATATGGCTTCCATCATATTCCCGTGGACGGATGCTGTTAAATCGTTCATTATAGATCTTACAGAGATCTTCCCGTCGGTGCAGGTCTTTAAATATCCACTCCTTAAATTCCTCTTTGATCAGTTCCTGCTTCTGCTGTGCCAGCATCGTTTCCTTCCGGTTTAATTCCCGGTGTTCTCCATCGGCATCCTGTACCGTGTCATAAATCTTGGTATCCCGGAGGTTTAAGGCATCTTCCAAAAGGCGGTAGGCATTGGCTCTCTGTGTTCCGTATGTGGAAGTGACAAGAGCATTTCCGTAGCTGTCCACATTCTTTCCCATAACATTCCACTGTCCGGTCACTTCTGCATACTGGACTTTGACCTTGCTCCCTACATAATATCTTGGTGTATGGAATGTCTCTGCCATAAACCGTGTAATGTAATCCTCGGAGATCCAGGTTGCCCCAAGTCTTGCCTCAATCTCTGATGCATCCAGATCTTTTGGCTGTACCTGCTCCAAATACTGCACGTTCACCTGATATTCCGGGTGATCCTCTGCAAACTGTTTGGCGATCTGCAGTTTCTCCCTCACATTTCCAGAAAGATATTCGTCCGATGGCTCCCATTTTTCACTGATCGGGTTCTTAAAGATTATCCCTGCCAGTTCTTCGGTAAGCTCCTCTTCTGTTTTCCCGGAAAGCTGTGCCATATAAGAAAGGTCAACGCCTGCCCTCTCACCGATAGAAACCGCAAGTGCCTCACTGGCAGTATCTACAGAAGTTACCGTTTCTGCCCTGCGGATTGTCCTTTTGGTAAAAATATCCGCTTTTCGTTTCAGTTCTCCCTTATCATCCAGAAATTCCAGAGAAGTCAAAAGACAATAGCTGCTGTCCTGACTAAATGCCCGCTTATTGGCATTGCTGCTGAGAAGACCATATTTTGCTGTAAAGGTATCGTATTCTTCATTGAGTTTTCCCTGCAGCTTTGTGATCTGTTCATCGCTTCCCTCTTCCATCTGGCACTGGATCAGTTCATTCGTAACATCACGGATCTTCACCATCCCTTTGACACGTTCCGCTGTCATTGCCGGAAGTTCCATCCGATTCATCACAGAATTTTCCCGGTAATAGACTTCATCATTCACTACGGTATAACTGAAATTCTTTACATCTGGGTCTGCCGGGATAGAGACAACATCCTCCTCCAACTCTGTATCCGAAAGTTCCAGTTCCGTGATCGTACCATGGATATTCTGGACGGCTTCTTTTAATTGTTCTTCTAAGGTAATTCCTTCTTTTGGTTTTACGGTCACTTCCTGCTTTCCATACTGGGTACTTTCTGTAGTAAACTCACCAAGCACCATTTCCGGATGCTCTGCAAAATAAGCATTGACTGAATAGCCTTCCGGTGTTTCCTTTAAATTTAACCATTCCGGTTCCTCAATGGATGCCCTGTCCCTTTTCTGGAAAAACAGAATATCAGAAACAACGCTGGTATTGGCATTTCTCTGGAACGCATTATTCGGTAATCGGATGGCTCCAAGCAGTTCTGCCCGGTTTGCGATATACTGTCTCACTGCCGGATTCTGCTTATCCATCGTTCCACTGGAAGTTACCACAGCCACTACACCGCCGGGACGGATCAGATCAAGGGATTTTGCAATAAAATAATCGTGGATCATAAAATGATGCCGGTCATATCTGCGGTCACTGACCTGATACGATCCAAACGGAACATTGCCTATCACACAGTCGAAAAAGCTGTCTGGATAACTGGTTTCCTCAAATCCCTGCACGGCAATCTTATTTTTCTGGTAAAGCTGTTTTGCGATCTTGCCCGAAACCGGGTCGAGTTCCACACCGTACATCTTTGCCTTGTTCATACTCTCCGGGATCAGTCCCATAAAGTTACCAACACCACAGGACGGTTCCAGAATATTTCCCTGTTTCAGTCCCATATTTTCCAGTGCTTCATACATGCTTCGGATCACAGTCGGTGATGTATAAAAAGCATTTAAGGTCGATGCTCTTGCTGCACTGTATTCTTCCGGTGATAAGGTATTCTTTAACTCCAGATACTCATTTGTCCAACTACTGTTTTTCTCTTCAAATGCCTGCGGGATGCCACCCCAGCCAACATAACGGGATAAAATTTCCTGTTCTTCGGGTGTTGCCAGACGTTCTTCCTGCTCCAGAGTCTGCAATAAATGGATGGCTTCCATATTTGCTTTATACTTTGCTTTCGGACCACCTGCTCCAAGGTCATTATCCTGAATCCGAAAGTTATGCGGTTCTGTTACAATCTCTTCTACTTCCGGTTTTAAATATGGTTGAAATTCTCCCTCATATCCAAACAGTTCATTTTCTCCCGGAATATAATTGCGTCCGGTTTCCAGACACCGGAACACATCGGCAGTTGGTGCATTGCTGACTGCATAAAAATCATCATAAGAATACTTTGGGAAATCTTCTGTATGGTAGGTCGATAAATGCAGTTCTGTATTGGAACGGGTCTGTGCAACCAGATCTTTTCCTTCTATTCCTTCCGGCAATACCCCTACTGCTTCAAAATGATACCCCTGATACTCAAAAACACCTTCATCCCAGGACTCCGCCAGTTCTTCTGCTGTTTTAACCGTTATCTCTTCTTCTGATTCCTTTTGTTCCTGTCCCTCAGAAGTTTCTGTTATTTCCTGTTCCTGATTTTCCGGAATATCTTCTTTGGCAGTAACCTCTTCCTCTTCTATTTCCTCCACATCTGACATATCTACTACGGTCGGTTCTGTCACTGCCTTCGTATCCAAGAAATCAAACATGGTCATCTGGTGCCCGGATGGTTCCGCAAAAGACGGTTCTGCTTCCGGTGTCGGGAATATCGTATAGGTTCCTTCTGCATACTGGTGGAGTTCTGAAAGAAGTTCTGTTTTCTGCTGATAGTTTGTCCCATACGCTTCAAAATCCAATGGAAGAGCTGCCAATGCTGCATCCATCTTCTGTAACAGTTCTTCTGTCTGCTCTGGATTCTCTAATACTGCCACCATTTCTTTTCCTGGTTTTTCCCAGAAGAAATCATCCGTAAATGGTCTGTCTATCTCTTCCGGAAGACGGTCATAAAAGCGGAGTACCTTGTTCGCCATCTGTTCCTGTTCATATTCCGGCATACGAGCATAATCTTCTGCCTGCAGGAACTGGTCATTCTTTATCAGATAAGCTACTCTATTTGCAACTTTATTCCAAGATAATAAAACTGACGTATATGGATTTCCATAAGCACCTCTTGCAAGAAACAATCCTTTTCCATCATAATTTGCGTGTGAATCATCCGCACCAGACAGTGCATGACTGCTTCCACCGATCCCATACTGTTCCTTGATAAAACCTGTCCTCGATCTTTCATCTTCATGCAGCAGATAAAAGGAATACGTCCTAAGCCTGCCCTGCGAATACGCTCCACCTCCTGCAAGATAAGCATCAATCTCATCCTGCGTAATGAACATCGGATGGTCTTTCCATGCAAACCCGTCTCTTGCCTGATAAGGGATGACCTCATCCGCAAACTTCTGAAACTGCTTTGAGATATTTATAGGATCATAATGATGGAAACGCATAATGGAATGATTTTCTTCATAGGCTTCTGCCAGTGCATCCAGTCTTTCATTCAGTTCCGAAAGCCACTGTGGATCTTCCAGCTTTTCTTCCAGATAATCCGTGATCTCCGGATAGATACTGTGAAGATGTGGTAAATCCTCCTCATCAAAAACAATCTCGGCTACCCCTTCTGCCATATCCCCTTTCATATAGGCAAGAGCCTGTGCATGTTCTTTTACTGCATTGTTTCTTGCTGCATCCAATACAGACTGCGGTGCATATTCACCCTGGTCTAAAAGCTGATGGATACGTCTGCTGACATCTTTCCAGGATAAAAAGGCTTTATCCAGAATCTGGTCTGCCACCGTATGCCCGACTGCGATCTGCATCCCAGTTTCATCAAACCAGACGGAATACTCCCTTCCATCCATCTGAAAACCTTTGCCGCCTTTTCCATACTCACGCTTTACAAACTCCGTGTATTCTCCCGGTGACTGTTCACTCATAAAGTTATAGATGATACGCAGCTGGCTTCCTGTCCGGTTTCCTCCCGTCCGTAAAATATCATCCACAACACTTTCCGGAATAGGAATCTCCCCGGCATATAAAGCAGCTACTCTTTCACCAATCTGCCTTTTCTGTTCATTTGCTGTAGGATATTCGGGCAAAGATAAAGCAGAGGCAATTTCTTCCTCTGCTTTGCTCAGTCCATCTTCTCTTGTATCTTCAACTAGCTGTATACCAATTCCGTCAAGATGCTCTCTTCCGCTGTTGCCATCAGTGCGTTCATATGTGCTGTCCAGGCCATCGGGTCTGCTTCCTTGTCCGGTGCCGGATGGTTCTTCAGCAGTTTCTCCATCTGGCTGTCCATCCTCTCCTGTGCTGCCTTCTCGATCTCTGCCAGATGGCTGTTCAGCTTTCCTGTCAGGAACAGGCTCTGATACAGGCTGTTCTTGTGTTCCTTCAGGAATGTCCTCCGAAGCATCCCGTATTTCCCTATTGTCACTTCTTCCTCCTCTACGGTCAGGTTCGGAAACAGGTAATCCCCCTTGCGATGATATGTCAGTTCCATAGTCGGTTCCTCCTTCATTCTCGATATTTTCTTCTTTGTTGTTTTCTACGCCCTTATTTTTATTTTCACGCATTAACGTGTTAAAGTTATTATAATTCCTTTCATTGGAAATTTCAACCTCTTTTCTGGCTTCTTCCAGAGAAATTTTATGTACCGTCCTTCCAATGTCAATCAGAACACTCTCACTGATCTGGCTTGCTGCATTTCCAAGAAAGGTCAGTACAGACAGCCGGTTATAATCTGTGATATGCATGAAGTCCTCTTCTTCCAGAAGTTCCATCGGTTCAAGCCCGCATCGTCTGGAAAGCATGTAATATACACTGTCCGTTGCAAGCTGGCGGAAATCACTGCGGATCGTAACTTCATCCAGATCTTCCAGATACGTTCCTTCCGCTGCATATTCCAAGCCGTCCAGATATTCTTCCAGACTGTCTGCGACCATTTCCCTTGCAACCGCCATCAACGCATCCGATAAAGTCCCTGTATCTTTTTCTTCCAGACCATACGCTTCTGCTAAATGGTTAAGGATCTCTTCCTGCTGATGTTCCTGCATCTGCCACAGGTAAGGGCTTCTTCCGCCTGCCACCATGTGCGTATCTGAAATATCAAACACATACCGGAGTCTGGTATTATGACCATTCTCGTCAAGCAGGGCGATTCCCCTAGCTCCCCGGTTTACCCAGCGGAACATCTTCTCATTCCACAGTTCCAGGGACGCACAGGCGGTTGCCTGTGGATGCTGTGCGTGGATCAGTAACTGGTCTGTAAAAGGATACCGGTATAGTCTCGCTGCGGTATCCATATAACCCATCCAGTCCCTTGGCGAACTGCTCACCAATGTCGCATGTTCCTGTGCCAGTTCCCGGATGTCCTGTAATTTCGACATACTGCCTACCTCCTTGTCTTATTTCTTTTTCTTCTTTGGAAATTCCAGATGGAACCTTGGCTTTCCGTCCTCCAGTGTCAGTAAAAGATCTGCGTCAAACTTTATATCTTTTTTTCTGGAATACAGCCCTTTTACATGGGTGCAGGCTTTATCAAGAAGCTCCACTGCCATCTTTTTATCCAGTGTTTTCTCCATGCTTCCTAAGAAACGGTTTTCTTTCCAAAGGGCAAAATCACACTGCCTGTTGGAGCAGTAAAAATTCTGCTTTCCTTCGTAGACATCAGAGCCGCAGACCGGACACTTACCGATCACTTCCCTTGCTTTCTGGAACCTTCTCCTTTCCGTTTCCGGTATTTCCCTGCACACAGAAAGAATCTTACCGACTAAAGAAGTGATCTCACCCATAAACTGTGTATCGGTGATCTGCCCTTTTTCCATCATTAAAAGCTGATTTTCCCATTCGGCAGTCATTGCGGCAGATTTCAGATAAGCCGGCATGACATTCACCAGTTCCCTGCCCTCTGTGCTTGGCAAGATCTGCTTTCCTTTTCTGACTGCATAGCCGGAAGAAACCAGTTTTTCAATGATACCTGCCCTGGTTGCCGGAGTCCCCAGTCCTTTCTTCTCTGTCTCCGAATCAAAGTCTTTATTCCCTGCGGTTTCCATAGCGGCAAGGAGGGTATCTTCATTGAATGGTTTTGGCGGGGAAGTAAAATGCACTGTCTTTTCTGCCTTTACCGGAGAAAGCGTCATTCCTTCTTCATATCCATATGGGATGGAAGTTTCTTTTTCCGTTTCTTCTTCCGGCTTGGCTTTCACGCACTGGTTCTTAAAGGCATTCCCCGCCGCTTTAAATCCCATCTGCACCGGCACTTTTCCTCTGGCGGTAAAATCATGTCCCTGACATTTGACCATAATATCCGTCTGCTCATACTGATACTCTTCCCCTGTTGCCTGCACCAGCTGCTGGCAGACCAGCATCATCAGGTTCTTTTTGTCCGCTGTCAGATCAGAGATTCCTTTTTCTACGGCTTCTTTTGTTGGAAGAATCGCATGATGGTCGGATACTTTTGCATTGTTAATCACTCTGGTGATGTTATGTCCCAGCTGTCCATAATCCAAGAACGGAAGTAAGACTGGCATTTTCCCTACCAGTTCCTCTACGGTATCCCCCATATCCTCCGTCACGAACTGGCTGTCCGTTCTTGGATAAGTGACCAGCTTTTCTTCATATAATTCCTGCAGCATATCCAGTGTTTTCTTTGCCGTATAGCCAAAGTAACGGTTTGCTTCCCTTTGCAGACTGGTCAGATCATAAAGTTTGGGAGGAAACGCTTTCTTTTGTTCCCTCTTTATCTGTGTAATCACTGCTTCCGAATCCATACATAAGGAAGCAAGGAGATCGGCTGCTTCCTCATTTGCAATATTTTCAGAAACTACCGTAAGCCTTCCGTCTGTCAGTGCTACTTTATAAAAGGCTTCTTTCTGAAAATGCTCAATCTTATCCTGACGTTCCGCAAGCATGGCAAGCGTTGGCGTCTGCACCCTGCCCACAACCAGACGTTTAAAATAACAGGTCGTATATGCCCTAGTTCCGTTCATTCCGATCAGCCAGTCTGCCTGTGCCCTGCATACCGCAGCCATGCAGATATTCCGGTATTCCTCTGCTCCTTTCATTGTCTGAAAACCTATCCGGATTGCCGTATCTTCCATGGAACTGATCCATAAACGCTTCACCGGTTTCCTGCATCCGGCAAGGTCATACACTCTCTGGAAGATCAGTTCCCCTTCCCTTCCTGCATCACAGCCATTTACCAGATAGTCCACATCTGCCCGGTTCATCAGGCTTTTTAACACATCAAACTGTTTCTTTTTATCTCTGGAAACTTTCAACTTCCAGACCTGCGGGAGAATCGGAAGGTCATCAAACTGCCATTTCTCATATTTCGGGTCATATTCCTCCGGCTGTGCATACTCTGCCAGATGCCCAAGGCACCAGCTGACAATACAGCTCTCCCCTTCTAAATATCCGTCCTCTTTTTTATAAGCTGACAGATTTTTGGCATAACTCTGTGCCACACTTGGTTTCTCTGCGATCACTAAAAATTTTGACATACGCTTTTTTTGTCCTTTCTGAAAAAAGGGCAGCCAAACTGCTCTGGCTGCCCCTGTCCTTATTTTGGTTGCTTCTTTGGAGATGGAAGTTTATTCTTCTTCCTCATCCTCTTCTTCATTTACATACGGTCCGTCAGAGAACTCCAGCTGTTCGCTTACATAGTCATCCTCTTTGCCACGTCCATGCTTTTTATAAACGGCGATACCTGCCACTCCAAGAATCGCTGCAAGTACGATTGCTCCAAGTCCTTTTACATTCATTCCTGTCTTTTCTTCTGTCTTTTCTTCTGTCTTTTCTTCTTTCTTCACTTCGGTTTCCTCCTCTGCTACCGGGGTAGTTTCCGGTGTGGTTTCCGGGATCACTACGGTTGATTCTTCGGTTTCTTTGCTCTTTTCTGTCTCATCCAGAAATTCTGCCAGGTCATTCTCATCGACCAGGGACATCATATATACATTTTCTGTATTGCTGGAACGGTCAATGACCATGTAAAATGTATTTCCCTTCTTGGTCTGGATGGTAAGGAACTGTTTCGTATCATCATTTTCCTTATCATCCACCAGCTGGGCATTTCCCGGAGTAGAAAAAGCAGAATTATCTCCTTCCCCGGTGACCCTTCCGGTATCCTCTTTCTTCTCCGTATCTTCTGTTGATTCTGTTGCCGTTTCTTCTACTACCTGTGTCGTTGTCTCCTCTGCCGGTGGGTTTGCATTTGCATAAACCGTAGCAATGGATGTCCCGGAGATCATGGTGACTGCCATGGCAATCATAAGCAGTTTCTTTACCACTTTATTCCTCATCGTCTAAAACCTCTCTTTCTGTCATCTGACCAACAGGTGGTCTGTGAACTTCTGTGTTGTTTTCCTTTTTCTGCGGAGCTTTTGCATCCTCCACCGTGATACCACCGTCCTCATCCATCTGGATCGTAACGGTTCCTTTCTGAATCCCGTCAAGCAGGACAAGCAGGCTGCGGCTGTCCAGCTTCATGGAACGGAACGACTTAACGATCTCTATATCTTCCATCTGCTGTCTCAATGTATTCTGCCGCTTCAGGTGTTCCTGTAATTCAGCAATCTTATCCTCCGTTTTCTGAATATCATTCAGAAGTTTTTTTAATTTCATGTTCATCTGCCCTGTCACCTCCTTTAATGCAGACGACCAAACGCCATAAAATGTTCCTGCCAGTAAGCACTTGCAATGCTGGTATACTGGACAGGCTTGCCACAGTGGATCATCATGTTATTGCCGACATAGATTCCCACATGGCTTGCTCCCGGTGTGTCATAGGTTCCCTGGAAGAAGATCAGATCTCCCGGTTTTGCCTCCGATGGAGATACCTGCGAACAGTGTGACCGCAGCTCATCTGCAGTACATCTTCCGACATTCCATCCATTTCCACAGTTATTGATAACCCAGCTCACAAAACCGGAACAGTCAAAACCACTTGGGGAATAACCGCCCCATACATATGGAACACCCAGATATTTTTCTGCTTCCTGTATCATTTTTGCAAACTGTGGATCAGATAAAGCATCTGCCGGTATGTCATAACCAAATCCACTGCTTCCGGTGGGTATGCTGTTTAGATCAAACAGATAATCACGGTTGCCGTAATATTTGTTATACGCATCGTAGCGTTCCTGTTCTTCCTCTGTCATACGGCTCCTTAACACGGCATCCAGGCTGTGGTTTGTCATCGTCACATCCAGACGGTTCACCTCTTTTGTAGTCGTGACCTGCACTTCCTGGTTTCCATTGCTGTCTGCTATGTAGGCTTCCCATGTCTGGTGTCCATGTGCGGATGCCGCCGCATGATTGTCATAGTAAACATCGAACTGTACCCCATATCTTGCGAACGCTCCGGTATCTTCTACTACATATTCCACACCGTTCATGACGACATGGGTCCCGATCGGCACAAATGGATTCGCCGCATCCACGGCAATCGTATGGTTTGCTGTCGGCATTGCCCCACTGGCTGTCGGTCCGCCACTCCACTGGCCACAGCAGATTGGGCAGTTACAGTACCCACTTGTCACAACCAGTCCCAAGGACTCCCCTACCCGGACAGTCTTGGTTTCTGTAACTGTTTCTCTGGTAGAGTCTGTGGTGATTCCATACTGCTGTCGGAAGATCTCCTTAATCTCATCTGCCACTTCATCGTAAGTGAAGCCGCCGTATTTTACCGTAAGATAAGAGATCAACTGATATGGGTTATGACCAATCTCATCAATCTGATACCGGTATTCATCATAATCCGGATGGGTGGATTCCATCTGGTTGACCTGTGTGTTCAGTGCTTCTTCCAAAGCCCGGTACGCATTTTCAGCAGCATAAATATCCTCATCCGTACTGGAATAACTGGTCGAGATGATAGCAGAGGACGCTCCCTGCAGTGATGCCGTACAGCTGGTAAAACTGGCTGCGATCAGCAAAAAGATCAGGGCAAAAATGGCTACCGTAGCAAAAATCCCACGGTTCTGTGCTGCCACCATCTTGACTGCATCTTTCGCTTTTTCCGTAAACTTCTGTGCGGAAGTGATCGCCGCATCCTTTACTTTTTTACTCTGTCTGGCTGCCTGATACTGCTTCTGGTAACGCTTCTTCTGAAAGAGTTTCTGCAGAGCAGATTTCTTTTTCTGCTCGGCTTCTTTTTTCACTGCATTTTTTGCTTTATTTTCATAGACAGTTTCAAACATCAGCCTGCTCTTTTCTGCTTCATCCAGTACACTTTCTTTTAATCTCCGGGATTCTTCCCTCCTTCCTTTTAAGCGTTGCCTCATGTAAATGGATTTCCTTGCAAGGCTTTCCCCGGCAAGCTCTGCCCGATGTGCCCCTTCTACTGCCGCATTCTCGTCCTCTTCTTCGTGAGTTTTCCAATGGGCTGCAGTGACTGCCGCATCTTTGACTGCGGATGCCGGATTCCGGATACCAATGCCAGCACCATGTACCATACCGTCACCTTCATCCCCGAAAGACAGGCGGGAAACTTTTTTCCGCTGCTCTTTCAGCACCCGTTCCCTTTTGGACTTGCCTTTAATCTCCTCCTGGAACTCGTCCAGGGAATCTTCCATCACTTCGGAAGTTGCCCGGTAACGGGCAGATTCTCTTTTGGCTGCTTTTTCCTCTCTGGAAGCCTCCTTTTCCTTCCTTCTTTCCTTTGCAGCATAATCCCTGACCATCTTTTTCTTCCGAAGGTCCCGGCTGTCCGCAACTGTCTCCAGATACGCCCGTTCTCCTCTTGGCTGTCCACGGATACTCTCTGTGCGAAATGCAGATTTGGGATTTTCTCCATTTTCAACAGAAACATCTACATCTGTATCTACATCTTCATCCATATCTGGTTTTATATCCTGGTCGGATACATAATCTCTACTATATCTTGGTTTTCTGGAACTCTGCTCCGGCTGTTCCATCTCCCGTTCTTCTTTCAGCCGTTCATGTCTGCGTTTACTAAAATCCAGTTCCTCTTTCTTCTCACTGCGGGAAATCTCGGTATCCGTATCCCGCCCGGTGATCCTTTTTTCTTCCTTGTTCCGGAGGTTTTCTTCCCGCAGTCCATCCCGGCTCATCTTCTGGACGGTTTTATCTCTCGCCTTATACTCATGCTCCTGCAACTTTGACCATCCCCTTTACTGCTTTGTCCCGGTTATTCTGTCTTATCCTGATAGTCCTCCCATTTCTCCAACACTTCATCTGCCATCCCTGCAATGGAATCCGTCAGCTTGTCTGTCATTCGCTCACTTAAAGTTCCCCTTACAGCCAGACAAGATGTAATTCCCATGAAATCAATCAGTTCCGCCAGATAGATAAGGTCATCCATCATTTCATCAGCCGTCACTTTTTCCTTTGTGTCCTTTTCCATTTTCAAAATCTCCTTTTCATTGTCTGCACAGATTCTTTCTGCAAATATGCAGCAAGGTTCGCCGCTGCATCTCTCCATGTTTCTGTAATCTTCCATCTTGTAATCCTCCATGATTTCCAGGCAGAAAAATTGCCGGAAGTATTCCTCCGGCTCATCCTCTACTCTGTTTTATTTTGTTTCGTTTATTTCTTTAATCGTCCCGTTCTCCGATACCAAGTTTCTTACGCTTTTCCACCTCATCCGGCTTAGAAGTCATCAGGGCATACAGCATCAGGGAATTATCAAACTTATCCTTGAACGGGATAATGGTGCTGCCATAAAAGACCAGTCCCTCACCTTCCCCGCTGTTCGTTACATAAGAAAGCTGGTGAGGGGAAATGTTGAGCTGTTTTGCAAGGATCTGTCTGTCACCAGATGCCTGGTTGAGCATCAGGATAAAGTCCGAGTTTTCAAAGATGTTCTCAATCTCCCGGCTGGCTAACAGGTCTTTTACGTTCTGTGTGATACCCGTAGGGATACCACCCCATTTACGGAAACGCTTCCAGATCTCCACACTGTATGCTGCCGTCTGCTCCTCTTTTAAGAGCAGATGGAACTCATCAATGTAATATCTGGTACTCTTATTCGCAGAACGGTTGACCGTTACCCTGTTCCACACCTGGTCCTGCACGATCAGCATACCCAGTTTTTTCAGCTGTTTTCCCAGATCCTTAATGTCAAAACATACGATACGGTTACTCAGTTCCACGTTGGTTCTATGGTTAAACACTTTTAAGGAACCATTGACGTAAATCTCCAGTGCCGTTGCCAGACGCTGTGCTTCCTGCTCTTTCTGATTACGGAGAAGATTATATAAATCCTCTAAAATCGGCATTTTTTCCGGTACCGGGTCAGAAAGGAAATCCTGATAGACCAGCCTTACGCATCGGTCAATGACGGTCTTTTCAACCGGCTCCAGTCCGTTCTTTCCGCCTACTACCAGCTCACAAAGAGACAGGATGAAGTCCGATTTTAAGGAAAGCGGGTCATCATCGTCAGCGTAATCCAGGTTAATATCCATCGGATTGATATAATCGTGGCTGGTCGGGGAAATACGGATCACCTGTCCATGAAATGCCCGGACTAACGGATAATACTCCCCCTCCGGGTCACAGACGATAATGTCATCTTTCGTCACGATAAATGCATTTGCAATCTCTCGTTTTGCCGCAAACGACTTACCGGAACCCGGTGTACCAAGAATCAGTCCGTTCGGGTTCTTCAGTTTCTTCCTGTCTGCCATGATAAGGTTATTGGACAGGGCATTTAATCCATAATAAATAGATTCCCCAGCCATAAATAATTCCTGTGTGGTAAACGGGACAAAAATTGCCGTGGATGTCGTTGTCAGTGCCCGTTTGATCGGTACAAAATTCACCGCAAGCGGCAGGCAGCTCATCAGTCCCGGCTCCTGCTGGTAATCCAGCCGTTTCAATGCACAGTTATATTTCTGTGCGATACCGGCAGTCTGGAACACCACATTTTCCAGTTCCTGTTTGGTCGGTGCAGTATTTAAGAACAATGCTGTTACAAGGAACATTCGCTCATTTCTGGACTGTAGATCTTCCAGAAGCCTTTTTGCTTCCCCACCGTATGTATTTAAGTCCGAAGGGATAATGTCCATGTCATAGCCTGCCCGGACTGCTTTTTTCTGTTCCTCGATCTTCATACGGTTAATATCCGTCACCTTGCTTTTTACCAGCTTGATTGCCTTCATCTGGTCGATGGACTGGATATGGAAATTCACCATCAGGTTGCTGTCCATCTCCAAAAACTCTGCCAGCATCTTGTCGGTAAGTTCCGGTGCAAGGATCTGTAAATAGGAAACAGTTCCCATCGTGCCGCCCATCTCAAAATCTTTTCCATTCTTAAATACAAAACTGGTCGGTGCGACATAATCCTTGGTACTAAGCCCTGTCCGAAGTACATCGTCATAAGAGAAATGGAACGGAACTTTGCTGTCCTGGTTAAAGGTTTCATACATGATCTGTAACCGTTCCTCTCCGTTCAGCGGATAGGCAGATACCCCAAGGATCTTAAAGTTATTCAGAATATCCGACTCGATACGTTCCAGTTTTGGCCGTGCTTCCCGGATATTCTCCGCTTCAATCCCAAATGTGATATATTTGGTACGCATCAGCCCGTTATTTCCTTTTGCCAGCTGGTTATTGAGCATCTGGGCAAACTCCATACGTAGGTCATCAAATTCATCCTCCTGCGGATTGATATGGATGACCTTCTCATACTCTGCCATGTTGCTGTGCTGGTTGATAAAAGACAGCTGAAAATGAATTGTGCTGTCAAAGTAATTCAGGAAATCACACCAGTTTTCAAAGATGGCGTTCTTATCTTCATTCTGTGCCAGCTGATAGTTGATGTCATAAAAACGGATCGTCTTGGAATAAAACTTGTCCTGCACCCGGCAGATACCGTCCCTTCCCATCTCATGGTATGGAATCGACTGCTGTGCAGTGATCCTCTTATCTCTGGCACTATCCGGTGTTTTCTTTCCTGTCCCACTGCCTTTCGTTCCGGAAACCACTTTTCCTGCCGGACGCTGCCCCGACGGTGCTGCGACAGATCTGCTCTTTTTCTTTTTTGCGTTTTTCTTTGCGTCACGCACTGCCTGCTTTTCTGCTCTGGCTGCCAGCTTTGCTTCCCTTTTTGCATTTTTCTTATCCGCTTTTTCATGTTCCTTATGCAGTTTTTCTTCATATTTCTGTGCCCTTTTGAGGGCTTTCTTTTCCCTGCGTGTCAGTTTCCGATTCGGTCTGCGGACACCTCTTTGCCGTTCCAGTGCTTCATACCCTGTCACCATAGGCTCATCATGCAGTCTGCCGCTTACTGGTTTTCTTTTCATTGCGGGGTCTGGAAGTTCTTCTTCTCCATCCTCCTCATCCAGCCAGTAATCATCCGGATATAATTCGTCTAAGCTCTGTGGCGGCTGTCTATCGTTTTTTCTTTTTAACACCCTTCGTTCCCCCCTTTCTTCTTTTTGACCACGGTATACTTTTTCTCGTACATATTTTCCATCTGGTACTTGCGTACCGGAGGACGGATAAATTTTACGGTGATCATATTTTTTAAGACCTTTTCTAACGGGAGTCCATCCTTCTCATACATGGCAAACAAAAATGCCGGAAGCATCAGAAGGCACATCCCGGTCGCTGCGTTACTGGAACCAATAATTCCCCTGCTTAAGAAATAAAACGGAAGCCCTACCGCCGCCGCAATCCCAAAGCAGATCAGCTGCCGTTTCGTCAGATTGAAAATGATCTTATTCTTGACCTTGGTTAAGTCTTTAGGCACAGATACAAATGCCATTGCCAGTTCCTCCTTTCTTAATGGGCGTTAAAGATACTGCGGGCGAAGTTTCCTGTTTTCATCAGACTGAAACACAGGATCACCGTGTATGCCATCACACCGAACAATGCAGAATGTATGTTATCTGACATCTGGATGTTTGCGACCAGGACCGCATAGATTCCCACGCAGACCATCATAAAAAATCCCTGGAATGCCAGTGCAAACAATCCACGAAGATAGTTGTTCCCGATCTGCCCCCATTCCCGGTTGGACATGGTTGCGAACGGGATCGCTCCAACGGACGAATAGAGATAAATCTCAATCATACGTCCATACAAAATCACTGTAATAAAGACTGAGATAATCTTCATACACAGGCTTACAAGCATCGTTTCCAGTGCCAGTATGACAAGTTCACCGATCTCCATAGATTCCATCGCCGTCTCCATCGTGGAGATCATCGTATCTATATTGATCGCTGTATCAGAACTGATAACCCCAGCTGCCCGGCTGACTACGGACTGCCCGACATCAAATACCGCCATCGTGATCGTAAAGGTATGGCTGACGATCCAGACTGCCACCCACATCTTGAAAAAGTATTTAAAGAACATCCAGGTGTCGATGTCGTGCATGTTGTTCTTTTCCGTCAACATGGAGATCAGCTCATAACAAAGTACAAATGTGATAATCATACCGGCAATCGGTACAATGACCGACTCGGAAAGATTCTGTATCATGCTGTAAATGCTGCCATTCCAGCCCTGCGGTGTCTGCCCAACCTGAGCAGCAATCTGACCGGTCTTTTCATTGACATCGGTATACATTGTTGTCAGGTTGGAACTTACCATGCCTGTCAGAAGATTCCTCATCCATTCTTCAATCGCTTCAAATATCCGATCCATGAGTCATCTCCCTCCTGCTTCTCTCAGCTGAACAATCCGGACAGTAACGGTACCAGCTGGGTGCCGATCAGAACGACACCGCCTCCTGCCATCAGCTGCTTGATTCCCTGGGACTTTGCACCTGGGTTGTCGTTTCCATATCCTTCTAACAGGTTAATAACACCCCATACTGCAAGTCCGGCTCCAATCGCCACCACAAGTGTCTGCAAAATATTGATTGCCTGATTAAAAAACGCCATATTCGTTGTCTCCTTTCAAATCTCTGTATTTCTCTGGTTTCTATCTTTAAGAAGTCTTTTCCGGCTCTGCCCTTACGGGTGGCCTTTCATGATCTCTCAAATCCATCACCTCCCAAAAGGGCAAAGAAAAAAGAGCTATGTGTCCGAATCTTTCACATGCTCTGCTTCCTTGTTTTCTGTATTTAATTCTCCTGCCAGACTCTCTTCCGAAAACTCATACAGGTCAAATTCCTGTGTCCTCGTCAGTTTCACTTCCATCCGATGCCGCATATACGCTTCCACATCAAACTCATTTTTCTTATCGTAGTCTGACAGCTCCTTATACCGTTTGTGTTTGGTAATATCGAACTTGTCACTGAAAAATGGTCTTACACCTCGAAGCTGCAAGATACATTTGCTGCCATCCATGACCGCAAGTTCGTCCCGGCTCATCAATTCCTTTCCTGTTTTTTGATAGTTCATCCCGTAAGAACGGCTCTGTCCACGGGTGTCCGAAGTGTTATATAAATCAATCGTTTCTTTTCCCAGCGTCTCGGAAATCTCCTTTAAGGTCGAACTTTCCTTACCGCCAAGGAATAACATTGTGTCGCAGTTGCCTAAGATTGTTTCAGCTGCATCTTTGTAGATTGTCTTTAACTGGGACTGCGACTGGAGGATAATGGATGCAGAGATTTCCCTGCTACGAATGGTGGCAATCAGCTTGTCAAACTTTGGAATCTGACCGATATTTGCGAACTCGTCACAGAGGATTCTCACATGATAGGGCAGTCTTCCATGATGAACATCATCGGCTCTGTCACATAACAGATTGAAAAGCTGACTGTACATCATAGCGACCACAAAGTTAAAAGTATCATCCGTATCAGAAATTACAATAAACAATGCAGTTCTTTGATCTCCGATCATATCCAGCTCCATCTCATCATAAGACATAAGCTCCCGCAGTTCCGCAATATCAAAGGGTGCGAGTCTGGCACCACAACTGATTAAAATACTTTTTGCTGTCTTTCCTGCAGCCAGCTTGTATTTTTTATACTGCCTTACTGCAAAATGATTCGGCTCGTCTCTTTCCAGCTCCTCAAATAACAGATCCACTGCATTTTTAAACTCTTCATCTTCTTCCCTGGTTTCACTGGCATTGATAAATTCCAGCAGGGTTGAAAAATTCTGTTCTTCCTCCGGTGCTTCATAGTAGATATAACCAATCAAAGCACAATACAGCAGACGTTCCGCTTTTGTCCAGAAATCCTCGGAAGATTTTTCTCCCTCTCCTTTGGTATTTACCATGATCGTATTTACCAGTTTCAGAATATCTTTTTCCGAACGAATGTAATGAAACGGATTATAGTGCATACTTTTGGCAAAGTTGATGGTATTCAGCACCTTGATTTTGTAAGGAGCCATTACCACTCTGCCATTTTTATCACGCAGGATTTTCCCATTTTTATCTTTCTTCGGTGTCCCTCGTGCTAACATCTTACCACATTCTACGATAATTGTCCCCTTGGGATCGGTGACCACAAAGCTCACATTATCCGGCATCTGCATAAGCTGTGGTTTTACATAAAATCTGGTCTTACCGCTTCCGGAACCACCTATTACGATGACATTCTTGTTTCTGGCATACTTTGGTTTCTTTGGTCTGCTATTCATGGTTAATCGTTCTGTCTGCGTCAATAGGATATTATTCTCAAAGACCGGATCAATAAAAGGAGCTATATCCTTTTCATTTCCCCATCTGGCAGAACCATATTCTTCACCCTGGCGAAACTTCTTTCCATTTTTTCCCTTAAAATACACCACTGCCCACACACTGACTGCAGCAATAGTTCCCGCAACCAGACTTTTCGGTTGTATACTTGGCAGTAACTTTTTAAACGCTAACGGATAGTTCATAAGGAGAACCATCAGCCTGTCCACTACTGTACTGCCCCTGCAATACTGATACAGCCAGGTGCATTTATTTACCACATAAAATACAACCATATACGGAATATGCAACAGAACCTTTTTTATCACTTCTGCATTCGGGGGACGCACCTGAAATCCTTTCAGTTTTTTCTTTATATTTTTTATCCCACTCATAAGGTCGGCTCCTTCTGTTTTTCTTTCGATTTTTCCCGTTCTCTCTGTTTATCCTGGCTGCGGGCTGCGATTGCCTGCTGTAATTTCTTACGGACAGACGGTTTCTTTGTTTTATTCAGCGTCTTTCCGGTAAATTCCCGGAATGCCGCTGTCATCACATCCACATCCCTTGCCTTGAAGAAAACGAAATATCGGGGTGGATCTACGGACTTATCACGTTTCAGACTAAAATCAATGCCATATTTTTTTGCCACTTTTTCAAAAGCCTTAATGTTGTTATCCGTAATCTCAATGTTGGAAAGCTGAACATTCTGCTGTGCCAGCTTCTTTAAACTCTGCTTCCCATGATAATCTTTATCTGGCGGTTCTTTTACCTGCTGTTTTCTTGCTTTCTCTGCTTTTTCTTTCTCTATTGCTACCAGAAAACGCATCATTGCCTGTTTCAATAAGCGAACTGTCACTTTTCCGCCAGTGATACACAGGGACACTGTTTTTTCATTCACTTCTTCCTGCATCAATCTGTTCCTTTCTATGGTTTTCCAACAGACGGTCTTCCTTTGCTCCTACCCGGATACAGCAGTACAGAACAAAGTTGACTGCTAATACCAGAAGAATCCCTGCAATAATCAATAACGTTCTCATTTTATACCCCTTTCATCATTCAAAAGGGCATCTATGACTTTGCTGCCCATAAATGCCCCTCCATTAACTTTTATTTTCTTTTTTTCGCAATCCAGACTGCTGATACACCGCCTGCCATACCTGCAATCGCAAGCAGAATCCAAATCAGCATGTGTGTATCATCTCCGGTTTTCGGTGTATCTGTTACCTGTGTAGACGGTGTTTCCGGCGTTGGTGTTTCTTCCGGTTTTACCTCATCTTTCATCACTACTTTCTGGATCTCCCCGGTATCCTCGACTGTAAATTTCACATCTTCAGCGACCAGATATCCATCAGGGGCAGACTCTTCACGAAGTGTATACTCCCCAATCGGAAGCATTTCTATGTAATGTAGTTTTTCCTCAGAAGTCCAGCTCTCTACTGTCTTACCGTCTTTGTCAAGAATAGTCAGTTTTGCTCCTGGCAGTTCCTTACCGGAAATATCTGTTTTAGAGATTTCTACCTTAGTCACATCATCTTTCATTTCGATTTTCTGTGGCTTTGCAGTATCTTCAACGGTAAACGTGATGCTTTCTGCTGTCACATAACCATCTGCCGGTTTTGTTTCTGTCAGAGTATATTTCTGTCCGACTACCAGCTCTTTGATGATATGAGCGTCTTTACCGGAAGTCCAGGAATCTACAACTTTACCGCTTTCATCAGTTACCTGTAACTTGGCTCCTTCCAGTTCTTTTCCGTCTGTCAGGGAAGTCTTGGTAATTTCGATTACAGTCGGCTCGTCCTCAAAGGTAAAAGCATAAGATATTTTTTCCTTTTCTGCACCTCCATACTCAAACGTGAACTCCTGTGTTTCATCTGTTGTTGCAAATCCAGATGCCGGTGATGTTTCTTTGATATAATACGCAAAACCAATCGGTAAATCTGCTGTAAAAGTCAGCTTGCCTTCTTTGTCTGTTGCCAGTTCCTCGATCATAGTATCTGCTTTCAGAATTACTTTTCCGTCTGCTCCTGTAATATCATCCTTGGCACAGAGGGCAAATACCGCCCCTTCCAGTACACGATCAGAATCTTTCTCTTTTTTCACAACTTCCACTTCCGCTTTCTGACGGTTATTCTGCCAGTCAGCAGAGTAAGTGACTTCTGCAGTATCCTGATCCCGGTATGTCAGATCAATCTCTCTTGCTTCATTATCCAGTACAAAACCTTCCACTGTAGCTTTTTCTTTTACATAGTATTTGCCAAGCGGAAGTCCTGATACCTTTGCAATACCGGTATCGTCCGTTGTAATGGTTGCTACCAGCTCATCTTTTTTATAATAATCTTCACTTTCTCCGTCTGCAGATTTCACGTCCTCTAAAGCATAGACTTCAAAGGTAACCTCTTTCAGACTGCCTGTTACATACTGGAATAAATGTTTGATCCATCCTCCAACGGAATCCAGTGCAGTTACTTTATCCAGAAATTCTCCATTTTTATTGATGATAATCGTTCCTGTCGGCACATCATCTTTCATTTCAACTTTCTGGATTTCCCCGGTATCCTCAATCGTAAAGGTGGTTTCTTCTGCTTTGAGGTATCCATAAGGAGCCATCTCTTCTCTGAGAGTATAGGTTTCCCCTACGGTAAGTCGTTCAATCAGATGCTGTTCGCCTTTTACAGATTTCCATGTATCAACTGCATTTCCATCTTTGTCCAGAACAGTAAGTGTCGCACCTGACAATTCCACGCCAGTAGTTAAATCAGACTTGGAAACTACAACCTTTGTAGGCTGGTTCTTAAATACAGAAGATAACTGTACTACCTTAACATCCTGTCCCTGATATTCTGCTTTTACTTCCAGAACTTCATCAGAAGATACATAACCATCTGGTGCTGCAAGTTCTTTGATATAATATTCACCAAATGGAAGATTCTGTGTAAATACAGCCTTTCCATCTTCTCCGGAAACAGCTTTTCCAAGCAGTGTGTCTGCTTTTACAATTACAGCTCCATGAGCTTTCATATCATTCTTTGCATAAAGTCCAAACTCTGCTCCTGCAACGGCTGCTTCTGTATCAGCATCCTGTTTTACCACAGAAATTTCTACTTTCTGACGGTCATTTTCAAAGATAGCTGTCTGTTCAATGACTGGTGTTTCCTGATCTTTGTAAGAAAAAGTAATGATCTGTGCTTCACTGTTTAAAACAAAGCCATCCGGTGCTGTCTTTTCAACAATCTTATAACTTCCAAGCGGCAGATTTTTCAGGACCGCTTTCCCATCTTTATCCGTTGTAACCGTTTTTACCAGTGTTCCAGCAGCATATTCCAGAATACGGTTTCCATTATCATCTTTCTGGAAATCTGCAGTATAGATGTCCTCGGCAGCGTAAATCTCAAACTCTGCCCCTTCCAGATTTTCTGTCTGATATGCAAAATCATCCTTGAATCCGTCCAGAACTTCGCCCTTTTTCACGATAGTCAGTTCACCCTTAACAGGATGGTTCTCATAAACTGCTTCAATGATCACATCCCCGGAAGTTCCGTCCATCTGGTATGCAGTATTGGAATCTACTGTTACCTCATAGTAATTTTCATTCAAAGTATATCCATAAGGTGCATTTACTTCCTCAATGCGGTAATGTCCGATTTTAAGATTCTGCGGAAGAATCAAATATCCCTGCTCGTCTGTAAAATAAGATTTATGCTTAACCGTTGTCGGGTAGGTTGTGACCTGTTCTACATATTTCTTATGATCCAGGTCATAAATCTTAAACTCTGTATTTTTCTGTAATACTGGTTTCTTGGTTTCATCATCCTGTTTGATGATTTTCAGCTTCGCTTCAAACTCGTCATCCAGAAGCACTCTCCATGTCTGTGGCTGGTTCGGGTTATTCTCAGTGATACGCACTGTAAAATCATCTACCTGAGTGTAATTATGAGGTGTTGTGGTTTCACGCACAATATAAGTTCCATAAGGAATCGCAATACTGCAGGCATAACCTTTTTCATCTGTAAAGATTTCTGTTGCACCATTTTCTCCGATCACTACCGGTTTTGCAGAATCAAAATCATAGCTTCCATCCTCTTTTACTTTCAGGGAGGATGCCAGATAAGCAGTAAATCCTGCACCTTTCAGTAAGTCTGCGTCGGTTTTTCCATTGTTTGCTGCTTTGATAATCTGGAATGGCTGTTTCATCACCTGCTCCAGAGACAGACAGTCACGATTTACTTCTGCTACAAGGTCTCCCTCATAATTGCAGACCAGATCATGTTCTTCCTCATCTGCCAGATAACCGGTTGGAGGAGTGATCTCTTTCACATAATAATTGCCAAGATATAATCCATTCACAGAAGCCTGTCCATTCTTATCTGTGGTAAGAGTGGCAACCTGTTCTCCTGCTTTATAGATCACACCAGTAGCACCGTCCGGATGCACAATATCCTCACGAGCATACAGTCCATAAACTGCTTTTTCCAGAGTGGCATCCCCCTGTGGAACTGCTTTTTTGGTTTCTTTATCCTGCTTCTGCAGAGAAATCTTAGCTGTCACATGCTTATTTTTGAATGTATGCTTGAATGTCTGTTTTGCTTCC
>OGLI01000365.1_pt1 | contig 42213 bp, 23 predicted proteins | sample 1572661 | NCBI WGS metagenome assembly OGLI01 (sample SAMEA2581901, study PRJEB24529) | metagenome | biome: Human gut stool | place: China | collected 2011 | reverse complement strand
TAGTTAAACCATCATTTGAGATATGGAATCAAGAATCTGGAATAGAGGGAATCTATAAACAGATAGAGAGAGCAGGCAGAGTATGCTATAAGTCAGAAGACAAGATAGCAGAAGGTACTGCAAAGGCATTTGTTGATAGAATGATTAGAAATGGTCATTGTTATACTGGAGAGACAGAAGTATTTACTAATAAAGGGTGGATAAAGTGGAAAAACTATAAAGGGGAGCAAGTAGCAGTTATAAATACTGATTTAACTTTTAAGGGATATGAAATTCCTTCTCAAATAATCAGCAAATCCTATACTGGAAATTTCTATAAATACCCTGAATTAGGAATTGAGGTTACTGATGGACATAGGATGTATGGTATGTTTGCTGATAAGTCAGAAGATAGATATTCTACTTTATCTCCAGTATTCTTTGAATGTAGTTCTCCTTATAAGGATGCTAATGGTAGAGAGAAGACTAAAGGAGAGAGATTTTTTAGAACTGCTAACTGCCCAGTTAAACCTACTAACAGTGATGCTCATTTGGAGCTAATAGGATTTTGGATTGGTGATGGGTGTCATAATAGTGCTAACAATAGTCTTCAGTTCCATCTTAAAAAGAAAAGAAAGATAGAATATCTTAAAGATATTTGCAATAGAGCAGGAGACAAATACCAATTTAGGGAAGGAAAAGGAAACTATTACTACGTAGACAAAAGAGGTATTGGAGAAGAATTTAATACTGAATTATATAGGGATGGAAATAAATATTTATTTCCGTCTTTTGACCCTGTATCAATACATTCTATTATAATAGGTTTACTAAATTCAGATGGTAGTTATGAGAAAACTGGTATCTCATATTCTTCTACTTCAAGACAAGTTATAGAATGGATATTAGAATTTGCCCCCATTGCAGGATATTCAGTAACAGAAGGTAATACGAAAATAAGTAATCTAACTACTAAAAAAGATGTATATAAAGTATTCTTTCTGAGAAGAAACTACTCTTTAAATAATGATAGTAGGAGAGAGCATACAAAAGTTGAAATTATCAATAAGACAGATAATGTGTATTGTGTAACAGTATCTACAGGGCTTCTTTTAGTAAGAGGAATACATGGAAAAACTACTATTTGTGGTAATTGTGCTATGTTGGAGCATGGTACTGTGTATCTTAAAATACCTTTTGGTAAAATGCTTGATAATGGAGAATTTGAAAATGAATCTCTTGCATGTTGGTTTGTTGATAATTCCTACTCATGGGTTAAGACAGGGGGAGTAGGAACGGAAGATTGTTGGTATGTTACCTCTAATTACAGGACTATCATAGAGAAAAATTTACTTTATACTCTACAATATTTGTGTGAGCCTACAGAGTTCCATGAGAAGAGAGTTACAGTTCACTTTACTACTCAAATAGCTATTACCAGAGAATATAATAGGCATAGAGTTAATTCTATGGCTGAACAATCTACAAGGTATTGTAACTATGGTAAGGATAAGTTTGGTGGTGTAGGTATTAATCTTCCAAGTTGGGTAGATTCTGAGATTCAAAGATTAGAAGACATTACTGAAAATGTACTTCCTACTTTTGAACAATTAAAAGAGGAGTATTTCTCAGTATCAGACCAAGACATTACTAAAGATGATTGGGGAGATATTGAATGGTGGTTATGGTCTAACCTTGTTGCAGAGGAATCCTACTTGAAACTTATTGAGAAAGGTAGAAAACCTCAAGAAGCAAGAGTAGTACTACCTTTGGATACTAATACTGAGTTAGTTCATACTGCATTCATCAGTGATTGGAGACACTTCTTTGGGTTAAGAGATGACAAGCAACATGCACATCCTGATGCATACTTCTTGGCTCATGGATTGCATAGTGAGATGATGCCAGATTTGTATGATGCAGCTAATCCAGACTAATTATGGCAGTGGTGTATTTCTTAATAGGATTCTTTGTTGGATTAGTAGTAGCTGCTGCATCAGTTGTATATGCAGTAAGTAAAATATTTAAATTATAACATTATGATTAAAGAATTTCAGGTAGGTGATGTATTGAGTGAATCATCTCATTACAGAGTGACAAAAATGCTAGGTAATGATACAATGCTTGAGCATCTTGAGAGTGGTGATATTGTACATATTAATAAGATGTACATTGAAAAGTATCTCACTTCAGCTGATGAGATACTTGAGGTTGTCAAGGTCACCAAAGAGGACAAGAGAGATGGTACTTTAGGCATTAGAAGTATCTTTGAAAACATACATAGTGATCAGGAATTCACTGTATGTTTCAAGAAGCAGGATAGACCTAAGACTCAGAAGAAGTTGAATGATGAGATTGCTACATTGATTAGTGACTTCTCCAATGAGATTGACACTATTCAGAAGAGCAAGAAAGGTGTGGCTGAGGCTGCAAAGAAGTTTGCAGAAGAGCTAATCAAGAATCCTATCCTTCCCTATGAAGAGGGAGAGGACAGAGTGCTGAGAGGTTTCAAGATACAGTTTGAATCCAGAGATGGAAGATATAACTGTGTTGATGTAGACCTCCCTACTGATGAGAATGTGAGACCAGTTAACATTAATACTATTCAATGGTTAATCATTGATGGTAAGAAGTATGTAGTAGAATGATTGGTTACAGAATTGTACTAGGTGAGTTCTCATACAATGATGGAACCACTGAAATAAGGGAAGTATGGATAACCTCTAATGATAGGTGTTTTGTTAGAGGTAGTAAGTTAAACACTTTTATTCAAGTAGAAAAAGACTCATTCAAAATAATTAGTTAACATTATGAAAGTAGAAGAGAGACATTTAATTGATAGCATCAAAGACTTCCCTGCAAGGGTAGTTGAGTTGATGCTTAGAAAGCAAGTAGAGCAAGGTAACAAGGAAGACATTAGTGTATTCCAAAGAAAGTGTGATGCCTCCCTTATTGAGGGTGGTTTTAATTGGTCAAGGACTGTTGAAGGTACTCCTTTCTGGAGTAAGATTATTAATCTGCACCAGTTTGGTTTAATACCTGAAGAAGTACCAGCTAAGACTGTTGAAGAGCCTACACCATCCCCTGCTATTAACATCAATCTTAAGGTGGGAGACAGAATAGTAGCTAAGTTGGAGAAGAAGAGTACTGAAAGAGTAGTAGTTGCTATTCTTGAAGGTGCTGACTATCCTATCTTAACTGTGAGTCCATTAGGCTTCACAGAACTACCTAGTGGTACTAACAGACAGTTTACTATTACATCTCATAAGCTGGATGAAATCAAGTTAAACCTACTAGAGTTAAGCTGACTCTGAAAGACATTTCTGAAGGTAAGGAAGTTGGTATTGACCCTAGCTTGATTCAGATTGTGCAAGGATAAACACCTATTATAGAGGGGAGTAGCAATACTCCCCTTTGTTGTTATATAAGAAATGTTCTTTCCACATAGAACATTTAGACTTATTCTATTGCTTATTTAAAATATATATTCTACTTTTGCAAAGTAAATAACTAATTAATTGAATGTTATATGAGTAAGACTTGTTATACTCCAGAAAAAGGTCTGGATGATGTAATAGCTAGTAAGGTAACAGGATGGAACAAATACTTAGTTGCTAATCTGAGAGGTCTGTATCAAGAGAGAAACCCTGATGCTGGAACTCCAGATGCTGAGACTCTGATTAAGTTCAGGAGAAGTCTTAGTAGAGAGGATGCTAAGAGAGTACTTGATGCTGTTAACAGCCCAGCTGTATCATATAGTCAACTAAGAGATGACTTCGCTGCTGAGGAAAGATTCAACAGAATCAGTATGATTTCCACCTTATTCTCAGACATTATAGATGCTGTTCAGGAGGAGAATCCTACTAGAAGTAGGAAGGACATCATAGCTGGATATACTGAAAATGGACAACAGGTTGGTGGTGTAGCAGGTATCTTCAATGAGATATATGATACACTTCAATCACAGTATAGTGATGCAGTAGAAGAAGGTGACACTGAGACAGCAAACAAGTATCAGAAGGTATTTGATAACTGGGGAGCCTTAATATCCTTTGCAAAGATTAGAATTAGAGATGCAGAAGAGCTTAAATTAGGTCAGAACATTAGCTTCGCTGATGATGCTAATCCTAACAACTTCAATGAGAATGACATGACTGAGAAGTTCATCATGGAGGAATCAAAGAGAGAAGGTTGGATGGAGAAAGCTGAATTAGAGTCAAGTTTTGGTTCTATTGGCAAGCAGGTTAGAAAGGTAATTGGAAGAACTCCTGTCTACAAGAATGGTGAGCCTGTGATGGATGATTTGGGATTCCCTGTAATGCAAGACCCTGTAAGAATGCATCAAGAGTTACTTGATGTGTTGAGAGGTGTTGGCAGTGAATCTGAAATGATGGCTGCACTTAGAAGATATAGTGGTACAGCTGGTTGGGTAACACCATTCATGGCAGAGCTTGAGAATCCTCAAGTAAGAACTCAATTCTATACTGATTTCAAGAAGAACTTCCAGCCCTATTCAATGCAGACTGAAGAGAAAGATGGTCCTTTCATCAAGTACAGAACTGCTATACTCAACAGAATTAAAGGTGACAGACCCTTCAGTTCTTTCTTAACTGGTGTTAAGATGGGTAAGCTAGTCAATCCCACCAGAAGTATCTTTGAAAAGAGTGGATTGAGTACAAGAATCATGCCTGTAAGAGTGGAGAGAATAAGGAACTACATTCTTGATAACCTCTCAATCTCTGAGCAAGATCAGAAGGAGTATGACAGAAGGGTAGCCATATATAATGCATCTCCTATTGCAACAGCTAAGCCTGCAAAGCCTAAGAGTAAGTTTGATAACCTAAGCAGAGTAGAGAAGAAGCAGTTCTTGATTGAAGCTACAGAAGCACTCAACATTGATATAGATGGAGAGACTCTTGATAGAATCATGAGCAAAGCAGCTGACATGAGAAAGCTGACTGATAACCTGTTGCAGACTGCACAATTTGGTCTTAATCTATCTAATGAAGAGAAGTCAGGAGCCAAGTCTATCAGTTATGAAGAGCTCATAAAGAGAGCTTCAAGTACTGAAAAGAGAGGTGTACTGAGAGAGAAGATTACTAAGATGCTGGCTGTTGTAGCTAAGAACAGAGAAGGCTTGAAGCTTGAATCAAGGACTAGATATGGTGATACCACATTCTATAGTAATATAACTCCTTCATTCATGGGAGATAGATTTGACAAGATAGCCAGCTTTGCTGAAGCAGGTGATATAACTGGTCTTAGGGCTACTCTTGAAACTACTTATCTGAACTCACAGTACTTTAATTATAATGGTAAGATACTCAACAAGTGGATAGAGGACTTATATAATAGTGACCTGTCTAAAGAGGATAACTTTGCATCTAACTTCACATATAAGAGGTTCCTAGGTACAGGTGATTTGAACTTTGAGGATTTCACCAGTAAGCAGCAGGCTATACAGATGTTGAATGAGTACTTCTCTGAAAGACAGATTAGTTCTAAGAGTCAGTATGCATGGTATCCTGTATTCATTCTTGGTGATAGTGGAGTATCAAAGTTCATTAAAGCCAAGAGATATAGTAGCACTGAGATACTTGATGGTCTGTATAATGTATATGTGCAGGAACATAGAAGAATGGAGCTGGTTAAAGCAGCTAACAAGAAGCTGGCAGATGCAGGTTACAAGTTGATTGATAACTTCTCCAAGACAGAGAATGAGTATACTTTACTCCCATTCTTAAATGAGCCTAAGTATGCTGATATGATTAAAGAGGGCAACCTTGAACAGTCAGTTAAGGATGCTATCAAGGCATATATGAATGATGCTGTAGGTACATTCAAGAGCAGACTTAGTGAGCTGGGAGTACTTGATGATGTGAATGGTCAGTATAAGTATCTAAGTCAGGAAGTAAAGGGTGACAGAAGTCTTGATATGGTATTATCAGACTATTACTGGAATACCAAGTTTGCTACCATTCAACAATTGCAGATGATGACTATTGACCCATCCTTCTATAAGGGAACTAAGGACTTGCAGAAGAGATACAAAGAGATTCATGCTCCTGGTAGTGCTCTTAGTACAGAGGCTATTAACCCTTGGACTGGTCAGAGATATAGTGATGATGGCATTGAAAGAGTAGTGTACTTTGATGACATTGATGTTAATGCTGAGGACTTTGATAAAGACTTCATGAAGGCTATTGCCAGTCACTTTGGTGAGAACTCTCCAGTATATAAGGCATACAAGAGAAACACTCTTACTGATGGTCAGGGATATAGAACTATTGAGAGCTATAGAAAGGTCATGGGTATGGCAGGTAAGTGGGGAGAAAGAGAGGAAGCTGTTTATAATCAGATTCAGGCACTGAGAGCTAAGATAGGCAGAGATGAGAATCCTTCTAAGGAAGACATCAAAGCATTGAATGAGCTTGCAGTGACCTTCCAATCAATCAAACCTTATATGTATACCTTTGAGAAGTATCCTGTAAATAGCACTGATAATCTCATAGTACCTGTTCAGCACAAGTATGCAGAAGCAGTCCTTATTCCAGAACTCCTACCTTCTGGTAGTAAGTTGAGGGATATAGCCTATTGGATGGAAGATCATGTGAACCCTGAAACAGGGAAGAGTGAGCCTATTGATATGATTGGTTCTACTAAGATTGTTAAGGTGGGAGGATTTGGTTCTACAGATATAACCAAGTCTAACTCTGCTACTATTGCCTCTGACCTCAATAAAGGTTATGTGCATAAGCTGAGTTATGGTGACTATAGAATACAGACTAATGTGCCAGAGCATGTAAATGCCTCTCAGTTATTTGGTACTCAGGTAAGAAAGCTAATTATGGCAGGTATTACTAAAGCTAAAGACTATGGCAGTTATGTAGGTGGCAAGATGGTTAATCTAGGTGGTAGACATGGTAAAGTACCTATGAATGGTTTAGGTGTTGTGAGGTTCTATAATGCATTAATCTCTGCTAACATCATTGACTCTTATAATACCTTTGAGCAGGCAATTAGTGATCCCACTAAGATAAGTGAGAGACTTATTCAAACTACTGCTAACAACAGTAGAGAGTCTAAGGATAACATGATGGCTTATACTCTGAATGAGAATGGTAATTTCACTATTCCTTTGTTTGAGGGAGGTCTGGAACATGATTCATCTGCACTATTCTTCAGTCTGTTTAAGAAGATGGTTAACAAGCAGTCTATTAAAGGTGGTAGTGCAGTGCAGGTATCTGCTATGGGTATCACTGGTTATGAGGAAGATGGGGGACTGAGATATGTAACTGACCCTAACAATCCTAATAACATACTATATGCTGAATGTGAGATACCTTGGGACCTGAATTACACTGATAACAATGGTGTAGAACATAGCTTGGAGTTCAGTGACTGGTGTAATGAAGATGGTACTATTAAGACTGATAGGAATGGTAATCCTCTAATAGAGAAGACCTATCCTAACATCTTAAGTATGCTTGCATATAGAATCCCTACTGAAAGAGACTACTCTATGATTAACCTTAAGGTTAAAAGGTTTAGTCACAAGATGGCAGGAGGTACTATTAAGGTTCCACCACAGGGTACTACTATCTCAGGTTTTGACTTTGATATTGATAAGCTCTATTTCATGAGAAATGAGTATCAGTTCAAAGAGATGACCAAAGAGCAGATAGAAGAGGCATGGAAGGACTTCTATAGTGAGCACCCTGACTTATATCAGGAATTGAAGGAGCTGAGAGGTGCTGATGAAGGTGTTGGTAAGTTATTATCTGACTTACTAGGTACTGAGGTTAGTGAGAAGGACAGACTATATAAGTATAAAGAAGGTGTAACTGCTAAGTTCAATCAGTGGCTGGCTGGTAGAAGAAGTAAGTATTCATCACTGGATACCTACGACTTTGATAAGACTCCACTGGAGAATAGCAGAGCTACAAGAAACAATATGCTTATTAGTCTAATTCAACAGAGACTGATGGATGAAGAGACCTTTAAGAACAGATACACTCCAGGTGGTTTTGCTAATGCATCAAAGGCTGCAAGACTATTGAGAGAGTTGATATTTGGTAAGAACAAGGTTAATCATGAGGATGGAACTGTTGACTTATCCACCATAAGTAGAGATATTGCTGAAGGCAAGTCTCAAGACCCTGAGCCTAATTATGACCCAAGTGATCCACTGACTATCATTACATATAATCAGCAGAATCAGGTAGCTGGTAAGTTGATTGGTATCTTTACTAATCAGAATACTAATCATGCCTTTGCTTCATTGATGGATGAGTTCTACTTGAAAGAGCCTATCTCATTTGCTGGTAAGTCCTATTGGGACCTGCTGCATAATGATAAGGTAGATACAAGTTTAACTGTAGCTGAGTTCTTGTCTGCATCAGTAGATGCTGTTAAGGACCCTGTGTTGAACTTCTTGAACTTGAATACCATTACAGCTGATGCTGGCGCTATGTTGGCAAGACTTGGTTATACTACTGAGGATATTGGTTTGTTATTCAATCAGCCAATTATTAGGGATATATGTGAATACAGCTTTAATAATGGAGTGTCTAATATAAACACTGTCATAAGGAATGTGCTTGATATGTATGAGCTCACTGGTGATGCAAGAAAGCCTGTTCCCGATATTGACTATAGTGCAGAGAGGTTAGCTTATAACATTGTTACAGCTAGCCAGACAAGCAAGTCAGAGTTGATGAAGAATGAAGACTTTGTTGCTCAACAGAGAAACATTGCAACCCTATTCAAGGATATAGTTGAGGCAAGTGATAATGTATCTCAGTTTGTAAGGAACACTAAGTTTACTGCTTCAAATGCTGTAGGTTCTACCTTTGGTGATGCCTATGCACAGCAGATGAAAGTAGCTAACTATGTGAAGTCTTTTGAGAATGCAGATAAACTAAAGATACATATGAAAGTTGCTAATGGCATCTATACTCCAATGAGTAATGAAAGCACTGAAGGAATGGATGACCAACAGTATATGGAGAAGTTACTTGATAACCCATTTGCATATGAACAAGCTATGTATGATATGAATAGAAGAGCTGAAAAGAAGATTAACAGATTCTTCCCATATAATACTAAGACATATACAGATGCAAGAAACACTGTAGCTAAGTTAACTGATAATGGCTTACTGAATGCAGAGACTATTAACAGTATACACAGTGACCTTATGGTCTATATGCTTGGTCAACAGGAGAGCAGCTTATTCAATGGTAGTGTATCTATAGATGCAGCAGGTGAGACTGTGACAGCCAGAGAATACTTCACTGAGATATTCCCTGAAGGTCTGTATAAAGTCTTGGACAATAATCCAGCTATGAGAGCACTTCCTATATTCCAGTATATGCAATTCACTACTGATGAAAAGACAGGTAAAGTGAGTATGAATATACAGGATATTGGTGGTCTTGAATCTTATCAGAAGGATGAGTTGAAAGAGAGTTGGGGAGACTTGATGAGGAATGAAGAGACCAGAGAGATTGCACAGTCATTGTTCTTGTATAACTATTATAAGCTGGGCTTTACTTATAGTCCATTAGCCTTCATGAACCTAGCACCTGTAGAGGTTAAACTAGGTGTTCAGGTTGGCTTTGACTATAATGGAAATCCTAAGTCTTATGTAGACTTCCTGAATGATGTTCAGAGAGGTGGCATAGGTATTAACTCCAATGAGTTTGCCAAGCAGTATATATTGAATCACACTGATAATAAGAGGTTAGTGTATACCCCTAAAGGTAATAGTAAGAAGATCATATCCAAGCTGGTATATAATAACAGTGTAGCTCAGGACAGCTTTGTGCTTGATGTTGAGAAGCTGGGTACTGATGGAAATGACTTCTTACTGAAGACACCTAATAAGGGTGAGTATAGATTCAAACCTGCTATTATGATGGATGATATGATATACATGGCAAGTAGTGATGATGGTGCTGAGTTCAATGTAAATTCATATGGTTCAATGACCTATGTGAGAGTTGATGCTTTAGGTAGTTCAGGCAAGTCTCTTCAATATGTATCAAATCCCCTTACAGCTTCTAAGAGTGAGGCTGCTCCTTCTGTTGTGGAGGAGGCAAGTACCTCTATAGAACCAGAAGTAGTAATTATAGAAGATAAGAGGACTATGCAGGAGTTGATAAAGGAGGCTACTGAGTTAGCAATGCAGGCAGACAATACTTTAGAGAGGAGTCTGGTTGTTGAGATGCTGAACAGAGCAAGTAGAGAAGATTTGATTGATACAATTAACTCTCTCAAGGCACAGGCTAATGATATAACTGACCAACAAGGTAATAAGATATGTTGATATGAGTAAATGTGTAATTAAACCACAGGTTAAGAATAAGGAAGGTAAGTTTGTAGATAGTGAGCTTTTTAGCTCACTTCTACACTTTACTGGTAACAGGGAGATGGCTAAGCAGTATTATGCAGTAGGTACTAGCCCTGAGTTCCTTAGCAGAGTAGCAAGTGAAGCAAAGTTTGATGCTAATGGGGAAATCACTTTCCAGTCATTGAGGAAGCTAAGTAAGTTAGACCTGAATGCTGAGAGAGTGAAGCAGACTCTTAATAAAGACTTAGGTGCTGGAGTATATGACTATAATGAAGCTGTGCCTAAGCTACAGGCATTCAACAGGAATAGCCAGTATAATGATAAGTATATGGCTACTATCATTAATAGGAGTGATGGCAAAGTAGACTTGACAGTAGTTGAGAAGAACAAAACCAACACTGCTCAACTGAATGATAATATAGCTAACAGAAGTCTGCAAGAGAGAATCAAGTTCTATCTGAACAGAGCTGGTGCTGACTATACCTTCATGACAGAAGATGAGAGGGCTAATGGTAGATACAGTACTGTTAATGCAACTAGAACAGCTGATAGTATGTATCAGTTGATTAAGGTAGCCAACAATGAAAAGGTAGAGAGTTCACTGGCTGAGGAAGCTGGTCACTTTGCTGTAGGTGCATTAGGTAATAGCCCTCTGGTCCAAAGACTTGAGAAGTTACTAACACCAGAAGTACAGAAGTCTATAATGGGAGATGAGTATAATAGCATAGCATACAGAGCTAATCCTGCAAGAGAAGTTGCTGGATACTTAGTGGGTAGAGCTATTGATGGTCATATTGACAAGAGAGCTATATGGCAGAGTCTTGTTAACAGGATTGTCATGCAAGCCAAGAGAGTATTCAATAACATCACTGGCAATGACATAGCCAATGCTAAACTTGATGCTGTAAGAACTGCTGATGCAATAGCACAGGGGTTCATGTCACCTAACTTCCAAGGAACTGTTGAACAGGCTCTTGAGACTAAGGAAACACTGTTTAGTTCTAAGGATTCTATCAATGTATCTACCTTCAAGTCAGTATTGAATATACTCAAGCAGCAGACTGCTGAGATGGCTGCTATTAATAAGGACCTGTATAACAAGTATAACAATGTTATGGGGCAGGTTGAACTAGGCAGATTAACCCCCTCACCATCTCTCTTTGCTGACAGTATTGCAGTTGATGGTATTGTTGAAGCATTAGACCTGATGACTGATATGATGCCTGAAATGACTGACAAGTTAGTATCAGTTGACTTGACTACAGGTGGTAATACTCCTGAGAATGCTAATAAGTTGAGAGAGGTATCTGTATATGTAAGTAATGCTCAGGCACTGCTGAAGATAATACAGGATGCAACTACCAAGAACTCAGCAACTATGCTTGAGAATGCAGACTTAGAGAAGTTGAGAGTTATGAGAAGGAACCTTAATGAAGTCATTAATGGTGATAACAGACTGTTGGCTAATCTGGAAGTGAAGAGAAGAGAGTTCTTCACAAGATTCCTGCAAGATGCAATGGGGTCTAACTATGTAGAGAGAGCTGCAAGAGTTGTATTTGACTGGAAGAAAGGTCATAGAGGACTCAAGTGGGTTCCAGCAGATAAGATGAATATCAATGACTTGGTTAATTACATGGAGAGTGATATTACTCTACAGGAAATGTACTTAGCCTCTATGTCTAATAACTCTGATGTAGTAGGTCAATTAGCAGATAGAGCTACTAAGGAAGCTAATAAGTACGCTGATGATATGACCATTCAGACTCAGGACAGACTAAGATTACTACAAGAGGAATTGAAGGGTATTGGTATTAACAATACTGATGTATTCTGTGAAGTAAGTCCTAGAACTGGTAAGCTGACTGGTAATATAGTATCACAGTATGTATGGGGTGACTATGAGAATGATTGGCTAGAGTTCAAGAAAGATGCAAGAGATAGATTCAAAGCTAGTAATAACCTTGATGGCAAGTCAGACTTTGAGAAGAGTATACTCTTTGATGAGTTCTTCAGACCACAGGCAAAGTCATGGCATAAAGCACACTCACAATGGAATCAGGCAGAGGGCAGATGGTATCCAAATGAATCTTACAAGAGTAAACAATATCAGGAGATTATTGCAGGAACAGATAAAGAGAGATGGCTAGCTAAGTACATGAACCTTAAGGTGGAGTTAGATTCATTCCTTCCTGATGGCAGTACTAATATCTATAGGATGCCACAGTTCAAGGGTACTACCATGAATAAGATCAGAAACAGAAGGATGACTGAGGGTACTGGAAAGGCAGTCAGTTATACTCTAAGAAGAGAGATGGCAGACACCTTTGTAGAGGATAGTGAGGATAGAGACTTTGGTAGTGATCAGACCTACAATACTATAGAAGAGGATATGTTCTCTAATCAACTTGAGTTTGAAAAGGAGAAGGTTAATAGGTTACCTCTGTATGGTATTAATAAACTGAGAGACAGCAATGAGTTAAGTACAGACTTATTCCAATCTACTCTGGCTTATGCTGGAATGGTACATACCTATGCTGGCATGTCTAGTGTAGTAGGGGCATTGGAGTTAGGTAGAGAGGTACTCAGAAACAGGAAAGTAGCAGGGCTAAAGAATGAATCTGAGAGAGCAGAAACATCAAGAGCCTTTAGAAGGTATGGTAAATTCATGGACAAGCAAGTCTATGGTATTAACACTACAAAGATAAAGATAGGAAAGAAGTTGGTAGTTAATAAGGTAGTAGGATTCTTCACTGGTTTAGCTTCTAAACTGTTCTTAGGTGGTAATGTTGTTGGTGGTGCTGTCAATCTTGGAACTGGTGCTCTTGAAATCTTCAAAGAGGCTATGGCAGGTGAATACTTTAGTGTTAAAGACTGGGAGAGAGCTAATATAGAATACTGGAAAACTCTGCCATCTAACTGGCTTCATGCTGGTGAAGATATTAAGGAGGATAAGGTTAGTCTGCTTATCAGGCAGATGAATATACTTAATGAGAATAGAAAGAGGGAGAGAGAGTTCTTCACCAGAAAGTCTAAGTTAGTTAAGTTGAATCCAGTAGGAGAGAATCTGTTCTTACCTTACAAGAGTGGAGAACACTATATGCAGACTATGGCTTTCTTGGCTATGGCTAATGCAACTAAGTTGATTGATACTAATGGTAATCCAATCTCACTGTATAATGCATATCAGATAGTTCCAATAGATGAGAATAATCCTAAAGCAGGTAAGACATTAGTCATGAAGGATGGTGTAAGAGTGCTTGATGAGGATACTGGAGAACTAAGAGTGTGGGATACCAGTGATGAATCCAAGTTCATGGACAAGGCAAGAGAAGTGAATAACAGAATGCATGGTATCTACAATAACCAAGATAAGGTATCATTCCAGCAGAATGTGTATGGTAATGCACTATTAGCTATGAGGGGTTATGCATTAGGTATGATTCAAAGAAGGTTTGGTGTTAATGCATATAGTGTATCATTAGGAGGTGAGACTGAAGGTTCATTAAGAACTCTGGCTAAAGTAGCTGCATCTACATTCACTGATAGAGGTGGATTTGGTTTAACTGCAAGAGCTATACTACTGCCAACATCAAAGGCTACACAGCAGAAGATGCTTGATGCTGGATTCTCAGCTAATCAGTATTATAATATGAGAAGAAACTGGGCAGATATGCTAGTCATAACAGCTCTGTTCTTATTGAATCTTCTTACTGCTAAGCCTGATGATGACGATGATGAAGAGCCAGATCAAGCAATGGGAGTAGCTTACTACTTTGCTAGTAGACTATTATCAGAGCAGTCAGCATTCAATGCTCCTTGGGGTATGGTTAGAGAATCACAATCACTAACTAATGTAAGTCCAGTAGGATTTAGTGCACTGCTTAACTTATATGACTTAGCAGAGAAGTTTGTTACTCAGGATGAGTATAAATCAAGTGGTGATTCCTATGAAAAGGGAGAACTGAAGTGGCAGCATAAAGCTGAAAGAATGTTGCCATTCTATAGAAGTTGGTTATTAATGCAGAGTCCTTATCAGGCTGCTCAATCATATACATTTGGTAGAGCAACTGGTGGAGCTACTAAGTAACAATGTTCATAAATGCAAAAAGAGGCTTGGGTATCCCCCTTGCCTCTTTTTTTTTTGTTGAGTTATGAATTACTCCAAGCACTCCTTCTGATGCTTCTTCTCTTCTTCAGTCATATCATTCCAAGTCTCCTTAGTATAACCTAGCTGAATAGCAGCCTGTCTTACTTCATCACTGATTGATTCCCAGTTATTAGATGATGGTATAACTGTAGCTCCCTTCTTTGCTGGTTTAGCAAATCTGTTCTTCACTTTACCCATCTTCAAACCTAAGTTCTTATTTACTGGAGCCTCAGCATCAGGTACTTCTACCTTCTTTGGTTTAACATCTGCTGGTAGCATATCTGTTATCATTTGCTTCTCTCTATCAGTTAGTTTATCATATTGAATATTAACACCAGTGTCAGGCACTGAACCTACTTGCTCAAGTGTTGGTTTAGCATCTTTGAACTCTTGTCCATTAGCAAGTAACTGGTTGCCTTCACTAATTTCATACTTGACTTTACCATCTCTGAATCCCATAGGTGCAGCATAGTCAACTCCAATAGGTATGATGTTTAGAGAAGCTACCTTAACTCCATACTTATCTTCAAGGAACTTCTTATACATAGATACCTGCTTAGCATACTTAGCTCTCTTCTCATCACTGATGCCACTTCTGTTAGTCTTCATATCAAAGATATGGAAGTTACCAAGTTCATCATATGCAAGTAAGTCTAAAGTACCTGCTACAAGTATCTCATGTTTCTGTCCTTGACTATCAGTTACTTTAACAGTACCTGTTACAGTAACATCTCTAGGTATAACAGTTAAGCCTTTACTGTCAATAAATGCTTTGAGACCATTCAACTGATTAGCAAATGCCTTCCATTGTGCCTGAGTAGCATTAGGATAATCATACAGATAGTCACTAATCAGATTACCATTCTCATCAGAGAACTCACCTGCAAAGAAGTCCCTTACAAACTCATCTACAGCTGTGCCTATATTAGTTGATGGCACTATCCAAGGACTAGCAGGATCAAATCTCTCACCTGCATTCTCATCAGCCTGAATGATAGAAGTAACTCTTGCATATCTTCTGCCTTCCTTATCAACATAGCCATTATCATCTAAAGTCATATCCTTAGAGTCATTAACTATCTTGCTCACAATAGCAGTAGTTCTTTCAGCTATAGGATTAACAGGTTTAACCTCACCCTTAAGCACTGCTCCAGACTCACTATCAACTATAGCATTACCTACCTTAACTTGGTCTGTGGCTGTAATCACAGGAGTATTAATGGGCTTACCTTGAGTAGCATTAACAGCATTGGCAACTACAGGACTAGGGTTAGTTGGAGCTACCCCCTCCTGCTTGAATGGACTATTAATATCAACTCCTCTGATAGAGTACTTGAATGAAGTCCTGCTTGCTTCAAGTATGTTATCGTCAAAGATGTTACTGATGTTATCCATTCTAGCCTTCTTGGCTTCATCAGACTCACCTTCCTTAGCATTGAAGTCATTATAGTTAACCTGCCATTTAGCAAATGGCTGACTGCCTTCAGTTCTAAATGAACCTCCATCAAGCATTAGATTAGTAAGTACTTGAGCCTTAGTCGCATCTGACATAGTGCCATTAGCAACCTCAGCCAGATTAATGACATTAGTGCCATTAGTCAGTGATAACTGATACATCCTGTTCTCTCCTAGCATATTCTCAGTAGGAGTCAATCTATACTCATAACCTTTAGGTACTGTAATGAAGTTGTTAAGCTTCTTACCTAGGTTCTCTGCTAAAGTAGTCAACTTAGCAGCACCCTCCCCAACAGCAACTAACTGGTTCCCTTCTCTCTTGAATCTTATATCCTCTGAGAATGGAGCATTCTTAAAGAACTTCTCAAGAACCTTAGTATACCTGTTCATCCTACTATTAGCAGAGATTACTTCTTCAGGTGTACCTTCATTAAGTACCTCCAACATAGGTCTGCCAGTTCTTGAATGAGAGTTCTGAGGATTGGTTACATATAGTTCAAACTCAGTCTCACCACCCTTCATATTGGAAGTAACATAAGACAGGTGTATTCTCTCACCATCCTTTGCTATTCTTCTTATGTTAGACAGGATACCATCTTTAGCTTTGCTATAAATAGCTCTTCTCTCTGCTATAGGTAACTTATCACCATCCATAGCTTCTCTAGTGTAGGCATCCATATCATTCCTCATTATCTGATGGATGGGTGTATTAGGAGTATCTGCCTTAGTGTGCTCTGGTGGATTAGCTCTGACATACCCATTAGTAGTAACTATGTTATCACCATCCTTGATAAGCTGTCCATCCTGCTGTGCAAGAGCCAGTGTTCTTATAGGGTCCATCCTAGCTGCACCTTGTGTATTGGCACTTGTTCTAGGCATGAATCCAACAGGCTGATACCTCTTATCACCAATAGTCATAGGACCATTACTATCTTCAACAACTGCCATTATAGGTAGATGGTCAGATCCATTATAAACCTCACCCATCTCTCGTTTAACATCTGCTATGATAGCTGGGTCAGCTACAAACATGATCTTAGTCTTAGGTGTGATAGTACCTCTTCTTAAGTAGTCACCTATTCTATAACTAGTATAGGCTTGACCTACTGTAGATTGAGGATGTCTTTCAACATCAGCTGTAGTAATCAGAGCATTGTTTCTCCTTTCCTCATTTACTGTATCAGGAGCCTTAGCTCTCTCTACTTTAGACTCAGGTTTAGGCTGAGGCTTAGCCACTATCTTGGCTGCTGCTCTCTTAAGGAGTGAAGATGCCTTGTCAAAGTTATCTCCACCTGCCTCTGATTGCACCAGAAGTTGATTAGCATTAGAGACTAGGGCTTCTTTAAGTAAGTCACTATTCTCATATTCACTGTCTCCCAGTTCATCTATAATCTGAGTAACCATTTCTCTGACATCATCATATATCTCACCTGAAGTATTAACAGCATTGATAACTTCATCAGCAGCATTAGCTACCTCATCATTACTATTAGTTCTGTACTTATCAACTATATTAGTTTCAGGGGTGGCTTGTGTAGTAGGAGTTGTCTTCTCAGGCATTTCATACCTATTCTGCTCAGCCATCATAGCCTTAGATTCATCTAGTGAGTTAGCAGCTGTTCCAAATATACCAACAGTGATAGAAGGAGCAGGGTTAGATGCCTCTGGTGAAGTAGGAGCTACTTCAATAGGTTTAGTAACTTGTTCAACCTGATTAACATTCTTAGCCTGTTCATCCATTACATCCTTGTACATCTGAACTATCTCTCCAAGACTGGTAGGAGTAACTCTCTGACCATCAGGTAATCTGCCATTCACATCATTGATATAATTCATTAGTGCTGATGTACCATTACTATCCATCTCTTGTAGTGCATCTAATGCTCCAGGACCATCAGGACTTACTCCTCTATTGGTCAGGAACTGCATTGCAATCTCAGTCAGAACCTTATCATTGTCATCTAAGTTCTTGAACTTCTCACTGGATTCAATCTGATCAAACATACCATCAAGAGTCTTGTTATCCTCAATGTATCTGGTATAGTTAGGATTATTCCCTACCATATCTCTGATGACCATTCTTTCTCTCTCACTAGCACCTTGATAAGCCTTATCCAGCTCTCTCACAAATGTAGCATAATCCTGTACACCATTTAAGAACTCATACTTCTTTCTTGTGTTATCATCAGCAACCTCTTGCTTGATTCTGTTAGAGAATGCATTAAAGCTTTCAGGGTCACTGAGGATAGCATTGTACTGAGATAGATATGCAGTTTGAGCTAAGTTGATTCTGCCTGAATCCTGTACCTTATCCAAGAAGTCTGTATGAACTGCAATACCAGCTCTGACTACATTGTCTATAATCTCCTGCTGCTTCTCACTATACTTAGACTTGTTATCAGGATTAAGTATAGTAGCTCTGTCTACAGGTGACATTGACAATATGTCATTCTCATTGAATAAGTAAGGTATAGTACTATCCTCAATCTTGAGGTTATCATACTCCTTCTTAAGAGTCTTAAGTGCTATCTTATGTGCCTTGAGTGCTCTCTCTTCCTGCTTACCAGTAAGTCTGCTTCTCCTTTCAATAGCCTCTATAGAATCTTCAAGTTCATCAATCTTGTCACCTAACTTCTCCTTATGTTCTCTTGCCTTATCAAGTGAGCCATAAGTGAGTACTGCATTAGCAGTCTCAGTATCCCCAGATGATGCTACAGCAGTTGGATTACTAATCTCTATCTGACTAATCTCATCTTCAAGTTGAGTAGCTCTTTCTCTCCAGCTATCAACAGACAGCTTACCATAGATAAGTGCTTGCTTGGTGTCATCATTAGCTGCATTGCCAAGCATCTTATCAATACTCTCAGCTTCTACATCAATGCTTGTCATTGTATCAAGCAGCTTATTAGAGTTCTTTCTGATAGTCTCAAGCACAGTTGCATCATCCATACTCATGTCCCTGTTGTTAGGGGCATTCTTGAACTGTTCTATCAACTGTTGAGCTTCTGGTGAACCTTCTTCAGCATTAGCAGCTCTAACCAAGTCATTCATAAATGAGTTATAATAGTCAGTACCTTGCAGTTTCTGCAACATCATAACATCATTAATAGTCTTACCTAATTCACTGTTTCTATAGCTGAACTCATCATTCTTGCCTGATGCTTCATCCATAGACTTAGCCCAGTTGAATGTACCAACTAATCCATCATACTTAGCTCTGTTAGATGGGTCCTGCATCCAGTCTGTGAGTATCTTAGCTGATGTAGCTCTCTCTTCTCCAATCTCTCTCTGCTCTTGAATAGACTGCCATATTGGGTTTCTGTAAGTAACAGGAGACCTTCTTAAAGCATAGTCTAGTTTAGACTCATTCTCTGTTCTAACAGCTGGTCCTCTTCTATTATTAATAGTAGGAGTACCCATACCTGAAGCCAGTGCACCATAGATACCAGAGAGCAGAGTCTCCTTATCTAATGCTGCATCACCTGCTGCCCTGCTAGCTGCAAAGAAGTTATCTGCCATAGATTCATCTACAGCTGTTTTGCCATCACCCTTATACTTATTAGTAATGAAGTTTTGCAGACTATACTCAGCCCCACCTCTTGCAAATGCATCAGAGATACTTTGAAGGTATTCTTCTGTAAATTCACCTGCTGGTTCCTGAAGTACATTAAGTACTCTCTGCATCTTACCATAAGAAGGAATCACTCTACCAGATTCTACTCTAAAGTCAGTGGGGCTAAATAGCCTTCCTAGTCTACTCCTTCTTAAAGCCTCTTGTACTGATGGGGTTTGAAGACCAGCCTTAAGTGTCATATTCAATGCTCCATTAATCATGGAGTTAAGACCCATGTTATACACACCAGCCTTAGTCGCATTGACCTCTGCCTTATTAACTGCTTCTTCATATCTAGGTGCATAGGAATCAAAGATGTCCTTATACAGTCTGTTCAAGTCTTCCTCACTTTGAGGATTGTATCCCAACCTGCTTAACTCTTCAGGATTCTGTAGTCTTCTCTCAAATTCCTCCTGCACTGTCTTAGCTTGTGTTTCAGCAATCATCTGCTTGGCATCATCAAGGAATTGTATCTTAGTATTAAGTCCTTCTGTTACACCTTCAACAGTTCCAACTGCTGCTGGAATAACAAATGCATTAACCTTCTGTTGTGCTTGTTGCAGAGTTCTCAAAGTCTTGTTAACCTTCTCCAAGTTATTTAATGCACCTGCTCTGTTAGCAGCTATTGCTAGCCCCCTTGCTCCCTTGAATGTCTTGTCTGCAATAGTTGACAGACCAGTACCAGTAAGCATGGATGCAATAGTGAAACCCTGCTGATTAATAAGCTCAGGTATAGTATTCACACTTAATAAGTTATCAAGTATACCTCCCTCTTCTTCAGCAGTGGTTCTAATGATTTGGTTATTTGAGAGACCTGCCTCTTTAGCTTCTTTAATATTAGCATCAAATAGTGAACCATACTGCATAACATCACTGCCATACCTAGTCCAGCTATTATCTAATATATGATCAAGGAAGTCCAGAGCTGCATTATCAAGGTTCTCATTTCTTTCATCACCTACATAGTCAATAGCACCTTTAATCATACCTGCTGTACTAATTAAAGCACCAGCAGTCTGGGCACCCATACCCTTGAAACCATTCCAATACTTTTCCCAAGTACTTTGATTCTCAGAAGCAGTATTCTGCATCTTTCTTCTAAGTATATTATTAGCTTCCTGTTCTCCAAAAGCACTCTTAGCTGCCTGATATTCAGCAGCTAGTTTGTACTTCTCTTCATCAGAGAAAGGAAGGTACTCAGTATTTTTGTACTTCTTGTAATAGGGTGATACTTCATTGGCTATCTTGTCAAACTCATCAAGTGCTCTTCTACCTTGTGAAGGCCACTTACTATAGTTCTCATTTAACTTGTTAGCCTCTTGTTCAAACTGCTGACCTTGTTGAAAAGCCTTACTGATGTTATCAGCCAGAGAATCATCCTGTTGTTCCATCTCAGGGAATAGCTCTTCATTATATAAGCTATCCCTCTGTTCAGGAGTATACTTCTTCAGGTTCTCATAGTCTGGTCTACTACCAAACTTCTCTTTGAACTTGAAGTTTCTATATGTTCTTTCAACTTGGTCAGGAGTGAATCCTTGTATCTTAGAAGAGTACTGCTTCTCCCAATTAGCTCTATCTTCTGGGGTCAGCCCCTTTAATCCTTGTAATCCTTCCATATTAGTCTAATCCTATATTTACATCAAAACTGACACTATCTGTAACTTGTGGAGTTACTGTTTCAGTGCTTGCAGGCTCCTGTACAGGTATTCCACCACCAGATACACCAGCTCCCTTCCTTACTATTCTATAGTGATTCTTTGAGAATACATCACTATCCTCATATATATCTACATCTTCAGGTGTGAGTTCATACTTAGCTAAGTCTTCAACCAGCTTCTTCCTTGCTTTAGGACTTAACTGACCAAAGGTAATCTGCTTAGCATCAGATTCTGAGAATCTGTCAGACCCTCCTGGACTACCAAATCCACCTCCAGTATAATCAAGAGTAGTGAATAAGTCTGACTTAGCTACCTTAGCAGATTTAGAGCCTGAGGATGTTGAGGCTGTCTGGATACCTCCATAACTACCATCAGGGTTAGTTACAAGTACCCTGCCTCCTCCAATAGGTTTAACTCTAGTACCATCACTCATCAGGTAGCCCTGCTTTTCATCTCTAGCCCATGCCTGTTGCTCTTTCAACATCTTGAGTCTTTCCTCTTCAAGGTCTAGTCTTCTAGACTCAGCAGCAGTCATATATCCTCTATTACCTTGAGTGTCATATTTCCGTGTGCCAATAGCTTCATACAATCCAGAGTTAATATAATCTCTTGCTCTAGCTTGAGTAGCTTGGTCCCATGTATCAAGACCAGCTTCCTGCCATATAGTGTCAGCTACATTCTTTAATTCCTTAGGTGCATTAGGGTCATTCATTATAGTCTGCATAACCTGCTGAGGTGTATAACCTAATTGCTGCATCTGTTGAAAGTACTGTCCTCCAAGTATTGATTGATACTGTGGATTATCCTGTATTGTCTTAGCCAGATTAGCTGCCATCATGCTGGCTCTCTTTGATAATTCAGAGCCACTTACAGTGTTGTAAGTAGGGTTAGGGTTATTAATAAGATCATCTAGTGAAGATGCACCATAATTGAACATAAGAGAAGGGTCCTTCTGAATAGCTTCTCTCTGAGCCTTAGTTAACTCTTCTCTCTTAGCTGCTGCTACTTCAATAGGAGTTATTTCAGATGTGTATCTTCTCTTCATATCTATTAAACCTCTTCTAGACTCAGGAGTTAATCCTTGTCTGGCTAAGAGGTCTGCTTGTTTAGTCAAGTCATCAGCATAAGCCTTATACTGTGCATAAGCCATAGGGTCTGTTTGCTGATTAGCTAACTTATCCCATACCCCTGCTTTAGCTGAAAGTTCACCTAAGCCCTCTTCAATTGTTGTATGAGCCTCCTGTGCCATTTGCACTGGAGCCAGCATTTCTGCATAAGAGAAAGGTTGGAACTTGCTACTGTTTACTATATATCTACCTGCCATATGTTACTGTTTCTTTTTCTTGTTCTTATAAGTAACTCTACCATCTCTGCCAATAGAATAACCCAAAGCAGGATTAGATTCAATCATATTCCTGTTGAACTCTTCTCTACCTATATTTCCTAAACTTTCATAGAAGTTAGATAGATTAGCACTTCTAGCATTTGAGCTCCTCATATCAGCTTGGTCTCTCATATTAGCTTGAGTTATCTTCTTTCTCAGTCTTAGTTCATTAGCTTGTTGAGCAGCCTGCATATTAGCTATATCAGCTCTATTCAGGGACTCAGCATTAAACTGATTAGTGCCTCTATTAAAGCCTTCAACCCTTTCTCTTTGTGCTTGGTTATACTCTTGAGCTTGTCTGAATAAGTCACCCATTTGAGTACCATAGTTATAATCTGCTGCAATCAAGTTAGCTGCTGCTGTAGCTCTATTACCACCTGCATTATCTCTTAATGCTCTTCTAGTAGCTCCTGAGTTAGCATCTAACTTACCAATAGCATAGTTAGTATCAAATGGAGTATATCTAAGGTAGTTACCAATAGTTCTTCCTGCTACTGGTTTAACTGACTTGACAGCTCCATCCAGTGAATCAGCTCCTGAGTAATCAGGTGTATTAGTCAGACCTAACATATCACTGAAGAGACTCACTCCTGCACCAACAGCAGGTGCATATCTAAGTGCTTCCAGCCCTATTCCTCTTTGTTCTTCATCATCTCCTCCATCCATTGGACCAGCTGCTCCCTGCATAGGAAGTGATGTTGGTACACCAGAAGATTGAGAAGTAAAAGGATTGATAGGGTTATCAGTCATAGGACCTGGGTTCCTTCTTGAATCATTGTAGACTCTTGAAGCAGCAGTCATTGCATTATGCACAGGACCTTTCTTTCTGTCAGTAGCCAGTCTCTTGATATCAGATATGTCAGTAAATGTGTTGCCACCTATATCACCAAACTCTCCACTGTTGATTCTGTTTAACCAGTTCATGGAATCAGGGTTGCCTTCTTGCAGTGAATCAACAAATCCCATATAGTCATCTGTATACCAGTCATCACCTATATTAGTGAAGTTCTTATATGTCTTGTATGGTCCACCATCTGCAAACTGCCTGCCATTAGTTCTTCTATTCTTGGCTTCCTTAAGTGACTCTTGAGCCTGCATCAATTTAGACATAGTAGCAGTCAGACCTCTTTTACTGATAGGGTCATTAGGCTTCTCACTAGGTTCTCTATTGATAGAATCAGCTATCTGTGCAAAGGTCTTTCCTTTATACTTAGGAGCTAAGTTGAATGCCTCAAGTAAACTATCATCTGCCTTTAGTCTGTTACTGAATACATAGTCATTGAATACTACTTCACCTTCTTCAACTAAGTTAGGCTGACCATCAGGAGCAACACCCATTGGTACTCCCCCTCTAGGGTTATTCTCATGTGAGTCTCCTTCACCTACTTTGACTACTCCATCACTAAATACACCACCATGAGTAAACATATCAGGGTATTCAGAGATTGAATCATATGCACCATTATAGATTACTCCTGGGATTGGCTTACTATAGTCATCCAGGAATCCACCCCCAGCTTTACTCCATTTCCTGGCATTAGCAGCAAATGTAGCTCTCTTCCTTACTGCTGGAGAGCTGCTGTTCTTACCTCTGGCAATACATTCAGAAGTAACCTTGCCACCACAGTACTCTGTAAACTTGCCTCTATTGGCTTTCTTGATATGTATGCCACCCCCTTCATCAAAGAGTGGTCCACCATATGCTGAGTATGTTCCCATAGTCTTTAAATCTTCTAGTTCATTTGCATTATCAAATGCCTGACTCATGTTTAAGTTAAGTACAGTATTAGCATCAGCTATCTTCTTATTAAGCTCTCTTGCCTTCTTAGCAGCCTTGTTACTGAATACTCCATCAGAACCTACTTGGTCTTTAGATACAGTACCCATTCCTCTTATATCTCCTTGCTGTTGTAATACTGATTGGACTGTACTATCATCAATCTTAGTATCTCTTAAGTTAGTTGCATCTGCTTCAGTTTCTTGAATGAACTCATCATTCAACTTACTTCCAAAGAGGTTATTAACTACACCTCCAAGTACATTAACACCAGCACCAATGACACCACCAATGCCAGGGATGTTAGAGGCTAAACTACCTACAGCCTGCATAGCTCCACCTACTCCAGTAGACTTGCCACCAGATACAGCATTAGATGCCATAGAGGATAAACCACCTAGCATACCACCTAACAGATATTGGTTAGAGTCCTCTATTACTATAGGTACAACCCTCTTATTATGTTTTCTTTTAGCCATACTATTAAATCTTTTAGTGCAAAAGTAAGTAAATTCCTACATATACACAAGCAATTAATTAAAAAAGAAAGACCAGACAACTAAATTAGTTTATCTGGTCTTATAAAGTCTATATGTAGTACCCAATAGAAAGGTCATGGAACCTCATACTATATGTATTCTCCTGATCCATAGTTAGTTTAACATATGCCCATGCATTCCTTATTCTATCTCTGTTGTTAGCAGGGATACCATTAATCTCTACATTAGCTCTAGGTATATTAGCTCTCCATATTCTGAACTTCCTCTTTAGTGGTGAAGGATGTCCTAGTTTATTAGTCAGAGTAAGCTGTCCATGCTGATAACTGTTCCATACATCCAGCTTATTGAATGTTGCATCAGGCATGAATGTATCACCATCATACATATCAGCTCTGTACTCTACAGTGTTGAATACCTTGTCTATTCCACCATCCTGATTAGCTACTACAGTCAATGAATAAGGCTTGAACTCATCAAAGAACATATTGTAGTCACCACCATTAATCTGCCACAGCTTATTGTTCTTAATGGAGTAGAACTTATCATCATAGTTGAACATGGCAGGTATCTGTTCATAACTCATGAATGATGTAAACTGTTGCAAGAACTCTGAATAACAAAGACTGGTGTTATTGTTTGAGAAATAAACATCACTGTTAGTCTTGTCATAGAAGGTTCTGAAGTTACTGAAGTTAACTGGATTCCAGTTATCAAGAGTACTGTTAGCACCTATGAACTGCCTGTATCCCAGTTTATCAGAGACTGGTTGAATAGCCTGTCCATTAAACAGATACAGAGTATTTGTGATGTTATCTACAAAGTATGCACCAGCTGGAGTAGTGCATATAGACCACTTGTTATTACAACCAATGGTGTTACTTACATACCTCTTGCCTTGTACTTTATAGCTATTACTGATCTCAATAGGTACATTATCACTAGGTGTAATCTGTACTCTAGGATTGAAAATTATGTTACTTAATCCCTGTTCTTGGAAACAGTATATCTCATTGTTGAGAGTATTAAGTGAGGTAATCTCACCTTTATCTCCATCCATATCCAGTATAGATGCCATGTTGACTCTGGTCCATGCATCAGTGATAGCTCCATTAGTCTTTTCAGAAGTCCATGTAACTGAGTTAGGGAAGTTATCAAGTGCTGATAAATCCAAGTCTGCATAGTTATATGTGAAGAAGTTATCCTTCTGACTATACACAGGATTAAACAGGTTGAAGTTCTGAGGAGTCATAGACATATTGTTCTTCTGTCCTCTGTTCCTGTCATACCTGCCATCTGCATTGACCCTTGTCTCACACATGAATGATACTATCTCAACAATGTTATTCTTACTCTCATCATCAAATGGATAAGTCTTCAGGTGGTCATACCTTTGGAAGAAGGTATCACCCTGTTCCCATACCATAGTAACTCCATTAGTTGTTAATGGTACAGTCTTTCCTCCTGGGAGCCATATGTTATTACTGTAAGCATTGTCAGTATCCCCTCCAAATCTGTTGACTATGTTATCTCTATATAACTCAGTAACTAGGAATGCAGTAGCATCTGTACTACTTGCATTGAACAAGCTGCTGATATCATCCTTATAGAAAGGAGTAATATCATCTGCTGTTATAAGAGTGTAGTAACTGTTTGCTACTCTCTTCTCCAAGTAATAGTAGTTACCAGCAAATACATACCTTGTAGTACCATCTATATCAGGTGATTCAACCTCTCCCCAAGCACCATTAGTAAATATGTATAAGTTACCTTGGAATTGATTTGAACCTGTTAACTTGAACCATCTCTGACCTGATAGAGCTCCTATAGGTTGAGTACTGCTCTTATAGTTAATAGTGATGGTATTAGATACTGGAGGATACATAGGAGTTACTGTTCCATAGATACCTTGGTCAGCTCTTGAAATAGCTGGAAGTACTACAGGGTTATATAACCTGTTGTTATTGAACCTTATAACTGCATGAGCAGTTGACTTGTACTTCATACTAACTCCATCTGTTGAGAACCTCTTAGGATAAGTTATCAATCCATTAGTCTGGTAAGGAAACTCCTCAGCATCTGTTCTGGTTGCCATAAGTTCATCATTGTAGAAGAACTCCCAGTTAGCAGTAGAATCTTGGTTACTGGTTCCAGCTCCATAAAGAGCATAATTAGATATAGCACCAGAAGTCTCATCTGTATTAATGACTACACTATTATAGTTACCTTGATAAATAGCCTGCTCTGTATCAGTACTATATTTAGGTACTGGTATTCTCTCTATAGTTACCTCATTGGAGTCTACTACAGTTATATCACTAATGCCTGTTCTATATGTGTCATTGTCCTCTTCAAAGTTATAATACCTGCTATAACCAAGATACTCTGTACTAGTGTATAGCATAGTAGACATAACCTTCTTTCTTAGTATAGCAGTACCATCATAACCTCTAAAGTCATTATTCAATGATGTGTCTCTATGCCAAGGGAATGTCATATGAGCAGAGTATAATCTACCTCTATCATCAGTAACTACTTCATCTGAATCAGGGTTATCATTAACTGCAACAACACCATCTCTCCATAGAGGAGCAGCTACTAATCTTCTGTATCCTAGAGGATTATAGATGTTATATAACCTGCTAAAGTCATACTCAACTACAGAATAAGGGTAGTTAGTTGTATGACTTGTTCTAAAGTAGCTTCCACCAACTATAGAGTAATCAATAGCATTACTAATAGACTTGGCTATACCTACTACTCTCATCTTAGCATTAGATAGAAGAGGTCTGAGTGTTTCATCAAACTCAATATCAGGTGAGTGGAATGTGAAGATGTTCTCATCTACAAACACTCTTACAGCTGATTGCACTTCTATAGAATATTTATTAGATTGCGGAGTCTTACTACCAACAACATCACCATGACCTGACTTAGGTATAGTGCCTTGCAGATTAGTTTCTACTACATCATACACACTCTTGTCTACATATAGCTTAGGTCTTGCAAACCAAGAGGACTGGGCATAGGGAGAGTTGTTCTTCCTGTCATCCCCAATATAGTTTGTAGGACAGGCAATACCCTGACATAATACAGTTCTGTCTGAATATGAAGGGAATACTACTACTGGTTTAACAGCTATATAGTCTAAGTCAAGTAACTCCTGACACAGGCTGGCGGGTAACAAAGAGCTGAACTGGGTTAACTGATACCACTGTTCATAGGAGTTAATGATTCTGTTAGTCATTATCTCATCACTAATAGGCAGAGCTTCTGACCACTTACCAGTCTTATGCATGGCTATTAAGCCAAGTCTATATGTCTCTCCTGTCTTAAAAGAAGTAGCCTGCTGGCTGTCTAGACTAAGATATCCTTTATATGGATATATAGCATTGTTACTATCATTGACATACACTGGGTTCTTACTTCCAGAGCCTACATTAAGATTCTTGATCTCTGTTCTGATATCCTCAGGAATAGAGCTTCTCTTCAATGTCAGATTACCTAGAAACAGTGTGTTATCCTTCTGTGTAATAGTGTAAGGAATAACCTCCTCACCCCCCTTATATAATAGCTCAGTAGGGTCTATAGTTGTACCTACACTACCATTATCAACAAATGAAATAGTCTTTGAAGTACTTAATCTACAGCTCCAGTCAGTATATGTGTTAGTTGGAAAGGTTATCTCATTCTTAGTAGGTCCAATACTCACAGTCATTGAACTGGCATTATACATATTAACACCAGAAGTAGCATTGAATATACCATCAGTGCCTGTATTGAAAGTGAATGACCATACCTTGTTTCCTTGAGGGTCAGTGGTAAATGGGTAGTTACTTAAAGGTGTGAGTGTATTATTCCTGTATACTTGAAGACCTTCTTCTGTAACTCCAGTCACACTGCCAGTACCTATATAAGGTGAACCTAATATAAGCTCCTGTCCCTTGACAATAGGCAAACTGGTGATGAGTTTAACTGTAGGAGTAGCATCTAATGATGTTCTCTGAATAGAGTATATATTAACTCCATCAAAGTTAATATCAGCATCATTGATAGTCACCTTGAAGTCACAATTGCATATCTCATCAGGTGAGCCACCTCTAGCCTCAGGACTAATATACAGTAAAGGAGATGCATAAAATACAGAACTCTCCTGTGCATACTTGATATAATAGGATAGTGCATACTGAATCACACCTGAATGAAAACTACCTGACCCATTAGGGTCCTTCTCTACATTAACAGTGTAATTAACTGATATATCTCTAATGAAGTTAAACTTATCAGAGTTATTATACTCACCCCGATCAGCAACTATATTAATCATTCTTGGTTGATTAATACCATCTACCCAGTATACCTTCTGAATGTTATCATTCTCATAGGAACCAAGAGTCTGAATAGGGTAGTCTGTATTGAAGTTCAAATCACCTTCAAACAGAGTAACAATGTTGAATGTATCATTCTCCCTGTTTATTCTGTATATCCTGTCCATATCACCTTTAGTAAATACAGTAATATAGTTCTTGATTACACAGTAACCTAGAGTAACTCCTTGTATTTCAGCAGGCTCACCATCTGAGAGAAGAGGGATATTCAGAGTACCCTTCTCATTGGTAACAGCCAGTAAAGTGTTATTCTCTCTGGCTGTTATTCTTATATTCATTGCATCAAAGGCAAACTCAGGACTGAACTTAGCTACAGTCAAGTCCCTCTGCATTCCTCTGATTTGGTGTATCTCTTGTTTAATCATATCTCCTCCTATCTTTGATCTCTCATGTATTCTCTGTTACCCAGATTCTTGAATCCCTTTCTGAACTCATTGGTTCTAGGTATAAGCTGATTAAGCATATTGCTGATAGACTCCATCTCTGATACAGAAGGCAATGTAAATTCCATATTCATCTGACCTACTCTCCATGCATATTCCTGCTGTATGTTCTGTAATACAGCTGGTTGAATCTTACCCATATCAAATAGTATGCTAAACCATTCTTTCTTAATGAATGCTTCCAGTGCTCTTAAGAACTTGGAGTTATCAGGAATCATTGGAATGCCCTCTTCATCAACAGGTATAGCCTTATAAGCTATCTCAATCTTACCCTCTTTAAATGTAGTATAGATTACACTGTTCTGAGTCTTGAATGTACTCTCTTCTCTATGTAGATGACCTCTTGCTTCTTTAGTATGGAATGAGTCTGTAGTTGACCTCAGACATACATTACTCTTCTTATCTTTAACCTGTACTATAGATATACAGTCACAAGGTAAAGCTGCTCTATAATTGTTGATTTCTAACTCTTCTACCTTATCAAAGTATACAGGGGTGAGACCAACAACACCAATGAAGTCTACTGTGTATTGTATCACAGTTTCCAGAGTTAAGTCCTGCATGAGAGGATGTCTCATTAACCTGCTGGCTATCTCTCTGATGTTTATATAATTGAAATTATTCAGCATATCTTTTGTTTTTATCTAAGTACATTGCTTCTATCTTACCCTCTTTGATTCTCTGCTTGAGTCTCTTCTTAAGGTCTCTGTTAACACTGAACTCATAGTATGATTTGTTATTATAATTAGCCTTGCCTCTATTATAATACACTTTGAATATCTCTCTTTCTTCTACTCTGACTAGTGTCTTAGCCAGCCTAGCCTCATCATCTTCATACCATAGTCTAAGTGTCTTATCCCAATCTATAGGAAGGTTAGTTATGACTTCACCATTAGCCCCTATCTTAACCTTTCTATCATTCTTTCTTATCTCTAATCTACCCATCATATGAGGGAACTGTACATCCTCACCATTGATTAACATACCAGCCAGTACATCATTTACTCTTCTGGTAATACTGAAATACTGTGATTCAGTGAGCACATACTTATGGTCTTTAGGTCTGTTCTTTCTATAATGTTTGAAGCCATCATAAATGCCTAGTGAGCCTCTGACCTTATGTACTCTGGGTTTATCCAACCCTAATGTCTTGTGTCTGAACTCTTCTAGTGTCATCTCTTACCTGCTGTTATATCACTTAGATCATCATTTGCATTGTTGCTGTTGTCTTCTGGGGCATACTCAGATGTTCTCAGCTCTTTAACCACAAGCTCAATAAGAGGTGGAATGAGGTTAGATTCAATAGGGAACTCCATATCATCAATATCACATATAGTCCCATCTTCATTACATTGCAGATGGAAGGTCTCTTCAAAGTCAGTAAAGACTGCACTGATTCTAACCTTCTCAAGGTGCAGATATTGAGGATTAGCTGACTTGAAGTATATGTAGTTATCAGGTGCCAATGAGCAATAGATAATGTTAGATAAGTACTTATTGTAACCTACATACTTCATTCTGTCCCTACTCACATAAGTGATTTCACCTTGATAGTAATCTACTGGATACACTCTAGGCATCTTTATATTCATCATGAATGGAACCTTAGATGAAGTTCTTAAATAGGAACCTCCCTCACAGGCTTCTCCAGATATTGCAGGCACTTCTATAAGGTCCAGACAAATAGTGCTGATGTTAGAATCAGGTATAGCCTTCTTTATATCTGAGTATCTCTGCTTAAGTAAGAAACTCCTATACTTGGATAGTAAGAACCTGATGTGGTCACTTGTAAAGTAACTATCATCACTGGAGAGCTTTAGCTCATCCATACACATATATATAATCTCATTTAATTTAGCCATAGTGTTACTGTTATATAATTAAACCCTTGTGCAAAGATAAGTAATTAAACTCACCTACACAAGGGTCTTACTGGTTTTATTTACTGGCTATAAATATTATGCTTTAGCTCTAAGTAGGTCATCTTCAGTCACTCTAAACCTGTTGTCCTCAGTTACTCTGGCTGTGAAGCACAACTTAGTCTTATGAACCAAGCTATCTTCATTACCACTGAACTCAGGGAAGTCTATAAGACAGGTAGTGCCACTTAAGCAATAAACAGCATTGATTATAGCTCTAAGGTCTTTCTCAGTTATATACTCATTGAAGACATGAAGCATATCTCCTAGAGTGAGTAGTGCCATTAGTTTAGATACATCACCATAGCTCTTATAGCCAAACTGGGATAGAGCATTGAAGTACTTAACTATGGCATCATAGGATAAGTTATCAATCTCATGCATAGCAGCTGCAATTAGTTACTCTGTTAGTACCCAGTTTATTCTTAAAGAACTTGTTCCAATACTTAATAGCCTGTGGATAGTTGTTAGTTCTGATACATAGCTCTAGTGCCTTTAGTCTCAGCATACCATCTATAAAGCACTTAGGTATATCACACTTCTTCTCTATCTCCTTAACACCCTTCATGAGGTTTTGGTAGATAGGAAAGAGGTTAGTTACAGTGCCCATTATATAAGGTACTGCTTCATAGGGATATGTAATATCACCAGAAGGTATTATGTATACAAAGAACATATTATCATCTAGTGGTATGCCTAAGTCCTCTTTGCTTAGTTTTAGTCTTACACTCTTGTTGCCTTCTCCATAGGTGAAGCAATAGGACTTGTCTTCATCTTCCAGCACTGGGTTACAGTTGCATTGTTCAGGCAGAGCATAGGTTAAATCAACTGAGTCACCTAAACTATAGGTGTATACAGGCTTATCACTAGGACCAGTAGTTACATAGGTATCCTGTGTATCAATAACTACACTATCTATCTGTACATTGTTTGCACAGTATGTTCCAGCAATGGATGCATCTATAATGAGATACTTACCATCCTGACTGATTCTAAGTTCGTTAAATTGTAGCATAGTTTTATTATTAGTGGATAAAAAAAAAGAGCATAGGGTTAATCTATGCTCTTTATACTTTAACTCTTAGAGAGTTGCAATAGTCAATCCAGAAGCAGTGTTGATTGCTGCAATAAGAGCATTCATTGCTGTGTGACTACCATCATCTACTGCTACTAAAGTGATAGTTCTAGGAGACTTCTGTACATCTTCTGCACCACCTGCCCAGTAGTAATGAATATCTAATGTATCATACTTCTGAGTTGGGTCAACCAGATAGGTAGTATGAATAACATTAGGCCATCCCATGTTTCTGTAGATGTCACCTCTTGCACCAACAAAGAAGTATTCCATGTCTGCTACAACATGACCATTCTGTACTTCATTGACAGGAGTTACAGTAGTTACTTCACCCCAGATTCTGTTATCACCTTCAAATGTGATATTAGTAGGTTGAACAGAGAAAGGAATATAACCCTGAGGCATAGTACCAAGAATCCACTCCTGAGCTACTTGCTCAATTTGAATAGAGGTATAAGTACCTGTCAGAGTTGCTGGGTCTGTATCAATGTCAATTACTGTTGGAGTTGCACCCTCCATAAGGTAGATAGTAACTAGAGGGGTTAGCTCTCTAGCTAAGTTCTTAGCCAGTGAGATAGCCATAGCCTTATAGAAATCTGATGCAGTCATGCCACTATATGCATGAACCATACCATATTTCCAGTACTGATCTTCAGGAGACAGACCTACATATTGTCTGAAAGCAAGTCTCAGAATGTAATCCTGTCCTGCAACTGGTGCACCACTGTTAACAGTAGCATCCAGTACTACTTGGTATCTATCCAGCTTCTTAGCCATTGCCTCAGAAGCAGTTGCCTTTGCATATTCAATGTTGGCTATAGTAATCTTATCACTAGACTCAACTACACCAGCAGGACTGAAGTACTGAAAGTACATAGTAGTCTTAGCTGTATCTGCTTTAGGCAGGATGTCTCCAGCAGTAGTTAGAGCTGCTGTAGAAGCCTTTAGAGCTTTTGCGACATATAAATGTCTTACTTGATTCACTGAAAATGTTGCCATTTTAATTCAAAGTTTAATTAAACAATATTATTCTTTACCTATATATGCTAGCTTAGCAAGTGTCACAGCTCTAGTTAATATAACTCTGTGCAATACAGGATTTAATTTACATTCTGTTATCTCTGATACACCATTGATGGTCATATCATAACTAGAAAGGTCATCCAATATGATTGGACTTGGTTGAACTAAGTATCTAATCAGATAGGTGTTTATGTTGTATTTTGAAATCAGCTCTATTAGATTAGAGCTATTATCCAACCTCAATACTCTGCTATCTGAGGGACCTCTGAAAGGGTTCTTGGATAATCTCCAGTACTCATCTTGAGTAGTAGGAAATACAAGAGCTTCACTTCCATTCTTGCAACCTAGATTATCATCCAGCAGTTTGACTGATTCATAAGTCACATACCAGATGTCATCAGGTATCTTAAAGAATACTGAGTTAGTAGAAAGACCTGTTCCAGACTCTTTAGTGTCTGTAATATAGGTCTTCACTAATTCACTCAAGTACCTTCTTACTTCCTCAGTTCTTTCAAAGCTGCTGTTATTGTTATCACCTGTATAGGCTTCAATAACTGTCTGCTCTTGAGCTTGAGTTAGGAATACTGATTTCTCATATTCATTGAGTCCAGGAGCAGCATTGGACATTATATTGTTATAAAGTATATCAAACTCACTTGAAAACTCAATATGATTCATAGTTTACTGTTTTAGTTTAGCCTCTAAGCTGAATTTAATACTCTGGTTCTTAGGCAAACCTATGAACTTAGCTGCTGTATTCAGTGTTGGGTCTTCACCATTGCCACACATAGGAGAGCCATCTTCCTTCAAATAGAAGTAACCACCTCTATTAGAGATGAGACCCTTCTCAACTGCACTCTTAATAAGTACCTTGTTAGATAACAATGGGTCTGTAATAACTCTTAAGAACAGCTTGGCATCAGCTTGGATAAGCTTGTTAATCTTAGTTTGTAAGAACTCAATCTTAGTAGATGCAGCAAGAGGTCTACCATCAATAGTTTCAATAATAGTTCTTAAGGTATCTGCATCATTCTCAAACTTACCATATTCCATATAAGCCTGCATAGTAGCTGACATCTCTTGTCTTGCAGATGATGTTTCTTCACCTTCCTTGATACATACATACTTATATGTAGCTTTAGGTGTATCCATCAGTGCTTGAAGTGATGGAGCAATCTCATCCTTGTTAGCTAACAGAATCTTATACTTGATATATTGTTCAGGGTCAGACAGGTCTAAGATGTTATCTGTTTTAAGCAGTCTCACTTGTCTGTTTGACCAATAGTTTCCTTCTTTTTTATAGATTGAAAGAGCATTGTATTCAAGACCCATGATGTCTTCAAGGAACTCTTTCTCTTCATCTGTAAGTATATTAACCAGTCTGCCTGATTCTAGTTGAGGTACTGTGAAGTACTTAACTGCATTCTCAGCCATACCACCATAAAGAATATGTTTAGGGTTAGTTACAAGCCCACTTTCTTTAGGTACATATCTTACAATAATTCTTTCATTTCTTAAGCAGCTCTGTAGTTCATTTGACTTAGCTACTTCTGTTTTCTTCTTCTTGGTTACAGCCTTCACTTCAGGCTCTTCTAACTGTGGAATGATTGCTGTTGTTTCATTGATAGCATCATCATCCAACATCTCTTCTACTACTTTACTTCCCATATTATACTTCTCCAATAGTTATTATAAAAAGAAAGGGGAAGGGGTTAACCTTCCCCTGTATGTTTACCCTTGCAGGATAGCAGGGATAAGTGACATTGTTCTAGTTGGGTCTAATACCAATGTACCTAGAGTAGCCATTCTGTGAATAACAGCACTGTCTTCATCATAGGACATATTAGGATTATTCATCTGCCCAGTAAATGGATTTCTGAAGCCCCATTGGTAACCTCTGAACTCAGTCTGACCCTTGATAGCACACTTCTGGATATTAGGTTGGTCCATAGTACCAATGTACCAAATATCAAATCTGTAAGAGAATGCTACACCACCCTCTGGGTGAAGAATCTTGTTTCTTACTGGGTCATCATAGAATGGGTCAACATCCAGTGTTACAACAACACCATTAGGAGCTCTCCATTCAGTAACTTGATAGTCAGTAACTGCAATAGCATTCTGAGCAAAGTTACTTTGAACCTTCTGATAGATTGCAGGGTTCTGAGTTGAGATGATAGGCATCCAGCCAGAAGTAGTTCTCTTAGCTTCTCTGTTGAACAGTAATGCACCTCTTTCACCAGTCTTGATGATGAAGCGTCTGTCACCAAAGCCTAACTTACCAGCAGACAGTTCATATAAAGCATCCAGCAATAGCTTCATTACACCATTGGTATCATTGTAATACATGGTATTAGCTACTTCAGTCTGTTCAAAGATACCAGCACCAGTCTTGATAACATTACCAGACTTACCAAAGTTCATGTATTCACCATTGATATTTCTGTTAGATGTACCAAATGCCATTGCATTGTTCTTGTACTCATCAAACTGACATTCAACTTCCCACTCTACATAGTGCATCCACTTGTTTGCAGTATCCTTAACTTGTCTACCAGCTTCATCTCTGTGTACCATAGGGATACCAAAGGCAAGCTTTCTGTCAAGCATAGAACCTGGAGTCTTGTGTTGGATTCTGATAGTAGTCCATTCATTTCTCATAGAAACAGGAGAAGTGAATCTGATGTCACCAACCTTTCTGGACAGTTCTCTTTCAACAGGAGCAAACTCTACAGAGTATCTCTCACCTGCAAGCAGTCTCTCAGCAGGAATACCCTTGCTGTTACCACCCATGAGTTCTACCTTATATACATGGTTTGAACCTTCAGGTCTACCATCTCCTAACAGTCTTTGTGGATATACTTGATTCAAGTTACCAACAATAACTTCACCATCAGCAAACCAGTCTTCTGGGAACACTAGATAGAAAGGAGCACCACCTACACCTACATTACCTGAAGCAGCAGTGATTACTACACCATTCTCATCTCTAGCTTCAATAAGAGGAATGTTTCTGCGTGAGCTACCAATAACATCCCAGTAGTATTCACTATCATCCTCAAATGTCTTTGTAGGGAATGAACTTAGGAATGTATCAAGTGTCTTTCCTCTGTGAAAAGCTAGCAGTTGCACCATTAAGTTAGTTGCCTTCTGTGGTGCTCTTTGGAAGATAGCACCTAAGTGATTCTCAGTAGTCAACCCTTTCCAGTGTTGAAAACCAATCATTTGGAATTTACTTAATTTTCCAGCCATACTTAAAAATATTTTACAAAATTAATAATCTATTTATTTCTCATAATACCATAAATAGTTGTGTGATTTGTGCCCTAGTGAGCAATTAACTCCTCTACACGCCAGAGATATACTCATGTGGTTTATACCTGATATATCTTCTGCCTCCCTAGTGCTATGGTATTTTGCAATTACATTTCCATGTAAATCCTTTTGAACTACAGTCTTATTATGAATTGAGCCTATTCTACATTGTCTCTTCATTCTATCAACTGTCTCACTTGGAAACCTATAACCACTAATACCATCACCCCCTCTAGTTAGGTTATATAGAGAATATCCACATTTAATAAATGACTGAATAAAGTGGCGTTCCATCTTATTAAGAGCAGTTAGTGAACAGTAGGATAACACCTTATATTCCCAAATCTCTGGAGTATTCATATACTTCAATCTAGCTCTATTAATATATGCCCCACCATACTTCTTTATTCTCCTATTGAGAAAATGAGACTTCCTTGCTTCTAAGTTCTTAGATTTACCTATATAGACCACACCAGTTTTCAGGTTAGTCCACATATAAACTCCTGCTAACATAGTTATACGTCAGGTTCCCAACTAGCTTTAGAGTCTGGGTCATCACTAACACCTGTTATAAAGTTCAGACTTCCATCTGTGTTCCTTCTAGTAGTGTTGATAGTGTGTTCCAGCTCTCTCAGACTTTGCTTAACCTGCTTCTTAGCAGTTGGTTTGACTAATTTGTCTAAGTTAGTGAAGCCATCAGTCAGAGTAAACAATAGTCCTAGCTTCTTAGTGAAGTCAACCTTGTTATCTCTTTGATACTTCTGAACAGCAGTTAGATACTCACCTGTCTCAGGGTCCTTGTAAACAGGCTTACTTACAGAGTTATATATCTTCTCTCTGGTAGGCTTATCAAGCTCTAGTCCTGGGAATATCTCTTTATCCTCAATGATAGACTTTCTAATCTCCTTTGATTGTTTCTCTAACTCTTTTCTGTGCTCTTCTTCTTTCTCCTTTGCCTCATTAATAATGTCATCATACTCCTGTTTGAAGTACTCCTTATTACTAATGCGTGCTTCTTTAGCATCTTCAACATCAGTGCCAGCATTGAATGACTTGTCAGTCTCTCTCTTAGCTCTCTCTTGGCTGAATCCTCTATTAATAAAGTCTTGGAAGATAAGCTTCTTTCTTAGATTGATACCTCTTTCAGACTCATCTGAAAGTGCTTCATCAGTGATGCTGTCTAAGTATTGAATAGTTGATTCATACTGTCTGATCTCATCAGGTTCAACACCTACTTGTAAAGCTTCATCAATCTTTCTTTGTCTCTCATCAAGCTGATTCTTAAGGTAAGTATCCACAGCTTCTGCAAAGTCTTCTGGAGTTTTAATCTTACCTAAAGTTTCATCATCAAGGTCTGAGAGAATACCTTCCTCCTTCAAAGCACTGGCAATGGAAGAGTAGAAGTTAGCTTTGGGAGAAGCACCAGTACCTTCATCAGGATTGGTATTCTCTTTGCCTTGTGTATCTACTTTCTCACTACCTACGCTCTCTGGTTCCTCAAATAACTCATCAGGGTTAACTGGTGGAACCTCAGTAGTTTTATCTTTATCATTGTCTCCTTCTTGTGCAGGTGGAGTGACCTGTGTTTCTTCAGTATTGTCATCAGTAAACAGTGTTTCCACTTCATCTGGTGACAGGATATTATCCATGTCTAATCCTTCCATATAAACTCTCCTCCATTATTAAACTATGCAAAGATAAAGTAAACTTTCTAATTGTGCAATACTATAAGTCTAACTGTTATTTGAGTATTAGTAAGATACTTAGAGTATTGACAAAAGAAAGGGGAGCAGAGTTAAACTTAACTCCCTCCCCAACCTTCTTCTATTCTACAGTAATGCATATTTCCTCTCCAGCTTTATGTGCTTTGAGAAGAGCTGTCATTAGCTCATAGAAGGTAGCTGTGCTCTTAATAACCTGCCCCTTTACTTTATTCTCTCCACAGAGTATACAACCTAATGTATCCTCTGGTGTGTTTCCTACATGGATAAGCACTCCACTATAACCTTTAACATCAATTAGTCTGGGCAACTTACCATTGTATGGTTTAGCCCATGCTCTATTCTGGAACTTAGGACTGACAGTATCCATATCTATCTTGTAAGTTCCATAAGGAATTGCTGTCTTTCCATAGACCTTCTTATTCTGTATCTCCAGAAGAGATTGTGTTTCATAAAGACCTCTGTCAGTATCTTCCAATGAATTGCAGAAAAATACATTATCAACATATAGATTTCCAATTGTATAATCTTCCTTCTTAGCTATTCTCTTCAAAAGTAATTCCATATTTAATTTTTTTTTTTTATTTGTTGAATAACTCTTTATAATTTCCTTGTCTAAGTTGACAACTCATGTCTGTACAAATGCTTGTAAGCAAGTTCATAACTTGTTGTCTTAACTCCTTTACTTCCTCCTCAAGAGAATCACTTCTTTTAAGGGCTACCTCAAGTCTTTGTCTGTTATCATCAGACAGTTGCTTATAGAAGTCCAAAGACTCTTTCATATTTTTTATCAGGTTATTATCTACTTCAGTATTATATTTCTTTCTTGCAAAAAACCAAGCTGTCCATCCAGAAGTAAAGGTAGTAACCACCCCTATTATTGCTGTAATTAGTACACCACTCTCAATCATAATTATTTAATAATTTCTACAAACCTTTGGGTTTTGTTTTTAACATAAGGATTCATCTCTCTTACTTGTACTTCTACTACAGTCATCTTCTTCTGGAACCACCTAAACAAGAAGAACTTCTTTGGTGGATTCACAGTCTCCCTTTTACCACTTATGAATGTATATCTCTCTAACTCTATCTCAGGTTCCAATGCTATAGTACTTGGAAATTCCAAATGAAGATTAGTCTTAAACCACTTATCTCCCACTATAGTATCCAGCTTTAACTGAGGGTCTCTAAATAGAGTGTCTTTTAGGATAATAGTATCAGCTCTTTGTGCATGACTTGCTTCATATTGAAGCTGTTGTAACCTCTTATCCTTTATTCCTAATTCCTTCTGGACCACTTTCATCTTCTTAATGATTGAATCATTAAAGTAATTAAGCTGTTCTATGGTTAATTTATAGACTTTAGTATCACCTCTCAAACCACTTAGTTCAGCATCATAAGCCTTAATATTTTCATAAGCTATAGCATATTGATTACTTAGTTTTTTATTAGTATATCCTAAAAAAGATATAATAGATACTAATATAATTATAGATATAATTAGATATTTATTCATATATTTTTAATTTTATTATCACCTTCTTGATTGAATACTTCTAGTTTTAATAATCCCATATAAAATTTTTATTAAAAATACAAGAGAGAACTAAATCTCTCTTGTATAATGTTATTGTGAAGGTTCAGAGTTGAGCTAATTTAAAACTTGCTCAAATATTGGAGTCTAATTATCAATATTCCTTATCTGAAAGCCCTTTCCAACACATCTATCAATTTGATTTAATGTATCAATAACCAATCAATTGTTTCAAAAGGCTTTAGTTATGTACCGAATTATTACAAGAACTATGCTTATACAAAATTACCCTCAATGACATCATCTATACCAAAACTAATCATATCTGTCTTAGTAGCAATGTAGTCTATTAATTCCTTCCAAGTTTCACCATCATCTGCTGACCAGAAGGTTCCATGGCTACCAATAACAGCTATACCACCTTTTGATTGAGCCAAATCAATTGAGCTTTTCATTCTTTGAAGTGTAGTCTGGGCTTGTTCGTGAGAAGATGAGTTATTGTCAAGTGCTGAAATAGTAAGTAATCTACTCATAGGATAGTATGGATAATATAGAAGTGTTCCATTACTTCCCATTGTTGTCCAATGATGAAAGATTATATCTGCTGGGCTTTCCATGTATGCTTTATATTTACTAAATGGAAAAGCAGCAGAAGGATTACTAATACATTTTGCACCTCTTGCAAAACCATTACTAACCATCCATGAATTACTTTTTGTAATTTCTTCAACTATTTGCTGCTCTGTTAATCCAGATACGTCTGTAATATGATTAAAAGTATGATTAAATATAAAATGCCCTTGTCTTTTACATCTATTTATCTCTGCCAAAGATGCTGATGCACTTCCTCCAATCCAATTAAGAACAATAGAAAGATTTAATTTGACTCCTTTAGAAAAAGCATAATCAGCCATGTTTGGAACATTAGGGTCGAAATTATCAACTATATTAATTATTCCTTTTTGTAACATTGAATTGACAATCGAAATATCGCTTACATATATCTTTATAGAACCGTTATAGTATAAATGTATACCGACAGCAGTAACATTTGTTATGTCAAAAGAACTTCCGACATTAGTCAATAAAGGTTGAGGATTAACGCAGAAATGAAACCATCCTCCCCTTGTATACTGTTGATTATAAGTCCCACCACCTTCACTTCTGTTGGCATATTGTTCCATAAATTGTGCTCTATGCGTGGCATCATATAGATTATTACTAAACAATAAAATACTCAATGTTCCTAATTCTGACACATCTAGTGTTTTCTGCAAGCAAACACTCATCCTTAAAACATTATTAGACATATTTATAGATGTGCCTAATGCAGCGGCAAATCTACCACTATTATTACTGTTTAATTCTACGCAGCTTCTGTTTATTTGATAAACCTCATCATAAATATCAACCTCATTGCTAGATACACTACCATCAGAATCAAGATTGTTCCAATTAGAATGTAATGGTCTTATTTCTACTATTGAAATCGGATTGACTTTGTGAGAAACAATAGGAATATTATTATAGTTTATATAATTACCAATAATCTTTCCTTGTTCAGCAGATAATGCCTTCGTTGCTCCTCCCTCAGTAAGGTTATTAACAACTTCAAGTTCTCCAGCAGCCCCAGAATAGCCACTATTACCTTGTAATCCTTGTTCACCTCTAATACCTGGGGTTCCAGGTGCTCCATCTTCTCCCTTTAATGAATTAAGCCATTCTTGTTCAGTTCCTTCAAATCCATTATCAACAGCAATTTGATAAGCAGATTTTCCACTTCCTATTAACTCCCCAAAAACTTTAGAAGATATAATTGTTGCGTAACACAAATATAAGTTGTGCCAAGAAATAGTAATAAACCCATCTTTTTTTGAAATAAAGATATAATCATCATTATCAACTCCACTATAAGGTATTACGGGGTCAAA
>OGLI01000322.1_pt1 | contig 45412 bp, 76 predicted proteins | sample 1572661 | NCBI WGS metagenome assembly OGLI01 (sample SAMEA2581901, study PRJEB24529) | metagenome | biome: Human gut stool | place: China | collected 2011 | reverse complement strand
GACGTTCTTTTCGTGAGCGTATTCCGGGTAAGCGGCGGGTGGTTAAAATGATTATCGGTATTGACGTATCTACCTGGCAGGGGAAAATCGATTGGAACCAAGTGAAAAACAGCGATGTAAAATTCGCCATTCTCCGTTCCTCCTTCGGTTCTCCGGATCCTTCTCAGGTGGACAATCAGTTTGAAAACAATTACAAGGGAGCCAAAGCCGCCGGGATCCCAGTAGGCGCTTACCACTACGGCTATGCGGTTTCTGAGGCTGAGGCGCGCCAGGAGGCCAGGTTCTTCCTGGACACCATCAAGGGCAAGCAATTCGAATATCCCGTCTATTACGACGTAGAGGACAACGGAACAATGGGCGCGCTCTCCCGGCAGGCCTTGACCAATGTAATTAAGGCTTTCTGCTCTGAGGTGGAAAAGGCCGGGTATTATGTGGGCGTTTATGCCTCCCTCAGCTGGCTTGACAGCAAATTCTATCCTGACCAGCTTCCCTATGATATCTGGGCTGCCCAGTATTTTACTGAGTGCCAGTATTCCGGCCAATATGGCATGTGGCAGTACACCAGCTCCGGCAGCGTTCCCGGAATCCAGGGCGGCGTGGATATGAATGAGTGCTATCAGGATTATCCCAAAATCATAAAAGGGAACCACTTAAACGGATATCAGGGAGGACAAACGGCAGACGATTCCCCAGCAAAAGACGTGATCGGCGTAGGTGAATGTATCGTGCCTCTCGCTAAGGTACATACAAACGCCTCCAGAGGATTTCCGGTAGCCTTTACCGTTACCAAAGGCAACAGCCTGAACATTTTGGGAAGCACAGGCACCGGCTGGCTGAAAATCTGGTGTCTGCACGGGATCGGGTATATACAAGCCTGCAACGTGAAATGGAATTATAACCTGAAAAAGAAGCTTGGAGTTGAAAAATGCACCGCTGACATTCTGAATGTCCGGGCGGGCATTGGCGCTAAGCCGGAAAATGAGATTCTTTTCCAAATCTCCACGGGGAACCTGGTAGACATACTCCAGGAGAAAAACGGCTGGTATTTGGTCAACTGCCTCCACGGCGCAGGTTGGTGCTCCAAAGAGTATATTCAGAAGGTGTAAGGAGGGATTATCATGGCACCGGAAAAGTGTATAGTAGATCCCTCCCGGGACTGCCTTGGGCTGGCAAAAGCGGAGATGCTGGAAAAGCAGATTGCGGAATACCGCCAGCAATCCAGAGAAACCCACTCGGAGCTTTACACCAGGATCACAGCTCTGGAAAAATCAGACGCAAAACGGGACGAGCAGTACAGCAAGATCCTGGACAAGCTCAACGACATGCAGGCGGATATTAACAAGGCTCTTTTATCCATCGCGGAGTTTAAGGAGAAATCCGGAAAACGCTGGGACAAGATTGTGGATAAGATTCTCCTTTTGGTTATTACAGCCTGCGTCGGATATATCTTAATCAAATTCGGACTGCCTGTATAATAAGGAGGAACTAAAATGAAAATCAACTGGAAGGTACGGTTTAAAAACCCTGTGTTCTGGTTCAATCTGGCAGCGTCCATTTTTCTGCCCATGCTGGCATGCCTAGGCTTCAACTGGGAAGACATGACAAGCTGGCAGGCTGTGGGAAACGTGCTCTTACAGGCCGTCCAGAGCCCTGTAATCGTGGTGTCGGTTCTGGTATCTGTATGGAACCTGTTAAACGACCCCACCACAAGCGGCCTAAGCGATTCCAGCCAGGCGCTCACTTATACCGAGCCTAAGAAAAGCGAATAATAGAAAGACAGCCCCCGGGAATTTTCCTGGGGGCTTTTCTATACCCAAAGCTAAAACATAAAGGAGAAATGATTTATGTTAGTAAAAATTGTGGAACAAAACAAAGAGGAAATCTTAACTGCCAACAGTCGCGATGTTGCGGAACATTTTGAAAAGCAACATAAAGATGTCCTGGAAAGCATCCGAAATCTCACGGCGGAAAATTCCGCCACCAAATCCATGTTCTACGAAACCACGTTTGAGAACAGGGGAAAGCAGTACCCCATGTACCTGATGAACCGTGACGGTTTCACCCTGCTGGCTATGGGCTTTACCGGAAAGGCTGCTCTCGAATGGAAGCTGAAGTATATTGCGGCGTTCAACGAGATGGAAAAGAAGCTGGCTGAACAGCCGAAGCTCACCCGCTCACAGCTCCTTGCAACTGCGCTGATCGCAGCGCATGAGGAGCTGGAGGAGAAGGACAAGCGGATTGAACTTCTGACAGCCGACACGGAACGGATGAAGCCAAAAGAGATTTTCAGCGATGCAGTAAGCACCAGTCAAAACAGTATCCTGGTCGGTGAGCTGGCTAAACTGCTCAAGCAGAACGGCATCGAAATCGGCGAGAAACGGTTGTATGCCTGGATGCGTGAGAATGGTTATCTCATCAAGCGCAAGGGTGCTGATTGGAACAAGCCAACGCAGCGCAGCATGGAGATGAAGCTGTTCACCATCAAGGAAACGGTCATCTGCCACTCGGACGGACATACAAGTGTGAACACCACCACAAAGGTGACTGGCATCGGTCAGGTCTATTTCGTCAATCTCTTCTTAAAGACGGAGAAGAGCAAGAAAGCAGAGGACTGAACATGGAACAGATTTTGACATTGAAGGTAGACCTTGAGCACCCAAACGATGCTCATTACGCCATTGACAAGGCTGTGGAAACCTACAAAGAAAGCAAAAAGCACTGGGACGCTTTTGAACTCAACGAAGCAAAAAGCAGAGCACGAGATATTTTGTACGGTCTGTGCAACGATGGTTGCAGCATGATCTGGACGGTCACTGATGGCGCTGTTGGGTTGACGATTTGGAACGATTTCAGAGAGCCAAGCTTTGGTCAGTGCTATATGGCCGAAGAAGGGCTGTATGATATCTGGGTCGAAAAGCTGGTTGCACTGTGCATTGCCACAGGTCGGGAGGTCCCGAAGTTCATCACAGATAAGGTTGGTGAGTGCTGGTGACGTACTTTTACAAAGCACCGAGCCGCAAGCGCAGACTGAAGCTGGCAATGGCTGCTGGAGTATCCCGAAACGATGCCAACAAGGTGTTCTGGATGGAAAAGATGCTGAACCAGTGCTTTGAAAGGCACAACCGGGAAGCCAGAGAGAAAGACGGTGAACGCGATGAATAAATTCTGCGTTCGCTGTAGAGCGCTACTAGAAGCTCCGAACGCAAACCAGAAGTATTGTGCCGTATGTGCACATAACGTCCAGCTTGAACAGCAAGCGAAATGGAGACGTCGGAAGGGCAAAACCGAACGAGTGATGGGCCTTTGTGCGTGGTGCGGTAAGGCGATGGTGAAGAAAACACCGGATCAGAAGTATCACAAAGATTGCGCTAGAAAAGCCGAAAGGTCATGCGCACCGGCTGGATATCAATTCAAGCTGCCAGAAAAGCAAAGGCCGACTCCGCCTAGATACAGCATCAAGCAAATAAACGACAAGGCAAAGTCGCTCGGAATGAACTACGGACATTACAGCACGTTGCTTAGTCAGGGGAAGGTGGAACCGCCCGATGAACGGTAAATATTACGGTCGGCGGGAAATCCGCTGGAACAGCCGGGAGAAAGAACGGCTGGAACATATCAACAAGCGAAAGGAGAAAAATGAAAGCACTTGTGGAAATCGCCCTGATCTGGGGCATCGTCCTGGCATTGATTCTGGCAACGTTCCTGTTGAACTTCTGGCTTGTGCATCATATTGAGCTTTTGGTCGGAGCTAAGGCGACATGGTACATCATAGGTGTTGGCGCTCTGATGGCCACCTGCTGGATTTTCGGCGTTGGTAAAAAGGCATGACGCTGGAAGATGCAATGAAAGCCAGGTGTTTCAACATCAACGACCTTAGCCGTAGATCTGGGATATCAAGATCGACAATTTACAGCATCTTGGGCAAGCGAAAGAAGCCAAAAAGCTCCGTTCGGGTCGATACACTTCTAAAAATCGCAAAGGCGTTGAATGCAAAAATAGTCATCAACGAGAAAAAGCCGAACGGATTTGACATTATTTTGAAAGAGGTGAAGAGAGATGAAAACAGTTAAAGGCACGGTGCTGTGCTGTATGAGCATTTCGCTTGCTATCGTAGCTCTTGGGTGCGGAAATGCTATTGATGGCGCGGCAAACGGATGGGCGATGCTTGGATACGCGTTCCTTGCTCTGGCGATGCTTTTTGCAGCTCTTATTTTGGCCGCAATTGGCGTAAGCGCCGAAAACGAGCGCATGGAACAAGAGAGCCGGAAAATCAAGCGCATCCCGCATCACACAAACGAGTGGAGGGATGCCAAGTGAAGTGCCCGACATGCGGAAGCGAGAAAATCAAAATCTATCGCAGCACATCATGTGAAGACAACATCATCCGACGGAGACTCTGCGAGAACTGCGGTCATACATGGAATACAGTCGAAATAGATATGGACCAGTGGAACTCCGTAACGAGGAGCTTCAGCAAGATGAAATATATCATATCTCAGTTGGAAGCCCTTGTGGAAGAGATGAAGGCGAAAATCCTGAAACTGGGAGGTACAGTATGAACATGAACGAAATGTACGATTGCTCCGGCTGTTTTGATCGGTTCGGTGGCGTGGTTGAGCCGCCCGATGACTACTACTTCGCGCCCAGGACGGACGAAGAGCCTGAATGGCAGCGGCCAGATGAAGCGGATTCCGTTTGCTGGGGAGATTGATTATTGTACAGCCAAGTTAAGCCGAAGTAAGAATAATGATGCCTAATGAAGCCGAAGAAAGGAAAGAAAATGAGCAAATACAAGAAAGAAATCAAGCACTGCGAAAAGTGCAATAAGCCTTTTTCGGTGTTTCCGAACAGCACCGAAACTCTTTGCACAAGTTGCAAAAGGAACAATTTGGAGGAAACGCTCCGCAGAAACGGTCACGCACCGCAACATACACTCGTTAGGAGCTTTGGCGACCGATTCAAGGAAACGTTTGCTATTGAGAATGCCGAAATAAGGGCTTCGTGGGACGAGAGCACAAGCATTGAGAAAACGTGTCGTGACTGCGGCAAAGCATTCAAGGTTTCTCGTGCAGAGCGCATTTTCTTTGAATCGCATAACATGGCACTGCCCAAGCGTTGCCCGGCTTGCCGTAAAGCGAGAAAAGAAGCGAGGAAGGAGAACAATTGATGGCAGTATTAGTAATGGTCTACGGTCATTCCGGCAGCGGTAAGTCCGCTTCGCTTCGGAACTTTGACCCAGAACAGGTTGCGGTTATCAACGTGCTTGGTAAGCCGTTGCCGTTCCGCAGCAACATGAAAACCTATATCACAAACGACTACGGTAAGATTGATGCCGCAATCCACAGCACCAAGCGGAAGTCAATCGTCATTGACGATGCCACCTACCTTATGACCGGCGAGTTCATGCGGAACGCAAAGGTCGCCGGATACCAGAAGTTCACCGACATGGCCGCCAACTTCAATGCATTGCTGATGCGAGCGAAGGAGCTGCCGGACGATGTGGTGGTCTACTTTTTCGGACACAGCGAGCGTGACGGCGATGGCGGAGAGAAGTTTAAGACCATCGGCAAGCTACTGGACGAGAAGGTCTGCGTGGAAGGGTACTTCACCATCGTTCTGAAAACCGTTGTGCAGGATGGGCGATACCTGTTCAGCACTCGCAACGATGGGATGGACACCGTGAAAACCCCTCTTGGGATGTTCAACGATGCACTGATCGAGAACGACCTTGCCGCCGTAGACAAGACCATCCGTGAGTATTACAACATCCCGGTTCAGCCGGATCACAAAGGAGAGTAACAAATGAAAAACATCAACTGGAATGACGTACAGGAAGCCACCGAGCGCCGTGACCTGCCTGTTGGCGGCTATGTTGCCGGTATCTGCAAGGCAACGGACGAGCCTGAAAAGGAGCGTCTGAACATCGAGTGGGAAGTCGCAGAGGGCGAGTTCAAGGGATACTGGCGCGAGCAGACCGCTTCCCTTATCGAGCGTGGCAAGCTGAATCCGGGCGAATGGGCATGGGGCGGCAAGACCATCAAGAGCTACAAGGAGAAGGCACTGCCCTTCTTCAAGGGCTTCATCACCTCTGTGGAGCAGTCCAATCCAGGCTACAAGTTCAACAACGATGAGAAGACCCTGCGTGGCAAACTGGTCGGCGTGGTTCTCCGTGAGGAAGAGTACATGGGCAACGATGGCAACATCAAGACGAAACTTGTCGTTGACCGATTCACCAGCGTGGACAAGATTCGTTCCGGCGATTATGAGGTCAGGCCGAAGAAAACGCTGGCTGGTGGGTCTGGTTCTTCGCCTGATACTGGCGACTTTGCCGTAATTCAGGAAAGTGAAGATTTGCCATTCTAAAATAACGCATCAACGTAAATTTCGAAAAGAGTGATAAGATGAGAAAAGAAATCGAAATCAATGTTAAGCACATGGTTTCACCTGATGCAACAAGTTGTGCATACGGAGAGGATGTTGATGGATATGTAATGGCTTGCCATTATCACGTCCGAAGAAACAGAACACACGGAAGAAAGGCTCCTATGGAATTTGACCTTCCTAAATGTCTTTTGTTTGAGTGCTGGCTTGATAAGCCGTTTCATAAATGCGAAGCCTGTAAACAAGCTTGCAAAGACAAAACGGACTGACCGCCTACCTTATATAAGAGCTGCGCTATCTGGCTGGACGGGCGTTTGGAAGATGATTACCTGTTGTCTCAACTGCACATCACGCTGCACAGCTTGCCACGACACTTGCGAGAAGTACAAGGCAGAGAAGAAAGACTTCGAGGAACGCAAGGCGTTCGTGCATGAACTGAACCACAGCCAGAGCGTGTACCACCGCAACTACGAGGACAAGCACCGTGAACGTGGCAAGAAGCGGTTTCTCGGAAGTGAATTTAGAGGTGAACGAGGATGAACGAATGGAGAGAAACGGCAAAGACCCCTCCGAAAAAGGAAGATGCGAACCAAGACGGATTGTTTGTGCTTTCTGTGTATTTTTCTGAAAGCATGAATAAGTGGCGAATCTTACAGCAATATTGGGAGCTGGTCAAATCGTTTCCTGATGAGTACCCGTTTTGGATGCCAATGCCTGAGTTGCCTGAAATGTTAGACCGAATCAACAAAGGACTTTGTACATGAACACCGGCAAGCAATTTGAAGCGGACTTCAAAGCGTCCGTGCCAAAGGATGCGTGGTGCTACCGTCTGAAGGACAGTGCTGCCACCTACTACGGCGGCAACGAGAACCTGTCTTTCTCCATCGACAACATCTGCGACTTCCTTGTGTACCGTTACCCGATGAACCACCTGTTTGAGCTGAAAACCATTGAAACGCCCTCTATCCCTCTGGAAAAGGTGTTCGGCAAATACGACAAGGCAAAGTGCAAATACCGCAAGGAAAAGCACATCACGGACATGGTGGATGCAATGGGGTACAGCGGTCAGACCGCCCATGTGATAGTCAATTACCGGGCGGTCAACCGCACCTTTGCAATCCCTGCCAACAAGGTTTTGGCGTTCCAATACAACGAGAGCCGCAAGAGCATCCCTTGGCAGTGGGCAGAGCAAGAGGGGATAGAGGTCAAAGCAAAAATGCTGCGTGTCCATTGGCGGTATGACGTGGATGGACTGCTAAAGAGATTGGAGAATAAAAATGACAATGGTATGCGATAGGTGCGGCGAAACGTATACGCTTGAAGAATGGAACAAATGGAACGAAATGAATGGGAAAATTGAAGTTCGGACAATAATTTGCGGGAAAGAAGGGTGGAGCATTCTTCTTTGCCCCTCTTGCATGGCAAAGCTGAACGACTGGCTGAAAGGAGAATAAAAATGGCTGAATATCATGTTGGATGTGGGCTATTCGGAACCATCTATGCCGGAACGATGATGAAGCAGCGAAAAGATGGATTGCAGTTGTGGAGAAGCAAGTCTAATGTGACCGATGAAGCGGTTTCCGCTGTTCTGTCTCATTTTATTACTGAAATGGAGCGTTCCGACAAAACGAAGCTCGAAAAGGTGTGGGGCGTTATTGGAAACAAGAAGCTAAAAGTTACATTCGAGCTTTCCACCGATAAGGAGCAGTCGGATGAATAAATTCGGAAACTGCCCTCTGTGCGGTAAACAGGTAAAGCCGACCAACCTCCGCAAAATCGCACGGCAGAACCAGTTGTACGGATTCCGCATGGCTCTGGATGGCGTTGCCACCACATGGGGCGCACTGATTCAGAACCTTCGGTGCGATGCAGACCTGACCGATGAACAGGTGCAGAAAATCATTCGCATTGGTGACAGGTACTGGGAGATGGTTGGGCAGTTCAAAAACGAGGACATGACACCTGACGAGTTTGCGGATTACATCACCGCAAAGTCAGAGCAGGTCGAAAAAGAGCTGAGAGAAAGGTGGAGCTAACAATGTTTGAATTTGTAACTCGCTGGCTGGTCTGCTTAGTCCTGCTGGCGGTAGTAGTTCAGTCTGAACGGACAATCAAGAACATGGCAGACAGCCTGTTTGAAAAACGGCAGGCAATGCTCGTCTGGGTGTTCATCAACGTGTGTTTGGCCGTTTGTACGGCTGTTGTGATGGGGTGGAAATGATGGAAATTTGCGACATTGAGAGAAAAGAAATCAATTTTGGGTGTCTGGAGTATGGAGATGTGTTTGAGATTAACGGCGAAATTCTCGTGAAAGCTAACGTGAACCTTTCGGTAAGTAAATTGTCTGGCGGTGTCAGCTTAAAAAGCGGAGAGTTTTTGCAGATAGATGAGTTTTTTCCCGTCAAGATGGTAAACGCTCATCTTCAGTTGGAGGGATAAGGAAAATCATGGATAACGAACTTTACTGCCCGATGAAGCTAACCAGCAATCCGCTTGGTCGGTGCGTCTGCGAGAAAGAAAAGTGCGCTTGGTGGCGGCAGTTGGACGGTTGCTGTGCAGTCTGGCAAATCGCATGGAAGCTGGACAACATCGAAACGAAAATGAAGAGGTGAGAGTGTGAAAAAGCGGATTTACCTTGTTCTTGAAACCGAAACGGACGAGGATGACAACAGCATTCTCAGCGATATTGAGCAAGAACTTGGAATGGCTACGCATTATTTCAAAACCTGCTCTTATAGCGAAATCGGGTTTGATGGCTTGTGGAGAAGCACATTCGAGCAGCCGCCTAAGAAAGAAGATGCAGATGAAAACGGCTATGTGATGGCGATTGCTGGGGCGATCACAAAGTCCGATTGCGTGGGTTATCCATATAAGTGGTTGTGGAATGTCGTTGCAAAGCATCCATACGCATACCCTGTTTGGAAGCCCATCAAGGAGGTCTGACACATGGCAACACCTCCGAAGCGTGGTCGTGGTAGACCGCCACTGACCGAAGCTGAAAAGAAAAAGCGTGAGAAGCGAGCGCAAAAGGCAAAAGAGCAAGCCGCTGCGAAGCGTGAGAAAGAACGTGAGAAGAAGCGGATACAGAACCTCAACAAAAACAAGAGCATCCGATCACAGGTCAGCAAGAAGGTAAAGGAGCAACAAGCGTTGGCTATCGAGAAGCTGAAAATGATGAACACAGGGGATTTACAGTCAAGAATCGGTGATGAAGATGACAAGAAAGTTGTCGGCATGATTGCGGCAAAGTATTTTGGCGACCTTCCGAGCGTGGACATGAACAACCCCATTGAAGTGCAGCAACGCCTTGACTTCTTCTTTGACGCTTGCATCGAAGCCAGAATCTCCCCTGTGGTGGAATGGATTGCGCTGGTGCTGGGCATCGAATGGCCTAGCCTGAGACAGATTATGACAGGCAAGCGCCGTGACGAAAGCTTGCAGCAAAAGTACATTCTGAAGCTGATTCTGCAAATGCAGTCCATGTGGGCGTACAACGGTATGTATGGTCAGGAGAACCCGGCAGAGTGGATTTTCCGAGCCAAGAACTACTTTGGTATGCGTGACAACGTGGAAGTCACCGTTGCGCCGCCTGAACAACCGTTGGGCGATGCCCAGAGTGCAGAACAGCTCGCACAGAAGTACCAGACGGCTTTGCCGAAGGGGATTAATGTGGAGTACAGAGAGGTAGCAGAAGAGGTGGTCGAGGATGACTAACGGCGATTTTATCCGTTCCATGACGGACGAAGATATTACAGAAAACTTTACGCGGGGCATCTGCGAGCTTATCAAACATCGTGATCCGGAGCGTTGCCAGACCCGTGAGCATTGCTTCCATTGCGTTAAGGACTGGCTGAAAGAAAAAAACAAAATCATGGTGAGGGCTGACAAATGGGAAAACTGATTGATTTCTCCGACCCCTGCTTACGCACGTTCCTGCCTGTCCTCTTGCAAGACCACACGACAGGCAAGAACATCATCTGGGCGACAGACCCGCCGCCTGAACTTGGTGTTGGCTTTGCGGATGAGATCACGCTGAAACAACTGGACAAGGTTCAGCTTGTTCCTCGTGTGCAGAAACGGCTTGCAGACCAAAAGAAGCGCACCAGCAAGAAAGCAGAGGTATTCACGCCGACATGGGTCTGCAAGAAGATGGCAGACGTTGCCGAAAACGACCTAAAAGGCGAGGACTGGAAGGAATACATTAACAAGACCTGTCTTGAAGTGACCTGCGGAGAAGCACCATTCCTGACAAGCCGATATGATACCACCACAGGGCAGATGATTGCTGTGCCGGACAGAATCGGTCTGCTGGATAGAAAGCTGAATGTTCTGGCAGAGAGGCTCTATTACTATGACGAATGGATGCGCTGGGCAATCAATGCCTACGCATCAACATACGGCTATGAGTGGCAGGGAGACAATCTCTTGCTGGCACGGTGCAACCTGTTCCTGACGCTGGTTGAAAATTTCAGGTATTTGTTCGGTGCAGAACGGATTGAAATGGGATGTATGCCTGTGTTTCTTGATTGCATTGCAGACACCATCTCGTGGAACGTCTGGCAGATGGATGGACTGAAAAAGACCGTGCCCGGCACGGATATTCCGTGCAAAATCAAAGACTGGAAAGCTGACAAAGAAATTCTGTTTAAGGATGTTGGGGAGAACGAACAATGAAAATCATTACATATCCTGACGGTCGTTCGGAACAGGTTGGAACGCCATTAGAACTAGCGCAGTTTATGCTTGGCTTGATTGAATATCAAACTATGCAGAAGTTTAAGAATCTGATTGATTCTATCCCACAGCAGATTAAAAGCCCAAATAAAAAACGCGCATCTAAAAAGAAAGCAGGCGAATCTAATGCAGACTGACAGAGGAATCTACCACAAGCGAGTATGCGACCGCTGCGGAGCGGTTCTGAGCGGCAGAATGATGAACCCTGACGAATATTTCAATGGCTGGGCGTGGCGCAGGGACACAGGCGACCTGTGCCCGGAGTGCTACGAGGAGTATAAGCGAGTGATCGGGCGATTCAATGCCGCCAGAAGGAGAAAGAGAGGGGAGAGATAATGGACGTTTACTGCACCACCGAACATTGCTCTTGCATGGGCATCAAACAGTTTTCTGCTGGCAAGGCTATCCGATGCACGGCAGAATCCTGCAAGAACAAATCCGAACCGTCCTGTGACTCTTGCAAATGGTACGCAGAGCCGGAGGGCGTGTGCGTGAACGACCAGTCAGAACACGTTGCAGACTTCGTGTGGGATGAACGTGGATGCAAAAAATGGGAGAAGAAAGATGACAGCAGGGGAAAAAATCAAAAAGCGCAGGATTGAACTGCACGTCAAGCAGAAAGACCTTGCGAACAGAATCGGTGTAACAGCCGCTTTCATATCGGCTATTGAGTGCGGAAAACGCAAATGTAAAGAGATGTGGCTTTTCAGAATCGCAACCGTTCTTGACTGCACCATATATGATTTGCAAGATGACGAGCCTAAAGGTTTGATTGACCCCACCAATGACGACTTTGGAGCTGTCTGCAACTGCGCTGTCCGCTACTGCTTGAGCAGACGGTCATATATGCCTAGCCTTGTTTGCAGATACATCGCGCCGCTTCTGCCGGAGCTGACCGACAAGACGTTGGGTTGCTTTGAACGTGACATTGCAGAGCGCAAGCGGACAGGCTTTTTGGGCGATTCTTGCGACTATGAGACGTGGGATGCGTTTTACAAAGCAGTTTGCAAGGAGATTGAGAGGAGAAAACATGAAAATCAGACCGATTGATGCTAATGAACTACGTCAAAACATCGAGACGTGGATTCAGGAGTATAACGATGGAACAATAGGTGGCTTGTCGCTAGACGATGTTCTTGATTACATCGACACGGCACCAACAATCGAGGTGAAAGACAATGGCTAATTATCCAGAATACCTTGAACGAAACGCACTTATTGAAAGAATCAAGAAATCATATTGCGATGGCTGCGAGAACTACAATGGAGTTAGATGCCGTGCTTGCGGTATTGGCGATGCCATTGAAGTTGTGGAAGATGCCCCGACAGCTTTAGAGCGTACCGCTGAATGGATTGTGCAAGACGAAGATAAGACGAGGTTCATGTGCAGCAATTGCCATGCGAGAAACAATCGAGACCGCTACAACTACTGCCCAAACTGTGGTTCTTTGATGGAGAACAGGTTATGAGTAACACATTTTGGCATCCAGCCAGCAAACCACCACGAGAGCGGACGCAGCCTTTGTTGCTTGCGACTAAGACAACGTGGCGTGATAAAGATGGAAAAATGTTGCAATGAATCTCGCCAACAGCGTATTTTCTCGGCTGTTATGCAAACGGTCAGTTCTGGGACGAGATAGGCGAGAGACTTCCGAAAGATGTGACGGTGACTCATTGGATGGCGTTTCCGATGGTATAGGAGGGCTTATGGAAAACAATATTGTTGTTACGCAAGATATGATTGCAGCGTTTACGGCAGAAATGCAGGAAGCGTACCGTAAGTACGGCGATGACGAGGAAATTGTTCATAGCATGATGGACGGTATTATGTGCGAAACCTTAGATAGGCTTGGCTTTACAGAAGGCGTGGGAATCTTTAACGAAGCACCGAAATGGTATGCGTAAGGAGCAGTAAGCATGACGAACAAGAAGTTTGGCATCATCATTATGGACTTGAGCCTTTTCGACTTTGGGCCGAAGCCGCCTTGTGGGTACATCAAGGCAAAACATATCCGCCCAGCGTACGGCAAAGGCGCAAGGCCTGTCAAGGCGCATAAGCGAATCACGAGAACGAGAGAGGGATTTAGAAAATGACAGAACTCAAGAGATGCCCGTTCTGCGGCAAGAACGCAGTTTACATTGGTGTGTGTGACGATGAAGGCAACTTTCATGGTCATTTGGGATGTGAGTACGAACAGGACCCGTGGAGTGGGCTTTCTTATGACTTGCATCACGAAGGATGGGGCAAATGTATTCTTTGCACGGATGGAGACAATCAAAGCATGGGTGGCGCACTGTTTGACACGGCAGAGGATGCTGTCGAAGCATGGAACAAACGCTACAAAGAGGATTAAGTATGGAGCAGGAACACAAGCCGAGAGCATCAATGATTCTTTTGTTGGAACACGTTCATGCGATGGATGAGCTGACAGACGAGGAATTTGGAGCATTCGTCCGCAGCTACGCACACTACGTTGAGACTGGACTTGAGCCAGCATACGACAACGACCGTGCTATGCGGATGCTCTGGAAAGTCGTAAAAGCGTTCGATGATATGAACGTGCAGAAGATGGAAGAACGTGATAAGCGTAGACGAGAAGCGAACAAGAAAAATATAAACAAGCGTTGGAACGATAAAAAATACGAAAGCATACCAATGGTATCGCAGGATACGAATGGTATAAATGGTATACCAAACATACCAACTGATACGGATGGTAGCTTATCTGTATCTGATTCTGTATCTGAATCTGATAAAAAAGAAAAATGTGAAAAGAAAAATACCAACGAAGTCAAACGCTTCAAGGCACCAACTATCGAGCAAGCCAAAGCCTACTTTGCCGAAAAAGGCTATACGGAGCTGGAAGCAGAGCGGTTTGTTGACCACTTCACGGCAAATGGCTGGAAGGTCGGAAAATCGCCCATGAAAGACTGGAAAGCTGCTGCACGGAACTGGATGCGTAACGTGAAGGACTGGAACGGTGGCTATCAGCAGACAATGGCTGAATTGCCTGACGAGGGAGACTTTCTGCGGTGAATATTGAAAATCAGACCCAATACATCCTGCTGGGGGCAGTCCTTACGTTCTCGGAATACGCCGATGTGCTGCAAGACCTTAAAATCGACGATTTCTGTCCTGAACTGCGTGATACATTCGCCGCTATTCTTGGCTATTGGGAACACAATGACAAGTGGAACCCGGTAGAAGTCATGGGTCGGTACGATAACTGCAAGAAGGCTATGGGTGAATGTCTGGATGCCTTTGGCGCAGAGTTCATCCGTAACGTCACCCATGACATGATGCAGGGATGGGCTAGAATCGTCAAGGAACAGGCAGCATTGACCAGAGCCAGAGGGCTTGCGTTCAAAATCGTTGATGGCTCGACCAGATACGCAGACCTGACGGGCATTTATGAGCAGCTAGGCGAAGCAATCAACCTGCACAGCGAGAGAAGCGATTTCATCCCCATGTGCGATGGTATAGACAATTACATCCGCAAGCTGGACGATAAGCCGGAGTATATCAGCACAGGGCTTAAAGTGCTGGACAACAACTTGCATCTTGTGCCGGGCAACTTCGTTGTGATCGGCGGCAGACCGTCTGCCGGTAAAACTGCTCTATCCCTGCAACTTGCCTGTGAAATAGCCAAGAACGGACGCAAGGTGGCGTATTTCAGCCTAGAGACCGACCCTGATACCCTCTACGCTCGTATCATCGCAAACCAGCTAGGCGTACCGCTTCACACGGTCAAAAACAAGACCGTCAGCATTAACGAGCTTGACCGACTGGCAGCTATCAAGAAATATCCGCTGTACGTCCGCTCCGCTGCCGGTAAGGGCGTGGGATGGATTAGAACGCAGTCCATCAGGATGCAGGCAAAAGTGGTGTTCATCGACTATTTGCAGCTTATCCATCAAGCCGGAGCGAAAGACCGATACAGTGCCGTAACGGAAATCAGCATGGCGCTGCATGAGTTCGCACAGTCCACAGGAACGCTGGTGGTAGCTCTTGCGCAGCTCAATCGAGAGACAGCAAGAACAGGCATTCCACCGACTGCCGCAGACCTGCGAGAATCCGGGCAAATCGAGCAGGACGCTGATGCAATCATCCTGCTGGCACAGAAAGTGAAAACGCAAAAGAGACCAGAAGAGCATTATCACTTTGCACTTGAGAAGAACAAAGAGGGCAACGTAGGGTCACTAGACATCACGTTTCAGATGGAAACCCAGCAGTTCAAAGAATGCGTGTGGATGTAACATCGCTTCTGCGCTCCAATCGCCACAGTAGAATAGGCAAGAAAAACAGATAACAGGGTTTGGATGATAAAGTTATCGTCTGAACCCAATAAACATTTTCCGTCAATGAAATTACAGAAGCAAAAGGGCTACCAGCAATGGTGGCTCTTTTCGTTTTTTTGTTAACTCAACGAGAAAGCCTGTTTTAAGGCGTTTTGTGTGTTAGGCGATAACTTTATCGACTTTATCACGAAAACTCTCCACAGACGCTCGTAGACGGCTCTCCGTTGATGCTGATGGTACATTCCGGACTAGACCACGCAACCAGACCGATGCAGAAGCGTGGAGAACGGCTTTTTGAGTTCGGACGTGAAAGTTATCGGGTCAATCAGAAAAACGCGGCAGACAGGCTCCTACACGTCTTTCCAGCGATAATAGCAGCCAGATGGGCAGATAATAGCGACTATTTATCTAATCGCAGGGCTGATTGAGACGAAATGGATGCGATTATTGCATACCAAGCGATACGAATCGTACCAGTTGATACGAATGGTATGCGTTGGTATCATGGTATACCAATCTTCCCCCCTTTCTTCCCCCTCTTTCCCCTACAACCCCTATTACCCCCTATAATCCCCCTAATTCCCCCCTCAAACAAATAAATTGTTTGAGGCCCCCACGCCAAAATGGTGCGACAACTGCGACAACTGAAAATAACAACCAGGTGTTTTGCAAAGGTTCTTTCCCCCTACACCCCTCTATCTCCAAAAGCTATACCGTCAGCCAGCAGAGCAGACCGTAGGCAAAAACTGGCGTGAGGTTCTAGCTGGTGGATGGTCTGCGACTATTTCACATGGAGAATTGACTTCATTTTGTAGTTGGTTCGATATGTATAAATGTTGCATTGACTATTCCTAGCAAAATGCTATGAATTAATTAAGATACCATAGTGCGTTGCTGGGAATTAAATCGAGCGGGAACAGACCGAATCGGATGATACGACTATTTTAGCAGAATAATCCCTAGATAATTACTAGGATATATAATGGTATATTATAATAAGTACGGGTGGTATACGAATTTGGTATGGCTAGCGAGTGAATAAACGAGTGAATATATGTAATGAATTATGAATTTTATGCGGTCAGATGACTTAGCGACTATCGCATTTCTCTTTTCCTAAAAGGCAAACGACTATTTTACACAAAAAATACACAACTATTTGACGATAGCTCGCAAGAAAACGCTACGACCATTACTCTGCGACTATCAGCGAACCGCTCGTTATTATACTATATATAGGACTTTCAAACAGCAGTCGTCTGACGACTTTACGACTATTCCACGACTATTTTATTGGAGAAACTACGACTATTAGCTACGACTATTTCAGTTGGAACGCTACGACTATTGCTGACTTCTATTAGCTATCGGGCGAAGGCCCGAAAAGAGATACGGCGGTAGCCGTCAATGGTTCCGCGCCGCCCGCCGCGCCGTTGCTGCTGGACTGCCCGCCGGGTGGAGGGTACGCCCTGGCTGCTGACCGGTGCCAGATCGCAAGTTGCCGGGCTGGCATGGTCTGCGATGTGCTGCACTGTCTGGCATGGATCCATAACAGGGGCGCACAGCTGCACCCTTATATACCTTATTATAATAGGCGACTGCCCTGCCCTGTACAGCGTCCGGTGTTGCGGCGGTATCTGGTATTGTGGAAGATGCTGCGCTTGACGGTATGCCCTCCAGCGTGGCGCAGTTGGGGCGCAGGCGGTTTGTGTATTTGCTGCATTGCGTGCGCTGGAATAGGGCAAATCAACGGAAACTCCGCTGTAAAGCTCTGTAAATGGTTTTGGCGTTTGGGCTGTATAATTGCATGGACGGCAGAAAGGCCGCTGTAAACGCTTGCGCGTGGCTGATACGTTGCAGGCCAAAAAGAAAAGCCCTGCACCCTCAGCAGGTGCAAGGCAAAAGAAAAGCCCCGCCAGCGTGGGCGGGGTAGGAATTATTTATTTTTTTCTTCAAGATCTGCAAGGGCAGCGCAAAGCTCTTGTATTTCCTCTTCTGTCAAGTTGTATTCCGCGCGGAGTTGGTCAGCGTCTGTGCTCCTCCATCCTCCATCATATAGGGCGGCGGCGCTGCTAGAAACGTCTTTTAACATGATTTTTTCCTCTTTCCCGGGCTTTTGCCCTTTTTTTATAGTGTATCATATCGCAAGCCCTAAAAACAGGACTTGCAAAAAGTTTTTTGCCCTTTTGGGCTGGATCGGGGTTGCTTTACGGTGCAGCCCCGCTAAAGTATCCGGCTAGGTTAACGTTGCTTGCGCCAAATGTTATAATTAGAGGCGGTCATAATCATATAGCCGCCGCAGACCTTGACAACAACGCAGTCACCGGGGCAAACCTTGCGTGCATAGTATCTGGTGGTATATAGTCCGGTCGTTGCGTCATATCCCTTATTACTAGTCATAATATATAGACCTCCTCACTTGCTTGCCTTAAACAAAGCACTAAAAAACCAAAAACAAAACAAGATTGCGGATAAAATCACAGCTTGCACCCCCTTATACCACACTAAAACGCTTGTAGGTGGTCTTGCTGCTGCACTCTGCGTATATATCCGGGTGCAGAGTCTTGAGTAGCTTGCTATCAAGTCGGACACTCTGAACGTCCTTATAGATAGCCTTTGCCGTGCCTTGCGCCATCTCCGGCGCGCCCTGCATCATGCAGATAATATCTGCTTTAATGCTTTCGTTCATCGCTTCCAGCTCTTCCAAAAGCCGCTTGTTTTCGCGGTACTCGTTCACTTTTTCTTCGAACAACGTCATTTTTCATGCCCTCCAATTTTAGATTGCATTCATAACACGGAGAAGTGCAGCAATTGCAGCGTCACGCAATTTTTCGCGCTGGTCCTTGTCAGATGGGTTTAATTTAACGTACTTTCTGCACAGGTCCTTTTCACGTTCGATCTCTTTATTGATGGCGTTTATTACATCGTATTTTTCCATTTTTTCAGCCCTCTTTGTTAACTGTTAAGAAATGCGATCATAACCAGCGCGCCGGAAATCATGCCGCCCACGTACCAGATTGCAGCCCACTGGGAAAAGTCGAGAGTAATCATTGTTTATACCCTCCAATTAGTCAAATTCCGGCATAGCCAAAATAATTTTTTTGCACCGCTCAACGCTGAGGCGGTAGGGCTTTGCCCTCATGAGGTTATCACCTACAATCTGAGTGTATACCATCAATGGCAGCTCAAAGAGCCCGGCACACTTGGGATACAGGCGCACGGCCTGATTTCTGATTTCAGCGTTCAATTCGTCCGATCTAGTCATTTTATTGCACCTCTAAAATCAGCTCCCGGAGTGTTTCAATGCCGGGGATACAATCGTTACACATCATAATATATACGTTTTCCATGCCATTAACGGCGGTTTTGATTGTGTCAGCGTTTCCGCTGCGCTTGGCTGCCAGATACTCGTTGATTGCGTTTTCCACAATCTGCATTCTGTCCTTCTTTGTCATGGCTTAAACCTCCTTGTACCCGTCTGCAATGGCCTGAGCTTTAATCGCGTCCATATCACGCTTTGCTACAACAGGAACGTCCTTAGATACCCAACCGTCAGGGACGCGGGAAAAGGTTTTTGCGTTTGTGTCGATGCACAGATAATGTGCCATGCCGTATGCGGTGTTCTTGGTTCTGAATTCTAGTTTCATGGTTTTTGTCCTCCTGTTTTGGTTCAATGTGGTTTGTTCTTGTTTGTGCCTTTATTATACTATCAATAGGATGGTATGTCAATAGATAGATAGTAATTTACTATCACAAGAAACAACAAAATATCCTTGTGATATTTGTTTATATTGCTATCAATATACCATGCCTGTGATAGAGCTATCATAATACGCATGATAGAGGTGTTGCCCGCCCTCCAGCGCCCGCCGCCGTTACGATCTACCCGGCGTGGGCGGTCTGGTATTGAGTGCAGACCGGTGCAGCGTGTCCAGCGTCCGGGCGTGTGTGTGTCGGTGCGTGGCGTGGTCTGCCTTGCATTTGGCGCGGTCTGTGCTGCTGCCTGTGCTGTGTAGCCGTTCCGGGTGCGCTGGGGGCTGGGGTCTCCACCTCTGGGGTATATAGGGCGAGCCGGGGGTGGGGCGGTCGACGCCTCGCGTAGAAAAAATTCAAAAAAGGCGTTTTCCTCGCCTACCCACCCCCTCTTTTCTGCGAAAAACACCCCACCCCACATTGTCAATCTCAAAAATTCCGCGCAAAAACAAAAAGACCCCTACAAAGGGTCTGTGTTCTGTGCTATACTTGCCTTACAAGCCTTGAAAGGGAGGAATCTGTAATGAACCAAAAGAATGACAAGAACAAAGAAAAGAGAGAAAAGAACGAAAAGATTGCCGCTTCAATATGGGGCATAATCATTGCGGTGGCTGTTATGGCTTGTGGCGCATATCTTATGATGCATGGCATTGCAAGTGCCATATAAATAAAAAATGGAGGAATCTACAATGGCTAAAAGCAAAATGACAACGTGTAAGCACTGTGGCGCAGAGATTGCCGCAAGTGCAAAGGTCTGCCCTCAGTGTGGCGGTAAAAATAAGCCGCCCATCTACAAGCGCTGGTGGTTCATCGCCATCATTGTTCTGATTGTCCTGTCTGCCATTGGCGGCTCTGGTAGTAGTTCTGACGGCTCTGCAAGCAGCAGTAAATCAACATCTAAGGCAAGCGCATCCACTGCTTCTTCCGTTGCATCTGTTGTGCCTGAAATCAGCGAGGACGATTACAAGGCAGAGTGCCAGACTGTGGACTATAAGGAACTGTGCCGCTATCCTGAAAAGTATGAAGGCACCAAGATTGTAGTTAAGGTAAAGGTCTCGCAGATTATTGACGCAAATTTCTCCGGCAGCGAAAAAGCATGGAGAACCTACACGGACAACAGTGGATACGGATTCTATGCCGATGACGAGTATTATATGCTTGACAAGCGTGGCGGCGATGCTGTGAAGATTCTGGATGATGATATTATCACCGTCTATGGTGAGTTCACCGGGCTTGAAAAAATCACCAGAGCATTGACCAGCACTACTGATGAACTGCCCCGCATCGAAGTCAAGTACGCAGACCTTGTGGACGAATAAGGAGTGAACGTAAAGATGAAGAAGTTTGCTTCAGCAATTCTTGTTGCCGCTTTGATTTTTACCATGCCTATCAGTGCAATTGCTGCAAAAAAGCCTGATGAATGGTCTGGCCTTATTGAACTTGAGCAGACTAATGCAACACAGTATGAACCGTTAGGCATTAAGAATCATGGGTCTTATGCGTGGCGTGACGGTAGCACGATTTATATTTCTTATGCGCTTGAAATCGAGAATACGAACAAAAATCTTGCGGTCTGGTTTCCCCATATTGAAATCGCAGTTGTTGCAGAGGATGGCTCCGTAATTAAAACAGACGATGAATATCTGGACTGGGTTGCGGAAGATGATTCCTACTGGTATGCCGGATACTTCACATACGAGTATGACGGTACTATCCCTGCCGGTATCGAAATGGCTGTTTCGGCTCAGGACTATAACTATCAGCCGAGTGATGGAAAAGAAGTTTTAAGAGCCGGTGAACTGGCCGTTACCAATACTTCAAAGCGCGGTAGCGGCTATGAAACGAGATTTACCGGAAAAGTAACTAATAATAGTGCGTACAAAACAAGCGCAAAGGTCATCGTTTTGTATAAGATGAAAGATGAGAACGGTGAAGAAGTTCCCGTGTGCGGAGATATTGATTATGTCTTGGATATCCAACCGGGAGAGACGAAAAACTTTGAAATCCACCCCTATTCTGGGCTTTCCAATTATTCTTCGTGGGAAATCGTAGCAATTCAAATGTAACACAAAAAGCCAGCGGCTAGATGTTCTCTAACCACTGGCTTTTCTTATTGGCTGTTTACTTCACGATTTCACCGTGATATGGATAGTACTCAACATTGGGCAAGGGCATCCAATACTTCACATCGTGCATGATGCACTTGCTGTCACGGAGCAGAACCGGCTCGATCTCGCCGTTTTCGTTCGCTTCAAAGGAAAGCTGGCCGCTATCGACAACCTTTCCGTCACAAGCGATAACAGGCTCGTGGACGCACTCGCCGTAGTCAACGGTGCGCCAGAGCTTCAGCATGGTCTCGAAAGCGTAGTTGAGGTATTTCCCCATATCCTGAATCTTATCTGCGGTAAGCATAGCTGTTCTCCTTTCAAACTGCCATCTGGGTCTGGCTATTGACGTTCTGAATCATCATTACGGTGTTTGCACAAGGCCGCCACCGTTCGATATAGGCGATGGCGTTGTCAAAATCCTTGCGAGGAACGTTGCTGATGCTGTTCACATGGAACCAGTCCTGTGCATCCTTGTTGCATTCACTGTAAACCTTGCACCGGGTGGACTTGTCAAGGTATGCAGGAGAGGTCTTGCCGCCAAGTGCTTCAACCACGACACGGTTTACCGCACGGCGAAGCGCACGCTGCTGCTCATAGTCCACTGTCATGTTGGTTTCAAGAGCAGAGATGCGCTTTTCGTGCTGCATGGAACGGTTGTCCAGAACGAAGATTGCTTGCAGTTCTTTGGATGCCCCTGCGAACTGGTTGACGGCCACGTTCTTCTCAAGGTCAATCAGCTTCTGGCGAATCTCCATGCCCTGCGGCGTCCGCTGAATCATCGCAATGTGCTTTGCCATGTCAAGGCTAAGAACATGGTCTGTGCTAGGACGGCCACCAAGAGGGTTTTGCTCATTTTTGAGCAAAACTGAAAAGTCCGTTCCTTCGACAAAACCAATGTCAATCATGCGCTTAATCCAGTCTTTGTATGCGGTCTTGATTTTGAGCCTCTCGTGCAGCTCCCGACCTAACACAACCTTTTCGCCAGTGTCGGTGTCGTACACAGGGATAACATCTTCGGAGAAGATTCGGATGGTTTCAAGATTATTATTCATAGAAATTTAGCCTTTCTATCTTGCGAGAGCAGGCCATCTCTGGTATAATAACCCAAAGAGGGTCTATGCTCTCTGGATGTGTTATGATACGTTCGCTTCTGTCGCCAAACTTCAGCGGACGTATCATTTTTCGTTTTCATCGGTCTCCGGGATTGGATGCAGCGTAAAGAACGCATCTCGAAGCGCAAAGGACAACGATACGCGCTTCTTGATGCAGTACGCTTGCAAATGCTCAAACTGCTTGTCAGTCATGCTGATCGTCAGCGTTCGCTTGAACCGCTCGGCGTAAGGGCTACTCATGTTTATTCACCTCCTTTCATTTGCTGGTGATGTTAGTATAACCTTATTTTGTGTTAAGTCAAGAAAAGAAGTGCTACATATAGCACTCGATAGCGTTGACGTCAAAATTTGTAGACTTGCACAAAACTCAGCCATTATTTTTGGTTGCTCCCGCTTCGTACCCTGCCCGGTAGTTCAATTCGGACAGCTTACCTAGAGCTTCTGCGTACTCCCTGTCCTTGCTGGTCGGCTCTTTGCCGTGGGAGAGGGTTTTCAGAAATTCTTCGGTTGTTGTGGGAAAGTTCATGTTTTTTGCTCCTTTCTATTGCAGACAGTCCATCAGCTTTTGGCTGGTGGATTTTTTTGTTTGTGAAGATATTTTAAATCTTTGCCCCCTTTAGGTCAATTGAATAGAATGTCCGAATTTTTATATATAAAATGGTCGAAATAAACAATTTACGCAATTTTAACTATCAAAAATGTTATTGACAGTACTATCAAAATATGATATAATCTGTGATAGAAAGAGAGGACGCAAAAATGAAAGTTGGGTATGTAAGAGTTTCGACAGCCGGACAAAACACGGCTCGTCAGGAAGTCATTATGGAACAGCTTGGTGTTGAAAAAGTGTTCATTGACAAAATGAGCGGCAAAAACACCGACCGCCCGCAGTTGAAAGAGATGCTGGCGTTTGTTCGTGAGGGCGATACTCTTGTGATCGAGAGTTTCAGCCGTCTGGCACGTTCCACGAAAGACCTTCTGGAAATCGTTGAAGAACTTGAAAAAAAGAACGTCAAATTCGTCAGCCAGAAAGAGAACATCGACACTTCTACGCCTAACGGAAAATTTATGCTGACTGTGTTTGCGGCTCTGGCGCAACTGGAACGTGAAACGATGTTGGCACGGCAGAAGGAGGGAATTGAAATCGCAAAGGCGGAAGGAAAGTATAAGGGTAGAAAGCCTGTCGAAGTAGACGAAGAGAAGTTTCGGCAACTTTATAATGACTGGCAGAACGGAAAGACCACGCCGAAGATTATGATGAACGAACTTGGGCTGAAATCTGCTACGTTCTGGCGCACGGTCAAAAAGTATCGTGAAAAGTATGGTATCACTGATGCGGCCACCACACGCAAGTATGCCAACAAAGAAGAAAAATAAAAAAGCAGCGACCCACCACAGGCCGCTGCTACAAACAAGAACCACCAATCCATCAACAGAAAGAAATGGTAGTATAAGTATTATACCATTTCTTTTGGAAGTTCGCAATAACAAAGGAGAAAATATGGACTTTGAAAAGCAAATGGAAAAGTTGCCAGAAGATGAAAAGCATTATTGCGTGTATATCTGGTTTTTCATTGAAGACAAAGAACTTACGCCATTTTATGTTGGCATGGGCAGAAAAGGAAGATACAAAGACATTAGCAATAGGAGCGAGACATTCAAACAGTTTTTGGACAAGTATGAATGCGCCACTCTGAAAATTTCTGATGAATTGCCTAGAGATGTTGCAAGAGCAATGGAGATTTCGACAAAATATAAACTGAATGAAAAGGGCTATCCGGTTATTGACGCAGAAGAAGATAAAACCGAATATAAGAGAAGACTTCTTGATGGAATCGCAAAGGCGAAAGCCGCCGGAAAATATAAGGGTAGAAAGCCTACCGCTTATAATGTTTCCTTGTATAAGGAGCTTTACGAAAAGGTTTCGCAAGATCTTCTGACAGTCACCGATGCTGCCAAGCAGCTTGGTGTGACCCGCCAGACATGGTATCGGATTGCTGAACAGAACAGGTGAAAGGAGTAAAACATGAAAGCTATTTTACAAGGTCTCGAAAACAAGAAATGGGATTTTAGCAAGCATGAAGAAGCCGCAATTTCTTGGCTGCTGCAACATGGATTTGAAGTCAAATTAGAGAAACAGCATATATCAAAGGATTTTTATAGCGTTTCAAAAGACGGTGTTTCGGACGAATTTATTTTTCCAAACAACCAAAAGAAAATGAATGTCCTGTCGTTTATGGAGCAATACAGCAAAAACTTTGAACTCAAAAAAGAACTTGTCAAAATGAGAGCCGATGCTGCAGGGGCTGGTCTGATCTGACATTATTGAACACACATACGGTCGCAGATTCCCCGAAATGGATGAATTGGTATCGAAAGAGCCTGATTTATTCAAAGACCAAGACTGGGGAACGCAGATTGTGGTCTATGATGGCGAAATGCGAGCATGGGATGCTATCTGCGGATATGGTTCATATGGCTATGAACAAGGCTTGATTGAAGTGATGGGCTCTGTAACGGACAAAGATGTGGAAGGGTTCCTTACAGTAGATGAAGTCATTAAAAGGCTGAAAATCAGTTGACATTGTTTGCAACCTAGAATAAAACCGAATGAGAAAGGAGAATACATTGAAAACGGTTAACGGAAAATATGCTTCTGCAAAAGTGTTCACGGACAATATTGAAGATAAGGCAACTGAGCAGATTTTGACGCTTTGCAATCAGAGTTTTGTTGACGGATGCAAGATTCGCATTATGCCAGATGTTCATGCTGGCTCTGGATGCGTCATTGGATTCACGGCAAACTTGGGCAAGAAGGTCATTCCCAATATTGTCGGCGTTGACATTGGCTGCGGAATGCTTGTTGCTGAACTCGGAATTGAACATATCGACCCGGAAAAGTTGGATAAAGTAATCAGAGAACGAGTTCCGGCTGGAATGAATGTTCACGAATCGCAGAAAATGTCGGGAGCCTTCCTTAGCCAGCTTGATTGCAAAGACAGCCTACATAATGTTGACTGGATTCTTCGTAGCATGGGTACTTTGGGTGGCGGCAATCATTTTATCGAGCTGGACGAAGATGAAGAAAAAAACCAGTACCTTGTTATCCATACTGGAAGCAGAAATCTCGGAAAGCAGGTTGCCGAGTACCATCAAAGCGTAGCCATTTCAAATCTTAAAGGAAAGAACAAAAGAAAAGACGCTACGGAACGTCTGATTGCAGAACTGAAAGCGCAGGGTCGTGAACAAGAAATCTCGCAAAAAATCAAAGAATTGGATGTTCAGTTTCCCGATATTCCGAATGATCTTTGCTATCTTGAAGGGAAAGAACGTGATTCTTACCTTAACGATATGCGGATTTGTCAGGCATTTGCGAAAATGAATCGGGCAAGAATTATGCACTCCATTTTAGACGGGGTTGGAATTGATTCTATGCTAACTCATGCGTCCTTCTTTGAAACCGTTCATAACTATATTGATGAATCGGATGATATTATCCGAAAAGGCTCTGTATCCGCTAGAAAGGGAGAGAAGCTAATTATTCCTCTTAATATGCGAGACGGAAGTCTTATTTGCGTTGGAAAGGGCAATCCTGATTGGAACTTCTCCGCTCCTCATGGAGCTGGTAGGCTATATAGCAGAACAGCGGCTAAAAAAGCATTCAGCGTTGAAGAATATCAAAAGCAGATGAATGGCATTTATACTACGTCAGCCGATGAATCTACGTTGGACGAATGCCCAATGGCTTATAAGCCGGCACAGGAGATTATAAACGCAATTTCTCCAACCGTTGATATTGTAAAACATATTAGGCCGATTTATAATTTCAAAGCTGGAGAATAAAACCGAATATTTAATTTTTGTGCAGTTGTAGGCACTCTTTACATTTTCAGGTAGGGGGTGCCTATTTTTTATGCAGCCAAAACAGTGCATTGCCATTATCGACAGCATCAAAGCGTATGCAAAGCAGAATCCGACAGAAGCACAGGTCTATGAGGATTGGTTTCAGGCGGTCGTGAATTTGAGGGACGCTCTGCCGCAAGACAAGCGGTTCGATGCCTACAAATACTCTGGCGAGTTGCGTTCTGTCTGTGCAGCCATGATGGGCAAGATGAAAACAGGCGAGGACGTGGCGAAGATTTATGACATTATCAGCCGGACGTACCTGTTTGAAGCAAAAGATGTGTTCGACAGCTATTGCATCTACCTTGAATGGAATCGTGCGCCGGAGAAGAAATTCTATCAGCCCCGCAGAAAGGTGCTTCTGACGCTGGTTCGTGACCTAGAGGATTTGTTTTTCCATCGTGTAGAATTTCTTGGGGTTAGTCAGCCCCCGCGTACTGGAAAAAGTACGCTCTGTATATTTTTCATCACATGGCTTATGGGCAATCGCCCGGACGTTGCATCGGTCATGAGCGGACATTCTGACAAGCTGACCAACGGCTTCTACGGAGAAGTGCTGTCTATCATCACCGACCCCGTTACCTATAACTGGGGTAAAATCTTCCCTGATGTTCAGCTTGTAGATAAGAGCGCAAAGGACGAAAGCGTTGACCTGAACCGAAAGAAGCGCTTCCCCACTCTGACCTGTCGTTCCATCGGCGGCACGCTAACTGGTGCTGTTGAAATTGGCGAGGGCGGCGTTCTGTACAGCGATGACTTGATTGAGGACTTGGAAGAAAGCTTAAACGTTGAGCGTCTAAACAACAAGTACGATGCCTACCTTAACCAGTTGAAAGACCGTAAAAAGCAGGGCGCATTAGAGCTGATGGTCGGCACACGCTGGAACGTGCTTGACCCTCTGGGGCGCATCCAGAGCCAGTACGCAGACAATCCTAAGTACAGATTTCGGGTGATTCCAGCTGTGGACGAGAACGGACACAGCAATTTCAACTATGACTACGGTGTTGGATTTGACGATGCCTACTATGCCGACATGAAAGCCAGCATTGACGATGCAACATGGTGGGCAAAGTACATGGGCAAGCCCTATGTGCGTGAAGGTCTGCTATTCCCTGCTGATGAGCTGCGGTACTTCAACGGCGTTCTGCCTGATGGTGAGCCTGATCGCAAGCTCATGGTCATGGATATTGCATGGGGCGGCGGTGACTTCACCGCGTGTCCTATCGCTTATGTGTACGGAGATGCTGTGTTTATCCCAGACCTTGTGTTTAACAATGGCGATAAGACCGTGACCAGGCCGGAAGTCGTGGGAAAAATTATCCAGCATAAAATCAACGTGGTACGCGGAGAAGCCAACAACGGCGGCGATGAATACTGTGACGTGGTAGACAGCCAGCTTCGGCAGCAGGGATACCACTGTTCTGTCCGCAGCCAGCGTGCGCCCAGCGGGCAAAGCAAGCTGTCCAGAATCATCCAGTATGCGCCGGACATTAAACGGTTTTACTTCCTTGACGAAAAGCACCAGTCGAAAGAGTACAAAGCGTTCATGGAGCAAGTGACTATGTTCACGCAGCTTGGCAAAGTTCCGCACGATGATGCACCGGACAGTCTGGCGCAGCTTGCCGATGAACTGTATAACGGAATCAGTAAAATCGAGCCTGTCAAGAGGCCTTTTTGATAAAAGTGTCATATATAGCGGTGCTTGGAAACAAAAATTTGATTTTAGGTTGCATTTTGACTTAAAATATAAGCAGGAAGATTTGCAGCTTCCTCTAATGTATTGCATTGACGTGGTTTTAGTCATTTTTACTCGTCAGTTTGTTGCATTACACTCCTTTCTCACTCACCCGCGACAGCTGCCTTTCTCTGTCGCGGGGATTATATGTTGCGTTTTCGAGTGGACGAAACGTTGTTTGTACTCCCCCAACTGACACGAAGCGGTTCAAACCCGCTACGCAGCACAACGATTCTCTTGCTTTGCATGGATATATTCTTCTGATAATACCTCTGCCGTTATTCCCGGCTCTCGATGCGATGTTTAGGCATGACATTGCAAAGAGCAGCGGTTAACCAATCAAGCCGGGTTTTTATGCCACATTAGCTTAGCATGGTTAAAGCACTCGGCTCATATCCGGGCATACATTGGTTCAAATCCATTATGTGGCACCAAAATTGCAGCTTCCCGTTTTACGTCTGTCCGACAGCAGAATGAAACAGCTGCAATGGTTTTCTCCGGGCGGAGAATAGCACGGCTGGAAGTGCGAACAGTTTCCCAGTAGCTTCTGACAGGTCTGTGCTCAACAGCCTGTTTCCAGAAATCCAACGAAAGGAGCACAGATGGTAGCAAAAATCAGATGCAAGCGTCCTCGAAAAGACGCAAACGGCAATCTATGTGATTGCGGACGTTATCTTGGCGAAGTGGAAGGTAAGTTCTCCCTTCTGTGCCCTCTTTGCCATTGGATTACAATTGGAGATTCCAGCCTTCCAAAAGAAACATGGGTGTCCGTTCCGAAGTTTAAAAACTAAATAGCTTTTTGAAGCGCAGTTGTAAGCGCAGTGAGATAGACCTTAACAGGTTTGTCTTGCTGCGCTTTTTATTTTGCCGGAAAGGAGGAACACATGGCTGAGTATCAGATAGTTGTTAATGGCTTTTTGAATGAACCGCTGACCGGACGCAGACCGATTGAAACGCCGGAGACGGAAATCAATCGGGCAAACGTGCTGAAAGTGGTTATGGGCAAGGCAGAGCCTATTCATCTGCTGAACAAGAATGAGATCCGCTTTCTGCACAACTACTACTTGGGTAGCCAGCCTGTCCTCGAACGCACGAAGGAATACCACGCTGAAATCACCAACCGCATTGTAGAGAATCACGCCAACGAATGCGTGGGCTTCTACACAGGCTATATGAGCGGCACACCGTGCTCTTATGTGCGGTCTGAAACGGCAACAGGTGACGGTGAGGAAATAGCCCGCCTGTCTAACGCTTTGCAGTATGAAGGCAAGGACGCGCTTGATCGGCGGCTCTGGCAGTGGATGTTGGAGTGCGGACAGGGATATCGTATCGTTCTTCCTGACAAAGGATATGGCGGCAACTACCCGGACGAAACACCCCTGCTGGTGGACGTTCCAGACCCAGACATGGCGTATGTGATTTACAACTCCGGCATCGGTCACAAGCCGATTGCCAACGTGCTGCACATTCCACGCAATTATCAGAACGACTTGAACGACCTGATTTGCGTGTATACGCCAAACCAGTACTTTGAAATCGACAACGGCAAGGTCACAAAATCGGAGAACCATTCTCTTGGAATGCTGCCGATGGTCGAATATAAGCTGAACCCGGAGCGGATGGGTCTGTTTGAACCGGCTATCCCTGTTCTGAATGCCATTAACGACCTTGAAAGCAACCGGCTGGACGGTGTGGCGCAGTTCATCCAGTCCATCATGGTGTTTACGAACTGTCTTGTGGACGAGGATGCGCTTAACAAGGTCAAGGAACTGGGCGCAATGTGCCTGAAATCTACCTCTGGTCTTCCGGCATCCGTTTCGCAGATTGCAAACGAACTTGACCAGCAGCAGAGCCAGACCCTGCTTGATTCCATGTTGAACGTGTACCGCAGTCTGACTGCCATGCCCAGTGCTACCGGCAGTGAGAACGCAACGTCTGACAACGTGGGCGCAGTCATTGTCCGTAATGGTTGGAATCACACCGAAGCAAGGGCGCAGCAGTACGAGAATATGTTCAAGTTTGCTGAACGCCAGAGCCTGTCTGTAATGCTGAAAATCCTGCGTGACACGGCTGGTTCTAAGCTGATGGCGAGTGACATCAACATCAAACTGCCGCGCCGCCAGTACGACAACCAGCAGAGTAAGGTTCAGATTTTTGCGCAGATGATCCAGCAGCCGATTGACCCGCAGCTGGCGTTCACCACGCCCGGTCTGTTCCCCGACCCGCAGGCTGCTTACGAAATGAGCAAGCCCTTCCTGATTGCCGCTGGCAAGCTTGGCGAGGATGGCAAAGCTCCGAAACCGCAGGAACGGCCGACTGACCATATTGCCGACACCGGCAAAATGGTTGATGAACAGGCTGACGATACTAAGAAAGAGAAAGATGCAGGTATGGCATAAAAAACAAAAGTGTTTACTTGATGCAGTCTGGAAGCAAGGTAAAGATTGGAGTTTCCGAAAATCCAGTTAAAAGGCTTAATTCTTTGAGAATTGGATGCCCTGATATTTCACTTGTGTATGCAAGCAAGCCGATTTCAAACGCTTTTGAGATTGAAAGTAAATTGCATAGTGCTTTTTCCGAATTTTCTATTGGTCGCGAATGGTTTTCTGCGGAAATCAAAGAAGAAGCTATCGTTGCTATCAAAGAATATGTTTGTTTGCACGGGAAGCTTTCCGAAAACGAAGAATCGAACGCTGACGCAACTGATATTTTGTGCAAACTTTTTTCGGAAAAAGCATTGATTACAGATTCCGAAAACTTAAAAAGTGAACGGGAAGCTACTGAATGGATTCTCGTTGAACTTTCTTCCGGCAAGATACCCGCAAGCCTTATTTCTGGATTTATGTGGCTTGGATATGATTGCTCCAAAATCAAAGAGATTTGCATCAAGTACGACATTTATAAAGCATAAATCAGAATCACCCCGAATTTTCGGGCTGATATATTCCGGCAGGGAAGCCGGGATACAAATTTCGCAGCGTTGCAGGGAAGCAACGGTAAAAAAACGCAGGAGGAAATTAACGATATGAAACTCAGTGTGTTGCTTGGTGATGCCTACAAAGAGGGCATGACCGCCGATGAAATCATTTCTGCGCTTGAAAAGGTTGCAGACCCTAACGCAGAGGTCGAGAAGCTGCGCAACGCCGTGACGAAAGCCAACGGTGAAGCAGCCGAGTACAAGAAGCAGCTCAAAGCTAAGCGTACCGATGACGAGAACGCCGCACAGGAACAGGCTGACAAGCTGGCAGAGATGCAGAAGCAGATTGAAGACCTAACTGCCGACAAGGAAAAACTCGTCAAGGAAAAAACCCTTGCATCTTACCGTGAGAAGTTCGTTGCACAGGGTTATGACGCTGAACTTGCTGGCAAAGCTGCATCTGCACTGGCTGACGGCGACATGGACAAGGTGTTTAAGTTCCAGTCGGAGTTTATGACCGCCCATGACACCGCATACAAGGCTTCTTTGCTGAAGGATATGCCCACGCCTCCGGGTGCGGATGGCAATGGTAACGGCGCAGATAGCGCAGGTGTTGCTTTTGCTAAACGCTTTGCACAGGAGCGTGCAGACGCAAACAAGGCATCGAGTGACGCAATGACTGCTTTCCATTAAGGAGGAAAACATGAAGTACACCAATACTCCGGTATCGGCTCCTGAAAGCACTATTCTGGCTGCTGATACCTACGTTGCCATTCCCTTTACCGTCAAGGAAACCAATGCCGTTCCGGCTGGTTATCCCATGGCAAAGACTGGTTTGAAAGCTGCTGCCACTACTGGCACTAGCGCTACTGACGCAGCTACCGATGCCATCGGAATTCTGCTGCACACCGTTGACCCTGCCGTCAACCCCAATGGCGCGCTGCTGATTCAGGGCGTTATTGATGTGGACAAGGCAAAGCTGTCCGGCTTTACCTATTCTGCAAACGATATTGCCGCTCTGAAAAAGGCTGTTCCTGCCGTTTTCTGCCGTACTGATGTTGGCGCAAAGAGCGAGTAAGGAGGACTAAATTATGGCACTGAATCTGAATGAAATCTTCTCCCCCGCTGCGATTGCCGCCTATTGGACGAATGACCCGACCAATGCGCAGCCCTATGCTTCTGATGCTCTGTTCCCTGCCCGTAAGAAAGTCAGCATGGAACTGAAGTGGCTGCGTGGCCACAAGGGCGTAGGCGTTTCGCTGAAGCCTAGCGTGTTTGACACTAAGGCTACGTTCCGTACTCGTCAGGGCATCAAGATAACCAAGACCAGTATGCCGTTCTTCCGTGAGGGCACTCACATTGACGAGGAAGACCGCCGCAATATTATCTCTGTTCTGGCTACCAATCAGGAGTTTGCGGCAGACGTTATCAATCGTGTCTACGATGATACCGCACAGCTTATTACCGGCGCTCGCATTGTGCCTGAGCGAATGGTGTGGCAACTTCTGGCTCCTAAGACTGGCAAGCCCGGCATCTCCATCGAATCCAACGGCGTGAGTTACGTCTACGATTATGACCCGGACGGCACTTGGCAGCAGTCCAATTACAAGGCTCTGACCACTAAGGAGAAGTGGGACGCTCCCACCACCGCAACCCCCATCGCTACGATGAAGAATGCCGCAAACACTGTTCTTGCAAACACTGGCGAGATCATTGCCGATGCCTACATGAACACCAACACTTTCCATAAGATGATTGCTGCGGATGAAATCAAGAACCGGTTCCTGACGGTTATGAAGACCGCCACCGCTGTGCTGGTTGATTCCGAAGCACGTTCCGTTGTCGAAACTGCATCCGATATTCGCATCCACCTGTATGACAAGATGTTCAAGCCGGAAGAGACCGCTGCTGCCGAGAAGTATCTGCCCGATGGCTATGTTGTGCTGGCTCCTTCTGGTTCTCTTGGCAATATGTACTATGTTGCTACTCCCGAAGAAGTCGATCTGATGGCTGGCATCTCCAATGCACAGGTTTCCGTTGTGAACACCGGCGTTGCCGTTACAACCGAACAGACCGTGCATCCTGTCAACACTAACATTTACGTCTCTGAAATCGTCTTGCCGTCCTTTGAGCGCATGGACGCTGTGTACTGCATCAAGGCTTACTAAGGAAAAAGGAGGAAAGCAGCATGGGAGACCAGTATTCTGAAGCGGCAGTCAAGCTGGGGCAGTACATTGCTCCTGCACTTGACCGTGAAGTCACGGACGAGGACTACCCACTCTTCGACCTGCTGCTTGATTTTGCTAAGGACAAGATATTTGCACAGGGCTACCCATTCGGCAACAGGCCGGACGAGTTGCCATTGCAGTATCAGTCGTTGCAGATACGCATTGCAGCGGAACTGTACAACCACATTGGCGCAAACGGACAGACGAGCTATACCAATAACGGTATCACTCGTGTGTGGGAATCGTCCGATGTGGCACAGTCCCTGCTGAACGAAGTGGTTCCGAGAGTAGGTGTTATCGGCTAATGTTCAATGGTAGCCCGCTGGACAAGCGCCCGCTGTGGTATTCAAACTCCATCGGCGAGAAAGAACCTGTTGTGGACGAATGGGGAAACGAAACCGGCGAGACATCGCAGACGTGGAGTGACCCTGCAAAGCTGATGTTGAACGTCAGCCCGCCTACTGGTTCTGCTGAAGCAAGCCCTTTTGGAGCGTTTACGGATTACAGCTATGTGGTCAGTTCGTCCAGCAGAAAGCATAACACTCCACTTTATGAGGGAACGCACGTCTGGTTTCAGACGGACGTTTCAAATCCCTTCAACTACATTGTGGTCAAGGTCGCAGAGCATATCACGGACACGTTGTATGCGCTGAAGGAGGTGGCCGCAAGTGAAAATTAAAGTGAGGTTGAGCGATGCCGGACTTCGTGATGCTGAACGTCAGATACAGGAGTACAAGACCACCCTGAATCAAAAAGCGCAGGAGTTTGCAAAGGCACTGGCTGACAAAGGGCTTGACGTGGCAAAAGTTCGCTTTGCTAATGCTCAATATGCTGGCAGTAACGATGTTTCTTGCCGTGTTGAGCAGAACGGAAACACCTGTACCATCGTTGCAGAAGGAAAGGCGGTTGCGTTCATCGAGTTTGGAACTGGTGTTTTACACACTGCTTATGGCGGCGAACTTCCTGATGGCGTTGGCAAACACGGAACATACGGCAAAGGGAACGGACAGCACAAGCGTTGGTACTACTACGGTGAATCTGGAAATGCTGGCACGCCTGTCAAGCAGGTGGATGGCAAAGGCCAGTTGAATTACACCGATGGTAACGAACCAGCTATGGCTATGTGGGGAGCTGTTGAGGAAATGGCTTCTCAAGTCGAAGCAACGTGGAGGGAGGTCTGGAATAGTTGATCGATTATTTCAATTACATCTTCACAGCCGTTGCGACAGAACTTCGGAAACAGGTTCCCGGCATCTTTGTCACCGGTGAAATCAACGACAGCAACGTCAAAAAGTTTCCGTGTGTGCAGATAGAGGAAAACAGCAATCTCCCGGTTCATCTGGATTCTGCCAGCAGAAGCAAGTATGCTGCCGTTTCTCTGCGTGTGCGTGTCTATTCCAATAAAACCAGCGGACGCATTGCAGAAGCCCGCTCCATTGTGAGCATCGTGGATTCTGTATTGGAACCGCTCAATTTCTATCGAAAATCGTTTGCCCCGTTGAATGGGCTGTACAACAATTCCGTCTATCGGATTGATTGCAGCTATGGGGCAACAATCGGAGAGGACGGAATGATTTACCGAAACTAAGGAGGTAAACATTCTATGAGTACTGCTATCTCCGGCCTGAATACCACTCTGTACTGTGGCGACAGCGCAACCGCTTTGACGAAGCTGTGCGACATCAAGGATGTACCCGACCTGATCTCTGAGCCGAACCTTCTGGATGCCACCACTTTGTCTGACCCTATGCAGGTCAACATCTTTGGCATCATCCAGAGCGACACCAAGTCTTTCACCGCCAACTACAACAAGACTGACTACAAGAAGGTCAAGGAAGCTGGCTACGATGAGACTTCCGAGAGCAACACTGTGAAGTATTACGCCCTGAAGATGCAGGACGGCTCCGGTTTCACTTGGCAGGGTATGCATCAGGTCGGCTTGTCCGGCTTTGGCGTGGACGAGGTTGTGGAAATGACCATCAACTGCATCTTCACCAAGAAGCCTGAGTTCAGCGAGACCCTGACTGTCGCTGGCGGCTAAACCGCAAAAATCGAATCAATCAATCAAACCGGGCAGAACTGAACATTGGATTTGGTTCTGCCCCTATTTATAAAGGAGAGCATTTATTATGGCTGCAAAGGTTATCAACTTTCATTCCCCCGATGGCAAGAACACTTACGAACTGACTTTTACCCGCGAGAGCGCTGAAGCCACTGAACGCAACGGCTTCCAGATTTACGAGTTCTCTAACGGCATCAACCCTATCAAGAACACTTCTGCTCTGTTCTACGGCGCGTTCATCGCCCGCAACAAGAACATCAAGCGCAAGCTGGTCAATGATATGCTTGCGCACATCGAGGACAAGGAAGGCTTGATGGCTGCCCTGATGGAGATGTACGCAGATTCCATCAAGGCTCTGGTCGCCACCGATGAAGAGGACAAGACCGCAAAAAACGCAACGTGGGAGATTGTGTAACCGCACAATCTCAGGAATCGGACAACAATACAGAGCCATTCTCTGTGTCTAAGCTGTTCCACGATGTAGAAGCCTATTACATCTCCATTGGCATGACCTATGACCAGTTCTGGCGTGACGATGTTTGGCTTGCAAAAGTCTACCGAGACGCGGAAGAACTACGCGCTCGCAGAGCCAATGTTGAAGCATGGAGAAACGGTTTTTACACAGCATCTGCACTTTCCTCTACGGTTGGCAATATGTTCCGCAAGAAAGGGTCTAGCCCAATCAAATACATGGATAGACCGATTCCTCTCACGCAAAAAGAGCAGGACGAGTACGAATACCAACGCGCACTGGAAGCGCAAGAACGCATCAAGAGAGCAATGTTCTCCATGATGAATCAGAAGGATGGTGGTAGTGATGGCTGATGTTGATATTACAAGCTTATCCGTAGAAATCTCTGCGGAATCGCAAGGCGCAGAGCTTAACATCGACAAGCTCACTACCGCCATTTCCAAACTGCGCACAAAAGGTAGTATAGGCAAGGTATGTTCTAGCCTTGACACTTTAACAAGGTCTATCTCTGCGTTGAAGTCTGCTTCGTCTGGTATGGATGGACTTAGTAGAATCAATGATTTTATGGACAGGATTTCCAACGTGAACCTGTCTGAAAGCGCAAAGGGCATCCGCTCAGTTGCCAGTGCATTAACTAGGATTTCTTCGGTCGATTTGAAAGGCCTTGACCTTTCTGGGCTGAAAGGCAAAATGAATAGCCTGCAAAACGGCTTATCCCCGCTTTCCAAAGTTGATGCGTCTGGCCTTAGAAGTGTAAGCAGCGCGCTTAATTCCATTGCAAAAATTCCAGATTTTAGCGGCAAGTTGGATTCAAAGACACTGGATGATTTTGCCACTTCTTGCAAGAAAATCACAGATGCCCTTGACCCGCTTGCTTCCAAAATCGAAACGGTGGGAAATTCGTTTGCGAAGTTACCCTCCAACATTCAAAAAGTCATTGCGGCAACGGACGGTGCTACAAAAGCAAGCAGTAAATCTGCAAAAAGTTATTTGAGCCTTTCCAGCCAGCTAAACGGTTTCATGCGGTCTGCGGCAAAGCTGGTCTCGCTGAAAGCCATTGCTGATTATCTTGGCAACGCGGTTGCCAAATTTAGCGATTACTACGAAGCTGTCAACCTTTTTGGCGTGTCCATGAAAGAGTTGACTGGTGAAGCAAGCACGTTCATTAACAAGATGGAGACCCTGCTTGGCATCGACCCCACTGAAGCCATGAACAACATGGCAACGATTCAGGGTCTGACTACTTCGTTTGGCATGGCAAGCGATAAGGCGTATGTGCTGTCGAAGAATCTGACGCAGCTTGGCTATGACCTCGCTTCTTTGAAGAATATCCCTGTTGCGGAATCATTCACGAAGATTCAGGCGGCTATTTCTGGCGAATTGGAACCCATTCGCCGTCTGGGTGTCGATATTTCTAACGCGCGGTTGCAACAGGAATTGCTTAATCTTGGCTATTCACAGAGCGTTTCTACCTTGTCTCAGGCTGATAAAGCTGTTCTGCGGTACATTGCCATTATAAAGCAAACCACCGATGCGCAGGGCGATTTTGCTCGAACCATCAACAGCCCCGCCAACCAGATAAAGATTCTGAAAGCACAGCTGAACAGCTTGGCGCGTTCTGTCGGTTCTTTGCTCTACCCCGCCCTGAAATCTATCCTCCCGCCGCTGATCGCAGCCGTTGAACTGGTCAAAGAACTTGTGACCGGCATCGCATCGTTAATGGGCGTGAAGGTGGAGTTCACCGATTTTAGTAGTGCAAGCGATGCCGTTGGTGGCGTCACGGATGCGATGGACAATACCACCAAAGCGACCGGCAAGGCAGCAAAGGCGTTCAAAAACTACATCATGGGCTTTGACGAGCTGAACGTTATCCAGAAGGACAATGGTGCTTCTGGTGGTTCGGGCTCTGGTGCTGGCGCTACTGGCAATATCTTGGGCGATGTAGACTTGTCCGGCTACGATATGTTCAAAAACTATGTCGGTTCTTCCGTTGATGAAATTAAAGAGAAGATTAAAAAACTTCTTCCGATCATCGCTGGTGTATCTGCTGGATTTGCTGCATGGAAAATTGCAGAAGCTCTTTTTAAGCAGTTAAATGATGCTCACGGATTAGCTTATAAACTGGGACAGCTTGTTGGAGAAATAAGAAAAAAATTGTTGCTTGTCAATCCTGAACTTGTCGTGATTGCTGGAACAGTCGCTTTGATTGCATGGCGCTTTGCAGATTTGTACCAAAACAGCGAAAAGTTCAGAACCGGCTTGCAAAGAATTAAAAGTCTTATCGAACTTGCAGCGCTCGGTTTTTCTCAAGGGTGGAATATTTCCCTTACCGAAGGAAAGCTCGGACAGTCTATCGAGCATCTAAAAGAGTCTATTAAGACACTTGCGCAACAGATTCTTGGCTTTTTGCCTGATGAATGGAAAGAAAGCGTTTCTAACGCTTTTGAAACAATTCGAAAAGTCGTAAAAAAACTAGACTTAGACTTGGGCGACTTGGCTGTGACTTTAGCCGGGATTGGATTGATTGTCAGCGGGCATCCAGTGGCCGGTCTGGCTGTTATCGGCTTTGAGGCTGTTTCTGTTGCAATTCGCGGATTGGGAAGTGAGAGCGAGAAAGAGTCTTTTAATTTGAAATCCGATTGGCACAGTTCCTTCCAACAGCTTGGAATTGATGCCGGAAACATGGCTTCCTTCTTTGTTGACGGGTTTGCTCAAATCGTAGACAGTATTTCCAATTTTATTCGTTGGGTCAAAGATGGAATTAGCGAATCTGAGCGTTTAGATGTCACCATGAACAAAACGCTGTTTCCGAACGCTCTTCTCGGATTGGCTGACCTTATTTCAGACATTAAGACGTTTGTTCGCTGGGTTGGCGAAGGCCCGACCAAAGCGGAACGCCTTGATGTTTCGATGAATCAAGGCTTTATTGCTAATGCTCTTCTTGGTTTGGCTGATTTGATATCGGATATCGGGAGCGTAATTGATTGGTTTGTTCATTTGGATGACCACATTAAATCGGCTGGTGAATCCTTTACAAAGTTCTTGGATGGAGTAGAAAACTGGGCAGCAGAAGCAGGAAAAGCCGCTGCAAACATGGTAAACGCAGTTGCAGACGCAATTGCTTCTCTGCCATCAAAAATGTATGAAGCTGGAAAAAACGTTTGGCAAGGTCTTGTAAAAGGAATTCAGAGCGGAATCAGCAACGCAACTGGAGCAGCTGCAAATCTTGCCAGAACCATTATCGACAAGTTTACCACTGAGACTGATATCAATTCTCCTTCCAAAGTTTTTGAACAGTTTGGCATCTACATCGACCAAGGTCTTGCCAACGGTATTACTGCCGCAAAGGGCATGGCTGAACAAGCGATGCAGAAGCTCTCTGATTCTGTGATTGCACTTGGCCAGCAGTTGACGCAGGACAACTATGGTATTGGCGATGCGAACATTGCCATGACCGCAAATGGTGACGAAACTAACCTCGAAAAGACCGCCATGAGTCTGCGCAATGTTCTGTCGAACGTTGGTGGCAGTTTGACTGACTGGCTCAAGAAAATCAGGTCTTCGTTTACGGATTTCTCGGATGGTATCAACGCTGTGTCGGATGTCGGCAAGAAGATTTCGCAGGGGTTTACCGATTCTATTAGCGCCTTGTCCAACACCTCAAAGTCTATCGTTGAAACTAAAAAGGCCTTTAAGTCCGTTTTCTCTGACATGAAAACGTATGTCAAGAGTAGCATTGCTGAAGTCGAAAACGAATACCATTACAACGGCGCTCTTAGCGCTGCTGGGCTTGCCATTCAAAAGGCATTCGAAGGAGCTTATCTCGCTCTCGACAAAGTATCGACTGCCGTTAAAAGCCTTTCCAGCACTATTGATAGCATCAAAAATGTTGTCAAGACATTCAATGATTTGAAAACCAAAGTTGGCGAGGTTATCGACCAGGTTCCGGTTCTGAAAGATGCTTACAACGGTTTGAAGACATTTTTCTCCAATCTGTTTGGCGCGGATTCCGGCATTGTGAAAATCGTTTCAGACGGATGGGATTTGATTAAGACCAAAGCTGGTGAAGCCCTTACGTTCATCTCCGGGAAAATCAAAGCGCTTGGCGTTGGAGGCGCTTCCGGTTCTTCCGGTGGACTAGCTAGTATGCTCGGTGCAATCGGAAGCACAGCTCTTCCGGCTGGCGCTGGCGTTCTTGGTGCTGGAGCCGCTCTTGGTCTTGGTATTACCGGCCATGTTCAGTGGATAAAGGACTTGAAGAATACCTGGTCTGATTCCAGCAAGAGTTTCGGAGAAAAGGTTTTCAACACGGTCAATGATACTCTGACAGACATTTTTAACCCATTTGGCGCAGTAATCAAAATTGCCAAAAACAAGTTCGGTTTTGCTGACGGCGGTTTCCCCGATGATGGGCAGCTGTTTTTGGCCAGAGAGTCCGGTCCGGAATTTGTTGGCAGCATGGGCGGACACACCGCAGTTGCCAACAACGATCAGATTGTTGAGGGCATCCGCGAAGGCGTTGAGTCGGCTATGGCCAAACAGAATGAGCTTCTTCGTCAGCAGAACGAACTGTTGAAGGCTCTGCTTGAAAAGGAATCTACTTCCGAAATTTCCGTTTCCAGCATATCTCAGGCAATCAGCCGGGTAAACCAGAGAAACGGAAAAACAATTATTCCCATTGGCACTTAAAGGAGGGGCATTTATGGACTACGACCAGTACAATCCGATTCGGAGCGTGGATGGGCAGTATCTTAAATGCCCCTCTTCTTATCAGTGGAAGTTGCAGGATATTTCCGCATCTGATGCTGGCCGAACGGAAGCAAACATCATGGATAAGAAACGGCTTGGCCAATGTGTCAAGCTTGAACTGGAATGGAAGTACACCACCATTCAAGAAGCCGCTGTTATCCTGAAAGCGTTTAACCCGGAGTACATCAACGTCACCTACCTTGACGCAATGGCTGGCGAGTGGAAAACCAGCGAGTTTTACGTTGGCGACCGTTCCGTGCCGATGTACAATTCGCGGATGCGCCGTTGGGAAGGAATATCCTTTAATATCATCGAAAGGGCTGCACACTGATGGTAAACGTATCGCAAGACGTTATAAATTACTTTAACGAGGGAAACCGTCAGACCGCAGCCATCGAATTTTCCAACGGAAAGGAATCTTTTACCATCACCGAAGCGGACATTGTCCAGGGCGGACTAAAGATTGACCGATACAGCGTGACCAACAGCAAAATTGAGGTCGGCTCTGCGGTAGCGTCTGAGTTATCCTTGAAGTTACGGAACTACGACGGAAAGTTTGACAACGTTTCGTTTGAAGGGGCCGTGCTCTATGTAAAGGTCGGCGTTTGGAGCGATGACCCGACAGCACTTGGCCATTTTGTTCTTGGGCAGTCCGTTCTTGGCGCTCTCAATGGCATTGGCAATTTCATTCTTGGAAAGAATTTGATTGGTGATGCAGGAACAAAGGCACAGGTCGTTTGGATTCCATGCGGTCGATTCATTATCGACACGTCTCCTCGAAAGCTGCAAATCATTACTGTTTCTGCCCTTGATTACATGGTCAAGTTCGACAAGGCCGTTGATTATTCGAAAATATCGTTTCCAATTCATGTTGATGCGCTAATTCAGAAAATTTGTGAGTTGTGCAGCGTGTCTCTTTTGACCGATGTGACAGTTCTTCCAAACCATCAGTATAGTATTGGCGGTTTTCCATCTTCCTCACAGCAGTTGACTTATCGCCAATGCTTACAATGGTGTGCGCAGTTGACAGGCACTTGCGCTTTCATGAACGAGGACGGCCAGCTTGTTCTTAAATGGTATGAGCAAACAGCCGTCACCGTCACGATGAACGAACGGTACACCAGTGATTTGTTGGAGAATGACATCACAATCACCGGCTTTGCCTGTGACGTGAGTGACGAAGCAACCTATCTTGCTGGAACGAACGAGTACGCGCTTGATTTGAGTGACTGCGGGTTCCTAACCAATTCGTATGATGGCGTGTTGAAGGAACTTCTTGCCGCACGAGGCAGCTTCTCTTACCGTCCATACAGCGCCACCATAAAGTCTGCTCCGTATTTGTTTCCGATGGATATGATTCGCTACAAGGACAAAGACGGTGCATTTCATAACACGATTGTAACCAACGTCACATTTTCGCTGAACTGCAATACATCCATTTCCGGTGCTGGCGAAACCGTCACAAGCTCTTCTTACACACAGTCTAATAGCGGCGTTACAAACCAGCAGGCGAGCACCAATCGTCAGACGAACGAAAGTCTTGAGACGAAGGCGACAAAAAAAGAACTTCATAGCATGATGACCTTTACCGAAAGTGAAGGATTGGTTATCACGCATGAAGGATGGGATGGCAAGGTTCAAATCACCGGCGAAGACATCCGTGTTGTTCGTGGCAATAACAAAGTTGTCGTTACAGACAGGGGCATTTCCATTACAGACGGAAGCGGAAGCTGCACCATTGACTCTGGAAAGATTACATTCTCCGGCATTCGCCAGGACAAAATTTGGGAGAACGGCGACCCTGGCAGCGGTATTGGCGATGGCGCTGTGATCTGCAACGATGGCCGGTTGCGCCAGTATTCCGCCATTATGATTGGGTTCGGGGAATACTACACCGGTTTGGACGGCAGCGGAGTGAACGGAAGCGACTTGCAGTATACCGTTTTCCCCATCAATGGAATTTGGTCGATTGCAAGCCGTGTGTGGGACTATCCGAGAGTCCGAAGAGTCCACGTTTCATATAATGGGATAACATTTGGGCAAGGCGGATACTATACCCAAAAGGCTTCCGGCGTTGGTGTGAAATTCAATAAGCACGATACCTGCTGTGTTCCATGTGCTGTTTATGGATTGATGTGAGGAGTCGCTAAATGTACATGATTACATATCAAGAGGATGGAACCATCATGAGCGTTGGAAGCGTTGACCCGGCATACAACGCAACGCCAGCCCCACCCGGCGTTTTGTATATGGAAAGCATTCCGGATGGACGTCCTTTCCTACGAACCTATAAAGTCCAAAACGGACAGCTGGTTTATTCACCTACTACTGAAGAACGGGAGGAATCTTGACTATGGGTTATCAAAAGCAGAACTTTGCAAATGGCAATGTTTTGACCGCCGAAAATCTGAATCACATAGAAAACGGCATTGCTGACGCTGAATCCACTGCCAATGAAACAAAAAACGTTGTCGATAAAATCATTGACCCCACCCTCTCCGCCGAGGGTAAGGCTGCGGATGCGGCAAAAGTGGGAAAGGCGGTTGGGCAGCTAAAGGAAGATATAGATGAACAATTATATTACACTGTCAATTGGAAACAGCCAAAATGGGACGAAGGATTTATTAACACAAACGGAACTATTGTTGATATAACTAATATCGAAACAGGAGCACCTGTTAACAGATGGCAACACATTGTTCTTGACTGTAAAGAGCATGATGTGTTTATTATAAGAGCCAGGGGCGGAACAAAAGGAAGACTTTGGGCTTTTATCAACGCAGAAAATCAAATTTTGAATGCGTCCGAAGCAGAAAAAAACAGTATGGATGCACCTATATATTTATACGCTCCACACAACTCGACAAAAATAATCATTAACGATTGGAGCAGAAATCAAAATAATTTAGATAAACCAGATTATCCAGAAAACGCCGCAAAAGTATACTGTTATCAAGTTCCTGACGATAGAGACTTTTATGGAGTTTTTAATTCCTTAAAAAGCGCAATTGACACAAATGAAATCAAGATATGCAACATTGATACAGCAAACGAAAACTTCGAGTACGGACATTATATCCAATGGGATACTGGTTTATCAGCAGCTAACGCAGACTTTTGCGGCACAGGGTACATTGATATTTCAGGACACAGTAAAATTGGCATTTCAAATGGGATGCAACAATTTGCCTACTATGACAAAGATAAGTCTTATGTGAGTGGAGTTGCTATGGATTCTTCGTTCATAGGATATGAAACTTACAGCATTCCCGACAACGCAAAGTACGTCCGCTTTAGTGTATTGCAATCATTACTTTATACTGCATTTTATGTCCTTGTCAATGCAGACGCTATAGAGAGCAAAGAAATTATCGTTTCAAAATCTGGGAATGGAAATTTTACAAGATTAAGAGACGGTGTCGAATATGCTACAAAGTATCAAAACAGTACAGTAAAAGTACTAGATGGCGTATACGATTTGCTCGAAGAGTTTTCGGACGAAATCAAAAAAAACTTGAGCTATCAGTACGGAATAGAGCTAAAAAATAATGTCCATGTGATTTGCTCTAGTGGTGCAAAAATCACAGCACTTTACAATGGCACAAGCCAAAATGTTGAAACCTATTTCTCTCCGTTTTTTTCAACACCCAATGGCGGCGATTTTACACTAGAAAATGTATGGATTGGAACAAAAAACACTCGATATTGTGTACATGATGAACTTGGTGGTGGGGGCGGAACTCAAACCCACAAATATATAAATTGCCACATGGAACACGATTCTCTGAACTCACTGACCGATAACTTTCCACAATGTATTGGTGGTGGGCTGGGAAAATACACATATATTGTTATTGACGGCGGTTATTACAAAAGAACAGCCCCCACAAAAAGTTATACAAGACCGACTATATCGTACCACAATAATTTTACCGATGACGGAAATGGCGTGTCTCGTATCTATGTGAAAAGCATCTACGTTGATACGGCAGACGGAACTGTGACTATACAAAATTATGGAAACAATACAAGAAAGTCTATTTTGGAAATTTCCGGATGCTCGCTCGGCATTGCACCGTTTAGTCGAAACGAAACAGAAGACTCGACAATTGTAAATACGGAAGTTGTTTCTTTTAACAATGAAATTAGGCAGTGAAAAAAGATCTAAAGGAAGCTTTAACCAACTAACCCTACCAACAAAATAGAAAGGACTGATATTATGCTCCCCATTATGGACGTTTCCCGCTGGCAGGGCAACATCGACTGGGACAAGGTCAAGGCAAGCGGGCTTGTCTCCGGCGTGATGCTCAAGACGGTATCCACCAACAGCAAGTTTTCCAATCGCAAGGACGGACTGTACATCGACCCGACGTTTGAGCGCAACTATGCCGAGTGCAAGCGTGTCGGCTTGCCGGTGGGCGTGTACTACTACACCTACGCCACCGACAAGCAGATGGCAGATGCAGAGCTTGGCTTGCTCAAGACCGCTCTGACCGGCAAGACCTTTGAACTGCCTATCAGCGTGGATGTGGAGGACAATAAGATCAAAAAGCTGTCCACGCAGGAGCTGACCGACCTTGCAGCCTATGCGCTGGGCACGGTGGAACGCTGGGGCTTTTATGCCCTGCTGTATGCGGGGCTGAGCTTTGCACAGACGGAGTTGTACATGGGTGGCGCGGCGCTGCGCAAGTACGACGTATGGCTTGCAAGATATCCCAGAGACAAGAGCAAGACCAAACCGGAGGACAAGCCAAAAACAGACTTTTCCTTTGGAATGTGGCAGTACACCAGCACCGCCAGTGTACCGGGCATCACGGGCAACGCAGACCTTTCCCACGCTTACAAGGACTACGCCGCCATTATCGCAAAAAAGGGGCTGGACCGGCTCCGGAATGGGTAAGCTAAATGGAGAGTATCGCAGCCGCCCTCATTACCGGTGCAATCACGCTGATCGGCGTT
>OGLI01000317.1_pt1 | contig 46029 bp, 30 predicted proteins | sample 1572661 | NCBI WGS metagenome assembly OGLI01 (sample SAMEA2581901, study PRJEB24529) | metagenome | biome: Human gut stool | place: China | collected 2011 | reverse complement strand
TCGGCAATCTTTGCGTGCAAGCCCGCACGATTGCTCTCACCTTTCACTATCTTTGAATTGCGAAGAGGATTCGAAATCCGTCCGCTTCGGACAGAAGCGCCCTCTCCGCCCCCTGTGCTTCATCCTGACAAAGGTACGAAAATTCCGGTTCCGATGAAAAAGTGGTTTTTCCTATCCCTGGTATTGCTGCTCTCCCTGCCCGGGCAGGCTTCGGCCCGACGCGGACAGCCGGGCCGATGGCACACCTCTTTCGAAATCGGACCCGACGGCGACACGATCTCGGTCGTCCCCATAAAACCCGTCTTCGTATTCAGCAAAAAAGCTGACCTGCGCCGTTACCGCAAACTGGTCGAAGCGGTGAAGAAAGTCTATCCCGTAGCCCAAGCCGCCAAAGCACAAATGGTTCAAATGGAGGCGGAACTGCTCCGGCTCGAAACGAAAAAGGAACAGAAACAATACATCAAAGGCATCGCCGCAGCGATCAAAAAGGAGTACACGCCCGTGCTGAAACACATGACCCGCACCCAGGGCCGCGTGCTTCTGAAGCTGATTGACCGGGAAACGAAATACACGGCTTACGAAATCCTCCGGGAGTTCCGGGGCGGCTTCGTCGCGGGATTCTGGCAAAGCGTATCGCGTATCTTCGGACAGAATCTCAAGTCGGAATACGACCGAGAAGGGGACGACAAGGTACTCGAACAGATCGTTCTCTATTACGAAGCGGGGCTGCTGTAAACCGCATCCGCCCGCCGTTCACAGACAATCGCCCCTGTTTTCCGTCCGTCTGCAACCTCCGCAGCCACCGACGGCACGATCGAATGCCATCCACCCTCCCATTCGACAGACGAAAATACCCATACGGGCACGATCTCCGGACCACTCCGTCAAAATACAAATATATTTGTATTTCTGTTCGGCATTTTCATAATCTTTGGCTTCGCCTCAAACGCTTCGATCCGACAAAGTGCAGATAAACTTGCTTCCGCACCCGGCTTTTTTCTAATCTTTAACGTCGTTCAAGCATTCCGCCTCAGCAAAATACAAATAAAATTTGCTTTTGCACGCAGTTTATTCGTATCTTTGACTTCGTCTTAGATACTCCGCCTCGGCAAAATGCAAATAAAATTTGCTTTTGCGCTCGGCTTATTCGTATCTTTGCAACGATCGGACAAAATTGCCCGACTTACTTAACCAATTATCGTTCAAATTCTTTATCGTATGAAAAAACTGTTCATTTTCTCGGCTCTCATCACCCTGGCGCTGGGGGGGGGGAGTTGCAGCGACAGCGAAACAGATGAGTTTCAGAACATTCTGATTCCTCAGGATAACTTATCGGCCTCGATTTCGGCCGATGTGTTGTCCCATACCATCGGTTTCGAAACGACCCAGAGCTGGACGGCATCCGTGCGTGAAACCTCGCGTGCCGAAAGCTGGATCTCCATCAACCCCACTTCGGGCGACGCCGGCAAGCACACGATTACCGTCACGCTCACTGAAAACGAAACGACCGAATCCCGCCAGGCGGTCGTCATCATCTCCTGCGGCGGAGAATCCGCGAATATCTCCATCACCCAGCGGGGCGTGGGACAAGACGAACCGGAAGATCCGGACAACCCGAATAACCCCGACAATCCTCAAAAGCCCGAACATCCCGACGTAGCACCCGAAGACCGGCTGACCTGGGTAGAAACGACCTACACCGAGGTTTACAGCGACGGTTCCAGCACCGACAAGAGTTACATGCTCTTCGAATACGATGCCGAAGGTCTTCTGACCGGTTACGACCAATACGATTACGATTCGGAACAGACCGACAAAATCAATGCCTCCTATGAAAGGACGCTCAAACGAAGCGAAGGGAAAATCACGGACGAAGAAAAATGGTTCGAAATCGACGGCAGCAGTTACGAAGGAATGCCCCTTCCCAACTCGGGCGAATACACCAAGGAATACCGCTTGAATACAAGCGGTTTGGTAAGTAGCTACACCGACCCGGACGGCGCCAGCCAGACTTTCACCTACAACGCCGACGGCACGCTGGCTCGCTTGGAATACCGCACCCCTTCCTATCCCGATGAGAACTCGACCTCGACGCTTACCTGGCAGGACGGAAACATCGTTTCCATTTCGACCATCGACGGACGGGATAACGAAACAACGACGTTCTCCTACACCGAACACCTCAACCCCTGGAACGGCATCGACATAGGCGCCTTCATGATCGGCGATGCAGAGGAGTCCGCCATGCTGCTCGGCATCAGCGGTACGACCGTTAAGAACCTGCCCGCCAGCTGTCAAGACGGCAACAGCACTACGACCTACACCTACACGTTCGACGCCGAAGGCCGCGTCAGCACGATCGTGATCGAAAAGAACTGGCAGGACGGCGGCGGCAGCGGCAGCGAGCGCACGGAATATACGCTCCACTACGGTCCCCAAACCGTTTCGAAACCCGATTACATCCCCTACCTGGCCAAACAGGAAGTCGTGGACGAAGGTACGCTTCCCTATACATTCTCGGAAGACAATCCGGACGAAAAATGGTACGGTGTAAACGCCTACACCTCCTATGCCAAGATCCGCAGCACGATGTCCGACGGCAGAACCAGCGAGAAAACCGAATACCGGCAGATCAACATCTGGCCATCGACTCAGGAAGGTCCTGTATTAGGCTACCTTTACATCACGCAGGACGAAGCGGACAACTTCCGGCTCGTTTCGACCTCTTTCAACGAGATTCCGCTGGGTGAAAACGAGATAACCCCCCACCGTTTCGTCTATACGCTGGAATATAACTGCTTCACGGTCAATCTGGAATTCGACGTGTTCTATCCTTCCTGCACAGTCTTCGATCCTGCGACCGGTGAACAGAAAACCCACTGGATGCCGATGCTTCCGCTCGACAAGAACTGTTTCACGGTATCCGAACCGGAACTGCGGTATATGGGTGAAAATACGGACGAAAACGGCCCTATGAGCGAATACTACTACCGACAGGAGTATCTTTTCCAGGTCAATCGGGATGTGGAGCCTACGGAATACGACTACCAGTTGTTGAGCCGTCATATGTACGTCGCACACTATTAAACCGAAAACACGGGGCACAGCCCCATCAGACAACCCCTCCGAGAACTCGGAGGGGTTGTGTCTTTGTCGCCGACACCGAGGAAAATCAGCACCTCCGTTGCGATTCTGCGAATAGTTTTATATATTTGCAAGCGAAAAATCCGGAGCGGACCTGCAACGGCCGAACAGGGAGAACGATTTGCCCGACACCGCTTTAGCTTTGTCCGGACTGAAAAAACCGACTGCAACGACGGCTCCGCAAAACGAAAAATGCTCCAGCGTCGGGCGGCACCGTTTCCCGGCATACGATAACGAACCGAAACTATGTTTGAAAACTTAACCGATAAACTCGAACGGTCCTTCAAGCTGATCAAGGGCGAAGGCCGCATCACCGAAATCAACGTCGCCGAAACCCTCAAGGAGATCCGCCGGGCGCTGATCGACGCCGACGTCAATTACAAGGTAGCCAAATCCTTCACCGACGAGGTGAAGCAGAAGGCCCTGGGACAAGACGTGCTCAAGTCCGTCAAGCCGGGACAGATGATTACCAAGATCGTCCGCGACGAGTTGGCACAACTCATGGGCGGCACGGCGACCGACATCAAGCTGGAGGGCACGCCTGCGGTCATCCTGATCGCCGGTCTGCAAGGCTCCGGTAAGACTACCTTCTCGGGCAAGCTGGCGGCGATGCTCAAGAGCAAGAAGGGACGCCAGGTGCTGCTCGTGGCGGGCGACGTCTATCGTCCTGCGGCCATCGACCAGCTCAAGGTGCTGGGCGGACAGATCGGAGTCGAAGTCTATACCGAAGAGGGGAATAAAAATCCGGTGCAGATCGCCGAAAATGCCATCAAATACGCCCGTCAGCACGGTTTCAACGTCGTGATCGTCGATACGGCGGGCCGTCTGGCCGTCGATGAGGCGATGATGCAGGAGATCACGGCGATCAAACAGGCCGTGAAACCAGGCGAAACGCTCTTCGTGGTCGATTCGATGACGGGTCAGGATGCCGTGAATACGGCCCGCGAGTTCAACCAGCGGCTGGATTTCGACGGCGTGGTGCTTACCAAACTCGACGGCGATACGCGCGGCGGTGCGGCGATCTCGATTCGTGCGGTGGTGAACAAACCGCTGAAGTTCATCTCCAGCGGCGAGAAGATGGATGCCATCCAGGTATTCCATCCGGAACGTATGGCCGACCGTATTCTGGGCATGGGCGACGTGGTATCGCTCGTGGAACGCGCCCAAGAGCAGTACGACGAAGAGGAGGCCCGCCGCCTGAAGAAGAAGATCGTCAAGAACCAGTTCAACTTCAACGATTTCATGGGACAGATCGCCCAGATCAAGAAGATGGGCAACCTCAAGGATCTGGCCTCGATGATCCCCGGTATGGGCAAGGCTCTCAAAAATGTCGAGATCTCGGACGACGTATTCAAGCAGACCGAAGCGATCATCAACTCGATGACTCCCCTCGAACGCGAGAAACCCGAAATCATCGACGCCAAGCGCCGCGAAAGGCTCGCCAAAGGCAGCGGTACGACGATGGCCGAGGTGAACAAACTGATGAAGCAGTTCGAAGACACGCGCAAGATGATGAAGGCCGTCGCCGGAGGCAATATGAAAATGCCCAAATTACCCGGACGCGGCTTCCGCAGATAAGCGGAATGAATACTTCGCCAACTACTTTATACCCCTTCGGTTCGGGCTCCGAACCAAAGGGGTTTTCCTTATGACATCTATCATATAATCGACCCGCTTCCGGGCAAATCCGGCATCCTCTGCAACCACGCACCGGCAGCGGAAAGGCGATTCACACATACTCTCCGAAATCGGTGTCAGCTCATAATTGGGCAAGCAGAATGCAGGACAAATCCGAAAAGGCTTCGCCCGTAAACACGAAGAACGGATTCGTCCGGAACACCTTGCAGACGAGTACAAGAAAAATATACAGAAATAGGAAAAAACCGGAGAGGAAAACACAACGCGAAGGACCGAAGAAAACGCGTTTTTTCCGGCCCGATCTTCCAATCCGTCCGATAACGGGCTTTTTCCGGAAAAACAGCGGTGTCGAAAAGAGCCGCAACCTCCCTCGGCCCCCCTTATCCGAAAAACGCCACCGACCGACACCTTCTGAACATAGAAAGATGACGCTTCATTTGGCAGGGGGTATTTTTTTCGCTATCTTTGTAAAAGATAGGAGGCGGTTCGGCAATCTTAGCGTGCAAATCCGTGCGATTGCTCTCGGCTTTCACTATTTTTGGAGCAGGCAGCATGGCGGCCCGGCATGAAAAACAAGTTCGTTCGTTTTATGCGGTCCTCGCTTTCACTGCCTTTTCGTGAGAATCAGACAACAGACATCCTATGCACAAGGCCGGTTTCGTCAATATCATCGGAAATCCCAACGTCGGCAAATCGACGTTGATGAACGCACTCGTAGGCGAACGCCTCTCGATCATCACCTCCAAAGCCCAGACCACGCGCCACCGCATTCTGGGAGTGGTCAGCGGCGAAGATTTCCAGATCGTCTTCTCGGATACGCCGGGCATCCTGAAACCCAGCTACAAACTCCAGGAATCGATGATGAAATTCGTCACCGGCGCCGTGAACGATGCGGACGTAATCCTCTACGTCACCGACACGGTGGAACAGAGCGACCGTTCGAACGACATCCTCGAAAAGATCCGCCAAAGCGATATTCCCCCCCTCGCGGTAATCAACAAGATCGACCTCACGACGCCCGAAAAGCTCGAAGAGCTCGTCGATAAATGGCAGGCGCTGCTGCCGGCCGCCACGATCGTCCCGGTATCGGCACGCGAGAATTTCAACATCAAGGGACTTTTCGACCTGATTCTGGAACGGCTGCCCGAGGGAGAAGCCTTCTACTCCAAAGATACGCTCACGGACAAAACGCTGCGATTCTTCGCCTCGGAAATAATCCGCGAAAAGATCCTGCGCAACTACGACAAGGAGATCCCCTACTGTTGCGAAATCGCGATCGAAGCCTACAAGGAGGAACCGACGATCGACCGCATTTCGGCGGTCATCTATGTCGCACGCGACTCCCAGAAGGGTATCCTGATCGGGCACAAGGGCGAGAAACTCAAAAAAGTCGGACAGCAGGCCCGCGAGGACATGGAGCAATTCCTCGGCAAGAAGGTCTTCCTGCAACTGTACGTCAAAGTAAACGAGAACTGGCGCGATAACGAACGGCAACTCAAGCGCTTCGGGTACGAACAAGAATAATCACAACCAAATCGGGGTGTCGTGGCATTGCGCAAATTTATCCTGAAAATCATCCTGTTGGGGACGCTGCTGAGCAACGCCGCCGCAGCCGACGCCCAATACAACAAAGACTATTTCTACTGGGCCAGCCGCCGCTGCCTGATGAACCGCGAATATCAGGAGGCGATTCGTGTGCTCAACATCCTGTTGCGGGCCGATCCGGACGCCGCAGAGGGCTATTTCCTGCGGGGCGTAGCCAAATTCAACCTCGACGACCTGCTGGGTGCCGATACCGACTTTTCGGCTGCCATCGTCAAAAACCCCGTGTTCACGACCGCCTACATCTACCGGGCGCTGACCCGTACGCGCATGGGCAACTACGACGACGCGCTGCAGGATTTCCGCGAGGCGATCGACCTGAGGCCCGACCTGCCGGACGCCTATTACAGCCGGGGCTATACGCGCCTGCAGAACAAGCAATACGAGGAGGCGATCGAGGATTTCGACAAATTCATCTTCCAGGAAAACAAGGTAGCCGACGCCTACATCGGCCGCGGCACAGCCTACCTGTACCTGAAGGACACCGTACGGGCCCTGGAAAATTTCGACCAGGCGATCCGCACCAACCGCGAAAATCCCAACGGCTATTACCAACGCGGAACCTTGTTGCTGCAAAAAGAGGAGTATGCCCGAGCCGAAGCCGATTTCGATATGTCGATCCGCTGCGATTCGACTTTCCTGCCGCCCTATTTCAACCGGGCGGTGGTCTATTCCAACACCAACCGTCCGATGCAGGCCCTCGCGGATTTCGACCGGGTACTCCAACTGGACTCGACCAACTCGTTCACCTATTTCAACCGGGCGATTCTCCGCACCCAGATCGGCGATTACAACCGCGCACTCGACGACTTCGACCGCGTGGCGCTCTACTCTCCCGGCAATGTTCAGGTCTATTACCTGCGTGCCATGCTCAAAACCCGCTTGGGCGACCTCGAAGGCGCCGAGCGCGACTACACCCGGGCCATCGAACTCTACCCCGACTTCGCCAACGCCTACCTGAACCGCAGCGCCCTGCGCTATGCGTTGCATAACCCCAAGGCTGCGAAACGGGACGAAGAGATTGCCCAACGCAAGATCGCCGAATACAAATCCCACCTGAAGGACAGCACCTACTCGATCTATGCCGATACGACACAACGGATGGACAAACTGCTGGCCTTCGACAACCAATTCACCAACAACTACTTCGACCGCATCTCGGAACAGCCGAGCCTGGGCCGCAGCAACATGCGTCTGCTTCCCCTGTTCCGCTTCACCCTGATGCAGCCCGACACCACCCGGATCGAGGCGTCGAACCGCTATACCCTGCAACGGGTCAAAGACTTCGAGAAAAAACTGGACAATCCCTACCTCGTCCTCTCCAACCGGCCCACGAACATCGATGCGGACTCTTTGGCGATGCTCGACAGCCGCTATGCCGAAATCCTGCGCCAGAATCCGCGCGACTGGCTCCTGCAAGTACAATATGCCATTTCGCAATCGCTGATCCGACAATTCACCAATTCGGTCGGCGCCTATTCGTCGGCTATCGCAGACAATGCCGCCAATCCATTCCTCTACTTCAACCGGGCCGTGACACGGGCCGAAATGATCGACTTCATTTCGGGCCTGGACAATCCCTATCAGCGAATTTCGATCGACTCCGACCCGGCGAACAAACTCACCAACACCCATACACGCACCTACAATTACGACGAAGCCATCGCCGATCTGGACAAGACGCTCCGCCTCTTCCCGAACTTCGCCGAAGCCTACTACAACCGGGGAACGCTGCTGGCTCTTTCAGGCAAACTGCCCGAGGCCTTCGAAGATTTCTCAAGAGCCATCGAACTGAATCCCCTCTTCGCCGAAGCGTTCTACAACCGGGGCATGACCCAAATCTATATGAAAGACACACGCAAGGGCTGCCTCGACCTCTCGAAAGCCGGAGAGCTGGGCATTACCTCGGCCTATGAAATCCTCAAACGTTACACGGGGGAGCATACAGAAGCTTTTTAACTAACAATAACCAATTCAATAAACTATGACACAAGCTATTCAAAAGAAACTGAACGACTCGGCGTTCGCCCGATGGACCGCGCTGATACTCATCGCCTCGATGATGTTTTTCGGCTATATGTTCGTCGATGTCATGGCGCCGATCAAAAGCCTCTTGGAGCCGGCACTGGGCTGGAGTTCCACAGCTTACGGCACCTATCGTTCCGCCGAATACTTTCTAAATGTCTGCGGTTTCCTGATCGTTGCCGGTATCATTCTCGACAAGTGCGGCATCCGTTTCACAGGTACGCTCTCGGCCTCGCTCATGGTCATCGGCGCGTCGATCAAACTCTACGGTATCAGTAGTTGGTTCGTCGGTACGGGACTGGAAAGTTGGCTCGACTCGTGGTGGACTGCCATCCCCGCCAGCGCGAAGATGGCTTCGCTGGGCTTTATGATTTTCGGCTGCGGCTGCGAAATGGCAGGAACGACCGTTTCGAAAGCCATCGCCAAATGGTTCAAAGGGAAAGAGATGGCTCTGGCCATGGGCCTGGAGATGGCCATCGCCCGCCTCGGCGTATTCGCCGTTTTCTCCTTTTCACCTTGGATCGCAGAAAAAATGGGTTCGGTCGTCGTACCCGTTGCATTCTGTATGGTACTGCTGATTATCGGGCTGATCTTCTATCTGATTTTCTGTGTCATGGACCGCAAACTGGACAAACAGGCAGGCACGGACGCAGAAGAGGAAGCTGCGGAAGAACCGTTCAAAATCAGCGACATCAAGGTAATCTTCTCAAGCCACATCTTCTGGGTCGTCGCCCTGCTGTGCGTGCTCTACTATTCGGCGATCTTCCCTTTTCAGGCTTACGGTGCCGAGATGCTGCAATGCAACCTGTCGGGCATCTCTGCAAAGACGGCTTCCAGTATCTTCCGCTGGTTCCCTATCGGAGCTGCCATCATCACCCCGTTCCTCGGTAACTTCCTCGACCGCAAAGGCAAGGGAGCTACGATGCTCATTTGGGGCGCCCTGCTGTTGATCGTATGCCATCTGATCTTCGCATTCGTCGTTCCGGCTACGGGCAGCCGGCTGATCGCCTATATCACGATCATCGTCTTGGGTGTTTCGTTCGCACTGGTTCCTGCCGCACTGTGGCCCAGTGTCCCAAAAATCATCGAAGAACGTGTTCTGGGTAGTGCATACAGCCTGATCTTCTGGGTACAGAATATAGGGCTCTGCCTGGTTCCGCTACTCATCGGCAGCGTGCTCGACTCGTCGAATGCCGCCAACCCCGCTGTCGTTGCGGCCAAGGCCGAAATCGAGCAGCTCAAAGCGCAAGGCGTGCAAGCTCCCGACGTATTCATTCCTTACAACTACACCGTACCTCTGGTTATCTTCGCCTGCTTCGGTGTCGCAGCCCTACTGCTGGCACTCTACCTGAAAGCCCTCGACAAGAAAAAGCACTACGGCCTGGAATTGCCCAACATCAAGAAATAACGATAATCCGCATCCCCGGTCTGCCGGAAAAATGATGAGTAAACCCCCGCTGCAAATTGCAGCGGGGGTTTTGTAATAAAGAGTCTATCGGCTAAAGCGACGAGGATCGTACGAGATTCCGCTTTTCGAGATACAAGAGTTCCTATTTAATCAGATCGCCCCTCTACGCTTCCTATTTAACCAATCGGTAAAGCTCCGTAATGCGATCGCACATCGCATCCCACGAAAAGCGCTTCTTCTCCTCTTCCATGTTCGCACGGAATCCCGCGAGCACATCGTCCCGCCAGATACGGTCGATGGCCCGGGCGACTTCTACGGCATCGGGACGGCAGACGAAACCGACACGACCGTCCGGCACGATCTCCGGAAGACCGCCCACGTCGGTCACCACCATCGGCAGGTCGAATTGATAAGCGATCTGGGTCACGCCGCTCTGCGTGGCCGAACGATACGGCTGCACCAAAAAATCTGCGACGGAAAAATAGTAACGCACCAATTCGTCCGGAATAAAATAGTCGTGCAGAATCACATCGTCCTCCAGTCCGTTGTCGGCGATTTGCTTCAAATACTTCTCTTTCGGAGCATAGAACTCACCGGCCACGATCAGGCGCCGGTCTTCGGCAGGATGCTCCCGCTTGTAGATCTTCCAGGCATCGAGCAACAGGTCCAATCCCTTGTAGTCCCGAATCAGACCGAAAAAGAGCGCATAGCGTTTCGAAGGATCCAGTTCGAGGCGGATGCAGGCCTCCGTACGGTCGATGACGATACCGAAATTTTCGAAAAGCGGATGCGGAGAGAAGAGCGCCGGAACCTGCGTATATCGGCGCAATTCGCGGTGCACCTGCTCGGACATATAGATAAAGCCGTCCACCGCCCTCAGGAAATAGCGGTTGAACGGCTTGTCGGTCATATGGCGTTCATGCGGTTCGACGTTGTCGATCTGACAAAGGATACGCGTCGTACCGTTCTTTTTGGCAAAGCGGGCGATCGTACCGAAACAGGGCGCCATAAAGGGGGTCCAGTATTTCATCAGCACGAAATCCGGCTTCTCGCGGGCGATCCACCGCCCCACGGCGATCCAGTTGAACGGATTCATCGTATTCACGCACCGCACGATGTACAGATCGGGCGGCGGCGGTGTCTGCACCGTCTGATTCCTTCCGGGAAAGAAAATACGGGGATACTGGAGCGTGAAAGTCTTGATCTTCACCTCGTCGCCCCGGCGTTGGAAAACCCGGGCCATGCTCTGCATAATTACGGACAAGCCCCCTCGATACGGATGGGCGGGCCCCACGATCGAAATTTTCATATCCCGAACTTTATTTTGAAAATTAAATCGAATCCCCGAACGGATTCAAACCTTCGGTACGGCCCTCCTGTTTTCGAATAAACAGCGCACGGCAACTTCAGGAAAAATACAAATACCCTACCGAATCCTGCAACAAGGAGATAACGATAACCGGTTCGGGAGGAACTGCCCGAACCGGTTATCACTATCCATCCTATTTCGTTTTATTATACGCCTCCACACCGCTCTTCAGGAAGTCGATGTATGCCTCCACGTCGAGGTTATAAGCCCGCTTGGGAACCAATTCCTGCCCATCACGGCCGAGGATCAGGTAGTTGGGCTGTCCGTTCACCCCGAAACGGGTCTGGGCGATGTAGGAGTTGATGCGGCCGATGTCCTTGAGAACCTTGCCTCCCGCAGTGGTCACCCATTCGTTCTCGGGCACTTTGGTCTTGTCGTCGGTATAGAGGGCTACCAGCACGTAATCGTCGCGCAGGATCTGCTGCACGCGCGGATCGCTCCAGACGCGGGCCTCCATTTCGCGGCAATTCACACAACTGATTCCCGTAATGTCCACAAACAAGGGTTTATCGGCCTCCCTGGCAGCGGCTTCGGCCTGGGCCAGATCGAAATACCCCGGCAGATCGTAAGGCCAGTGCAGGATATCCGCATATTTGATCTTTTCAGTCGTCTGTGCCGTTGCTGACGGTGCGGCAACGACACCCTGCGTATTGATCACGAAGTCCTGCGTATGCATCGGGGGCAAATAGCCAGAAAGAGCTTTCAGCGGCGCACCGAACATACCCGGAAACATATAGACCGCGAACGAAAGCGAAGCGATGGCCAGCGTCAGCCGCGTCACCGAAACGTGCTTGAGTTCGTCGTCGTGAGCGAAGCGGATCTTACCCAGCAAATAGAAACCCAGCAATGTGAACACGACGATCCAGATCGCCAAATAGACCTCACGGTCGAGCAACCCCCAGTGGTAGGTCTGGTCGGCCATACTCAGGAACTTGAAACCGAGGGCGACCTCGATAAAACCGAGAACGACCTTCACGGAACCGAGCCAACCGCCGCTCTTGGGCAGGTCTTTCAGCAAGGAGGGGAAGAAAGCGAAAATCGTAAAAGGCAGAGCAAAAGCCAGCGAGAAAGCGAACATCGTCACGATGGGCACCCAGAATTCGCCGGCAGTCGAACGAATCAGGACGTTGCCGACGATCGGCCCGGTGCAGGAGAACGACACCAACACCAGCGTCAGAGCCATGAAGAAGATACCGATCAAACCGCCTTTGTCCGCGTGCCGGTCGCTCTTATTGACCATCCAGCTCGGAAGCGTGATCTCGAAGGCCCCGAAGAACGATGCGGCGAAAATCATGAACACGATGAAGAAGATCAGGTTGGGAAGCCAGTGCGTAGCCAGCCAGTTGAAGATGTCGGCCGTCACGGCATCGCCGCCCACCAGACGCGTAATCAGAATGATCGCCGCAATGGGAAGCGTATAGAGCGCTACGATGAAGAAACCGTACATCGAAGCCTTGAAACGTCCCGCAGCAGGCGATCCGCTGCCTTTCATAAAGAACGATACGGTCATCGGGACCATCGGGAATACACAAGGAGTGAGCAGCGCCGCGAAGCCCCAAAGAACCGCTTCGATAATCAGACCCCACAGGGTTTTGGACTCTCCGGCTCCGTCGCCGGAAACAGGTTGATCCGCAGCATCCCCGGCCGCAACGGATGCCCGGGCCGCCTCGGGATCGCCGATCGTGATCTCGAATCCCCAATCCTCGGGCGAATTGCAATTTTCCTCCTCGCAGGAACGCCAGTTGATATTGCCTTTCAATACGGCGCCCTCACCCGTCAGGGTGACTTTCTGACCGAGGATGATTTCATCGAAATAAGTACCCATTTCGACCTCGAAAATATCGTCGTATTCGCGTTTGGAAGCGTTGATCTCATAAGGATCGCCGTCGAGCGTCAGGCCCGTTGCAGGCTCGAACTCCACCAGGGTCGAAGAAACGTCCGAATGCAGGTCGTACGTATGCCATCCCGGCAGGATCTTACCCGTAAATACGACTTCGTAATTCGAATCGCCGAGGTCCTTCACAGTGCTGTCCCAGGTAATGGTCGGGGACTGCGCGTGAGCCGACAACAAACTCGTCAGGAAAGCCGCCAGCAGCACGATACGGATATAAAATTTCATATCTCTATTATTTTAATAAGTTAATAGTTTTTTTCGCGTGTAAAGATATGAAATTTTATTCAAAAACCACGTATGGGACGCATTATCTCGCGTCCGCGAGGAAAAACTACTCGGAAACCTTCCCTTCGGCTTCGGCCTTGCTGCGTGCAAAAGATTGCAAGGCGAGGTACTCCTTGTCGCCGTAATCGAGCAGGTTCTGCAACTCGTTGCGGAAATAGTCCAAGTGCTCCTCCTCTTCGACGGCCAGATCCTGGAACATCTTGTGCGTTACCGAATCGTCAGCTTCGGCCGCAATGCGAGCGGCATCGTTATAGCTGTCGATCGTACTCTGTTCCAGCTGTATAGCGAAACGGAACATCTCCTTGGGATCGGAGATCTGGCGCGTCGTAAACGACGGGTTCATATTCACGTCCCCCTGCAAGAAGAGGATACGGTCGGACAACTCCTCGCTGTGACGCATTTCGGCGATGGAAATCATCCGCATCTTTTTGGAAAGATACTCGTAACCGGCATCTTCGAAATGGACATGGAAATACATGTACTGGAGCGAGGTGGCAATCTCTTTTCCCAAAGCATCGTTCAATAGATCGATACTTTTCTGGTACTTGTTCGCAACTTTGATCTTTTCCATAATAATAAAGGTTTTGTCTCTATATCGGCAAAACCCGTTCCAGAAAGGAACAAAGCCGATCGTAAAAACGGACCGAAACGAAGTCGATTCGGTTCGGCTCCCTGCCTCGCCCGCCACCACGAAATACGACACATCAACGCCACTCGAGCGCCGCCCGGACAGCGGCTTCCTCTCCGTTCGAAACCTCAAACAGCGACAAGCCGTCCCGTTGTTCGTACCCGACCGTAAGGGTTTGCCCGTAACGGCATTCGTGCATGAAATGAATGTCAAGACGCACCGGGCGGATCGCGGTCAGCTGCTCGATGGGCAGCATATCGAACATCATGTTGATATAGCGCATCGTATTGACGTGACGGTTGAAGTCGATGTCGCTGTAAACCACCCGGTGTTCGGCAATATGCTGCGGAACGATCCCCGTCACTTTGCGCGGCTTTTCGGTCGGCGACGGAGCATCCACAATCGAATCGGCGCAGGTGCCGATGACCGTATTGAGATCGATCGCCTTGCGGGCACCCAAGTCGATGATGCACCACTGCGTCACGGCCCGCCCGAACTCCCGGCCGGCGGCATCGTGCAGCGTGAAATTACGGGTCGAGAGCATCCGGTTGTACTCGTTCACCCACGTCACGATTTCATAAGAGCTGTATTGTTCGGGGCGGTCGTCGATCTCGATCGCCATGCGTGAAAGCACCCACGAGCGGTTTTCCTTATTCAACTTATCGATCCCGAACCCTTTGCGCTGGGCATCGACACCCGCCGTATTGAGGACCTCGTTCGCCAAAGCCGGAACGGTCATCCGAAGTGTGAAATCGACCTGCTGAGGGTCTGCATAATAAGTGTAACCTGTTTTCTCTGCCATATTTCAGTGCGTTTTTCAATTTCAAATGCAACGAAACGACAATCCGCCGGTTATCCGCCGGGCCGGGAGAAAGCCGTAGATACCGAATGGTTTCATTCCTACAAAAACGCCCCGGCCCGGCTTCCTGCGGACAGTAGCGGCGTATGCCGGAAACAGAGCGAAGCCTTCCGGCCGCGCCGACTGCATTTCGTGCAAAGATACGAATAAGCCGGGTGCAAAAGCAAATTTTATTTGCGTTTTGCCGGCATGGAGTGTCTAAGAAGAAGTCAAAGATAATAACAAGAAGAGCGGAGAACCAAACTCAACTTTTGTTTTCGGCTCCCCCGCGTAACGAAGCTCGTAGAGGGGCTTTCTCGTTTCGATCGTCCGTACTTGCAGGGGCCTCGCCTCCAAGACGGGGATGATCCCTGCCGGTCCGACCTTCGGTAGGTTTCAGCCGGGTTGCCCGTCCGATCTCCGGTTCGGGAAAAGTCCGGAAAATTCCGCTCCGTATTCAGACGAGAAACATCATTCGTTATATTTTATTGCGTTTTTATCGAAAAACGATAAAAATTATTTGTTTTGCAGAAGTTCTTTACTATCTTTGCCTCACCGGAGGTTAAAAACAGGTCGAACACCTCCATTACGTATTCAGCAAACCGAAAATGGACAAAAAACAGAAAAAATCTTTGCGGCGCCATCTGCTGGTCATTTACATCTTTTATTTCCTGGCTCTGGCCGCAGGATTCATCCACAGCTTCGTGCCCCACGTGTCGTCGAGTCTGGCGACAGGTTGGCAGGCTGCGTCCGAAGACATTCGGATGCAGGAAAAACACGGTATCGCGCAACACACCTACTTTTTGGCGGCCCGGTTGCAAAACGCCCAGAGCGACGAAACTCTTTTCCCGATAGAAACCGGACACGCATCGATCTCCACCGAAGCCGAATATACGGGGGTTAATATCTACGTCAAAACGGACGAAAACAGTGACCCGACAGTAGTCCGGACACTGAACAGAATCAATTACATACTGCTGCTGTCCATCCCGGCCCTGCTGGCCAAGCTCTCTATCCTGATCCTGGTAGCGCTGATTATCAATATCCTGCGCAAATCGGTACGGGACGAACAACCCCTGCCGGGGCGTATCATCATCTACACGCGTGCCGTAGGGTTCCTGCTGATTCTGGCCGAAGTCTGCACCGGAGTCGGCTCTTATATTTACCAGAGTACGACCCGGACGTTTCTCGAAGATTCGCCCCTGCAAGTCGCCGCCTCGTTCCCGCTCAACTACTGGAACATCGTCATGGCGATTCTGGTACTCTTCTCGGCCGAGGTCTTCTCGATCGGATCCCGGTTGAGCGAAGAGCAAAAACTCACGATCTAAAGAAAAAATAAATGTCGATATACAATATACACACGGGGGGGGGGACGCAAGACATGGCGATAATCATCAACATAGATGTCATGATGGCGAAACGAAAGATGTCACTCGGCGAGCTCGCCGAGCGGGTCGATATCACCCCGGCCAACCTTTCCATTCTCAAGAACGGCAAGGCCAAGGCGATCCGCTTTTCAACGCTGGAAGCCATTTGCCGCGAACTGAACTGCCAGCCGGGCGACATCATCGAATACCGACCGGAAGAAACAACCGAATGACAACGCAATACAAATAATTTCACCCAAAATCAATTAACAATCATTTTATGAAAAGGTTCATTCTTTTACTTGTCACGCTGTTCGCAATGACGAATGTCATGGCGCAACTACAGCCTGACATGCCGATTCCCGCCGATAAGGAGGTGCGCGTCGGACGACTCGAAAACGGCATGACGTACTACATCCGTCACAACGAAAAACCCAAGGGACAGGCATCTTTCTACATTTTCCACCACGTAGGAGCTGTCCAGGAGGAAGATTCCCAACAGGGCCTCGCCCACTTCCTCGAACACATGGCCTTCAACGGCACCAAGAACCTGCCGGGCAAAAAGATGATAGAATATCTGGAGCGTAACGGCGTCAAATTCGGTGCGGACCTGAATGCCTACACCTCTTACGATGAAACATGCTACAACCTGGACAATGTGCCCACAGCAAACCCTGCGACGATCGACACCGCACTGCTGATCCTGCACGACTGGTCGCAGTTCATCAGTCTGGAGCCTCAGGAGATCAACAACGAACGCGGCGTAATCATGGAGGAGCTGCGCACCCGCGACGGAGCTGGATGGCGCGCCATGGTACGACGCAACGCCGCCGTCAACAGAGGCTCGAAATACGAGCACCGCAACGTAATCGGCTATCTGGACGGTCTGAAGAGTTTCGACCATAAAGCCTTGTACGACTTCTACAAAACGTGGTATCGCCCGGAATACCAGGCGATCGTCATAGTCGGCGATATCGACGTCGATCGGATCGAAAACAAGATCAAAACCCTGATGGCGGATATTCCGGTTTCCCCTGCAGATGCCCCGCAGAAAGAGGCTTACCTAGTTCCTGAAAACGAAGAACCCATCGTCAGCATCTTTTCCGATCCCGAAATGACGGCTTCGGTCATGCGGCTCTTCATCAAACGACCCGCTCTCCCCAAGCAATACAACAACCTGATAATTAGCCAAATGTACGACGTACTCAACTCCTACACAAGTGCCATGGCGAACGATCGCATGAATGAAATCGCCATGCAGCCCGATGCTCCGTTCCTGAGTGCCGGGATGGATTCAGGCAACATACTGGGAGTGAATCCGACCCAAGATCTCACGATGGTCGCCGTACAAACTCGAGACGGAGAGTTGCTCCGCGGTTACAAAGCTATCCTCGAAGAGATGGAGAAGATGAAGCGTTACGGCTTTACACAGAGCGAATTCGATCGTACGAAAGCTGAATTCCTGCGTCAGGCCGAGGCTACCTATGCCAATCGGAACGACCTTACAAACGGACAATATGTTCAAACCTACCTGGCGAATTACAAGAAAAATACCGCTATGGCAGATGCCGAAACGCAGTACAACCTCGACAAACAATACCTCGAAGCATTGACCCTCGACGATGTGAATGCTTGGGTAAAACAGCTTCTGACACCTGAAAACCAGGTTATCACCGTCGAAGTACCGAAGAAAGAGGGACTGACCGAGCCGACCGAAGCCGAACTTCTGGCCATCCGCAGCGAGGTCATGGCATCCGACGTCGAGGCTTACCAGGACAATACCGTCAGCGAGCCTCTGATCCCCGCAGATATCAAGCTGAAAGGCTCGCCCGTGAAAAAGACCGCATACAACGAGGATCTCGGAACGACCGAATGGATTCTCAAGAACGGTGTGAAGATCATCGTCAAACCGACCCAACTCAAGGCGGACGAAGTCCTGCTGCAGGTACAGGCTGACGGCGGGATGTCGCAGCTTGCCGATACTGAGGTGAAGGAGGGTGAATTCCTTCCGGTCATCGCGGCCCAGTCGGGGGTGGGCAAATTCTCTGCAATCGAACTGAACAAGCAGCTCGCAGGCAAGAAAGCCGGAATCAACCTGTACGTCAATAACTACAGCAACGGTATGAGCGGTTACTGCTCGCCCAAAGACATCGAAACGATGCTCCAACTGCTCTACCAGAACTTCACAAGTCCCCGCTTCTCGGAGGAGGATTTCAACACGACGATGGACAGCTACAAGGCATACGTCCAGAACCTGACCTCGAATCCCGACTACATCATGCAGATAGAAACGATCAAAACGCTTTACAGCGACAATCCGCGTCAGCAGCCGCTGACGATCGAGGCCCTGGAAAGCATCTCGTTCGAAAATCTGCCGAAAACCTTCAAAACGCTCTACCCGGGTGCGAACAGCTTTACGTTCACCTTCGTAGGCAACGTGGATTTGGAAACGTTGAAGCCGTTGGTCGAGAAATATATCGGTTCGATTCCCACCTCGAAACACGTGCTTAAGTTCACGGACGACAAACTCCGCACAGCCAAAGGCAAGGTCGTGAACGACTTCCGCACCCCGATGCTGCAGCCGAAAGTTTCGGAGTTCCTGCTCTTCTCGAGCGATGCGGACTACACGCTGCGCAACAAGCAAACCATGTTGCTGCTCAACATGGCTCTAAACAACCGTTACCTGAAATCCATCCGCGAGGAGAAAGGCGGCACGTACGGAGTACAGGTAAGCTATACTCTCTCGTATCGTCCCGAAAAACAGGCCCTCCTGCAAATACAGTTCGACACCAACGAGGAGATGGCCGACGAACTCGTGCCGATCGTTTTCGATGAAATCGAGAAAATCGCGACTGAAGGACCGGAAGCCAAAGACATCAACGACTCCCGCGAATACTTGGTCAAGCAATTCAAGAATACGCTCGAAAATAACGGCACCTGGTTCGGGTTGATCGACGACTACAACCGTCACAAGCAGAATCTGCTCGCCGACTACGAAAAGACCCTGAACAGCATCACTTACGACGAGATCCGCGACCTGGCGAAGAAGCTCCTCGACAGCGGCAACGTAATACAGGTCACCATGCGTCCCGAAGCTCAACCCGAAACAGATGAATAATCATCAATAACAGGTTTTATTCACTACTACCCCCGAACTCTCACCGGTTCGGGGGTTTTCTTTGGTTTCGGACTCCTGTTCACGGATGTTTCCTTTTCCGCTCCTATCTGCAATGCAGGAAGATCGTCCACGCACAGGAATCGTATCCGTTTCCGGAAAACAGACGCGGAACCAAACTCCACGAACGACGTTATGTCATACCCCGCCATGCTTTCCGATTCCGCACTTCGCATCGAATTCTCCGTTTCGGCGACGCTCTTCCGTTTGCGGACAGCTCTCTGCCGATCACGTTGCCCCTTCCCGGCAGTCGGAATCGCATTATGCGGACAGCAGGTCCCCCGGTGCGACAGCCTGCCAACTTGCAGCAAAAGAACGATCCGAACAATGTCTTGCTTTTTTCGGACATACGGCAACCGGCTCCCCGGCAGGCAGGAAAAACAGTAACGGGACAAGATCATGCGCTCCGACTTCCGCGCACTGCTCTTCCCTGAAATTTATGCCTCATAAGACCGGAGGCAGCTCCTTCGCGGACAATACGAGCGGAATCGCAACCGCATAAAGAATAAAAAACGGGCCTCATCAAAAAGATGAGGCCCGGCGATTTCAACTGCAAACTGCGGCTATTTCGAAGTCACGACCACGTCGGACGCCTTGTTCAGCAACAACTGATAGGCCGCCGTCGCATCGCTGCCCTGCGAAAACTTGGTATAGATCGCGGTAATGTTCACCACGGAACCGTCCGCAGGTATTTTCTCGTCACGGAAACGGCAATAACCGCTCGAACGTACGACATAATTGCCTGCGAGGGTGTTGATGTCGCCATAGGTGAACCAGGCAGAGCCATAATAGAACGTACTCTCGTGCGTAAGCTCATCGACCCGCTTCGTCGCCCAGGTAGCCCAATCGTTGATATCGGTCCAACCCGGAGAATTCACATCGTAGGAGGTACTGTTGGCGAAGTAGTTGGGGAATGTATTTTTATACCCCCAGCCGGCCTTGCCGAACTTGCTTTCCAACCCTTCGAAACGGATCAAACGCCCCAGCGACTCATCCGTCAGCGTCGAATAGGAAGCGGGAGTAACCACCAAAGTATCGGCCGCCGTCAAGCCGATCAATTCGCCGAGCTTGACATGCTCTTCCAAGGTATTGCGATCCTCCATGTTACCGTTCGCATAATCGGAATTGGTCGATGCGACACCCACGCTGAGCATCGTGCGGTAATTTCCCAGCACCAGACCCTGCAAACGGATATAAACCAGGCGACCGGGAGCATAGGTAATGTAATATCCCGAAGTCACTTTGATTTCAATGGCCGACTGGCAGCTTTCATCGTACAGGTACATCGACTTATAGACGTTACCGGCCTGGTCGCTGGAAATGACTTTGCCCCGAATCACCAGGTCGTCGGTAATGGTCAGCGACTGGCCGATACCGCTGGTCCCGGGATAAGCCTCCTCGAAAATATCCTTCAGCTCCTTGATCGAAATGATTTTACTGTCGCTGAAGTCCGCATCCGTCCATACCTTCGCAGGAGCCGGCGTATCGAAATCGTTATAACAGCCGACGAAGAACAAACTTGCTGTCACCGCCAGAAATATGGTTGCTATTCTATTCATATTCTTCACAATATTAATTCGTTAAGCCGTTAGAAACGGAAATAGACATTCAGGTAGTAAGTCGTGCCGAACAGGTAGAAATACTTGGGAGCGAACTTCTGGTAGGAAGTGATCTCCTTGCCGGTCTTAATGCCCTGCACACGCATCTGCTCATAACCGCCGGTCTTGATATTTTGGTTGTTCAGGATGTTATTCACCTGCAAACTGAAGCCGAGCGTATAACGACGCTGAATGTAGAAATTCTTACCGATGCTCGCACTCAAGGTGTAGGCCGAATCGAACTTCTCCTGACTGCGCAGCTCCCGGATCTGTTCGTCCGTCATCGTAGGCAACAACACCTCGTCCGTACGGTAAAGCGGGTTCATCGACAGATACATATTGTTGTAATAGTTCAGATCGATCGATGCGTAGATGTTATGAGGACCGCGGTACGACAAACCGATATTCATAGCCGTCTGCGGAGTGCTCTCCACGCGCATATCCTTCCAATAGACCGTACCGGAGTTCAGCGGCTCGGCGCTGTTGTCGGCAATCTGCACGTAATTGGGATTCGACGTGTAAGTGTACTGACCCCAACTGATCGCACCGTTCAAAGACAAACCGTTGTAGATCGGAATCGAAGCGGCGACTTCCAGACCGAAATACTGCTCGTCGATACCGCTCAAGGCGAAATTGGTATAGGTCTTCAGCACGTCATCGTAGAAGGAGATCACCTTCGAACGGTCGTTCACCTTCGTATAATAACCGGAAACACGGAGTTTATAATCGCCGTAACGCAGGTTGTACGAAGCGTCGATGCCGTAAACCTTCTCCGTCGTAAGCCCCGGAGTTACCGAATTACGCGTACGGGGCGAAACGAAGGCCGACTGGAACGCAGGAGCATTCTGCATCGCCACGGCGTTGAGTTCGAAAGTATGGTTGGCATTGATGACATAGTCGAAATTACCTTTGGCCTTATATACGAAATATTCGAGTTTCTCCGATTTGCCCTTCGAATTATCCGGGAAGAGACCCTTGCGCCAAAGACCTTCGCGCCACATCGAAAGTCCGCCGAGCTCGGCGCCCAACTTCATGCCGAACCCGCCGAAACGAGCGGCATAAGTAGCCCATACACCGCCGGAACGCAGATGCGCCTTGTAGTTGTAGCTGAACTTGTCGCCCTCTCTGACGGCTCTTGCATGACCGTACTGGTTATAATAATCCATATCGTTCTGCGCCATGATCGGATCGCCGAAGTCGCGCTGTGCGAATTTATCGACGTCCACGTAATAGTCGCCGCCGAGCAGATCCTTCACCTCGTCGTAGTACCACGTGCGGTTGATGCGGACGTTGGCTCCGGCCGTCAGACGGGAGTTATCCTTATAGATTCGGCTGATCTGCGCGGCGAGGTTCCAGTCCAACTGGTCGGTATGGCGCTCCTCGATGATATAGTTCGAACGGGCGCCGGGACCGTATATCGCTTCATCCTCGGCATTGCGGAAATTCATGTTGGTCTGGTACATTTCGTCCCAGTCGAAGTGGCGGATATTACCCACGTTGCGCATCCACTGATCCGCCAGACTGGCCGCAGCCATCGAAGCGGCCTCCAGGTCGGTAGCGTTCAGCAACTTGTAGCTCGGCATATAGCGGTAATAATCGGGACGGGGGTCTGCACCGTCGTACCACGTCAGCGCCGAATAACCGTTCTTACCGAAACGGAACGAAGTGGCCAGGTTGAACTGGGTATGCTCATTGGGATCGAACGTATAGTTGATCATAGCGATCGGCTCGTGGCTGTTACGCACGCGCGCATTACGCATCTTGCCGTCCTGGTAGCCCCAGTTGGGGTTGTAATAGTTGTTGCCGACCAGATCGTAAGCCTCCTGCGTGGAAGCCTGCTGCGCACCGCGCTCGGTGGGAGCACCCATAATCGTGAAGCCCAACCGGTGACGCGAATTGAAAATCTTCTCGGCCGAAGCGAAATATCCGTAGGAGTTGTAATAGACGCCGTCCACGTAGGAGTTGCCGCCCTGACGGGTAGATACCGACAACGCATAGGACCAGCCGTTGTCCAGCAGACCCGAACCATAGGTCACCATGGCACGGAAGCGATACATCGAATTGGCGTTCACCAGACTCACGCGAAGTCCCTGGCGCACCTGCGAAGCACGGGCGTTGATGTTGGTCGTACCGCCGATGCTACCCACGCCGTAATCCGACATGACCGAACCGTTGGTGATCTCCTGGTTGCGCGTAGCGTCGTTCAGACCGCTCCACAACGACCAGGGCGTATAGCCCGTCATAGCGTCGTTGAAGCGAATGCCGTTCAGGTAAACGTCCGAATACTGCGAATCGTAACCGCGCACGTTGAAACGCATCTCGCTGAACCGGTAGGAAGCGATGTTGTTGAAAACGTCCTTCGAGGCCGAAAGGGACGAAGGCAGCGACTGCGCATCGTTGCCGCTCTCGGTGTCGAACTCTGCGAAGATCGAATCGTCCATTACGGTCGAAAGCACTTCGGGGACCAGAATCACCGTATTGATGTCGCGCACCATCTTGTCCACGCGCACCACGAGCGTCAAAGGCTCGAATTCGGGAGCCTCGAACTGCAACGTATATTCGCCGGGCTCGACATTCTCGATCACGAAACCACCTCGGCCGTCGGTCGTGGCAGTCATTTCACCGGGAGTGACCGAAACCTTCACCCCGTCCACCGCGACACGTCCCTCGCGGGAAACGACCTTACCCTTGATACCGCCGCTCTGAGCGAACGCGGTCAGCGACATCAGGGTAAATACAAAAATTAGTAAACTTTTTATTTTCATATCCTTTCAAGTTAAGGTATTTATTTACCGATGTAGATATAAACGGGGAAGTGGTCGCTGTAACCGCCCTGGAAATTGTTTCCGACGTACGTGCGCAAAGGATAGCCTTTGAACTGCCCCTCCCGCTGGATCATATAGTTACGCTTGAAGACATTCCCGTAGTACTTCGATCCCGGAGCCCGCACCAGACGCAACTCGCCGGGCTTCGCATTGACCAGGTTTTCCGACACTACGATATTGTCGAAGAGATTCCAGGCATCGCCGTAAGCCAGCGTTCCCATACCGGCACGCAGCACGGCGTGGAACGGACTGAAGAAATCGCCCGGCTGAAGATCCTTGACCTTGGGTTTGGCATTCAGCCCCTCCAACATGCTCGGATCGGTCGGATCGTCGTTGAAGTCGCCCATCGCCACGATCTTGGTCGCAGGATTGACCTTCAGGACAGAGTCGGCGATTCGACGCATCTGCTCGCCGACGGCGATACGCTTGAACTCCGAAGCGTCCTTGCCGCCCAGACGCGAAGGCCAGTGAGCCACCATGAAGAAGAACGGTTCGCCGTCGATCGTACCCCACATGGTCGAAATATCGCGGGTTTTGAAATTCGGAAGCGAAGGAATCTGCGTGCGGATCGGTGCGCTGCCCTCCAGCTTGAAGACATCGGGACGGTACATAAAAGCGACGTCCACACCGCGAGCTTCGGGAGAGTCGTAGTGCGAAATCCGGTAATTGCCCGGAGCCATCTTCGGCGTAGCGATGATATCTTCGAGCACCGAGCGGTTCTCCACCTCCGATACGCCGATCACGATCGGATAATCCTTATCGATACCGGCAATGTCGAAAAGCACCTTTTCGGTATTACCCAACTTCTTCGCATACTTGACAGAATTCCATTTTTTAGGTCCTTCCGGCGTGAATTCGTCGTCATTGACCTCGGGATCGTTGATCGTATCGAAAAAGTTCTCCAAGTTGTAAAAGACCACCTTGTACGGTTTCTGCGCGAAACAGCAGGCTGCGAACAGTAAGGCCAGTAGTCCTGTAAAAATCAGTCGTTTTTTCATAAGTCAAATTAGTTTTGGATTCCCCATTGGCTCGGAGAGTTTTGTGCCTTTACGGATTCCGCAGCCGACTCGGGAATATTGGGAAAGAACGTAAAGCCGGTCTTCTTTTCAATCTCCGCCACGCTCATGCAAATGGACGCAGGCGGCTGAATATCGCCGTAGCTCTTCTGATCCACCCAAAATCCGATCGCCTTCAATTCATCGGCCGAACAATCCGCGATACGTTTACCGGTCGTACCGGTGCGCGTGCGAAGCAATACCTTGAAATAATTCGTCGGGACCGGACAAACTTTCCCGTCACGGTCGGTCGTCGTCGTATTGGTATTGGCATAATAGCAACCGGTCACCACATAAAGCGTGTCGCTGCATATCTGCGCACGCACCTTGGCTTCGAGATTGGCCCACATATCCTGGTTGAGCCGGTTGAGCTGCGGCGTCATATTGGTCGCATAAAACGTCTGGAGATTCAACTCCCGCGTAGCCGTACGGTCCGCCGAAGGGAGCTGATGTCCCCGATCATAGCTTCCCGTATAGGATCTTTCGACCAGATTGGGCTGATACGAATAATCGACCTTCGGATCGTACTGGAAATCGTTGGTACGGTCGATCGATCCTCTGTACACCGAGTGCAGCGGATAAGCTACCCAATGCGCCACGTGCAGCGTCTTGTCGTAACAGAACGAATAGTTGCGCACGGTACGGTTATTGAGTGAAGCGAAGTGGCTGACGTAAATAAAATTCTCATCAGTCTTTTTTTCCGGCAGCTCCGCCCAAGCCGTCGCATGCCCCTCGTCGTAGGGATCGTTGGTCGAAGAGGCCGAAAACTGCGTCAGCACGAGCACCTGCGGCTCTCCGCCGAGAAATTCGAATTCGATGGTCGCCGAACGTTCCCCGCTCCCGGTATTCCGCGTATAATAAACGTCCAGGATATTGCTGATGTTCGAACTCTGTACGGTGCCCTCCTTCACGAGGACCGTCGGATCGTTGAGCCTGAACGAGCACCAAGCACCTCCGTCCTTGATTTCGGCACGCCATCCGGCGCCGACAGGTCCCTCAATCTGTATGGCGGCCGAACCCTCCGCAGCTCCGACCGTCGAAGAGGTCCGCCATACGGCAGAACCCCAAAAATCGTCCGTATCGTCGCCGCAAGCTACGACAGAGAGCGCAATCATCGTCAGGAACAGCCATTTCCATCCCTTCTCACAATATCTGAACATCGACATCATCGGTAAACTATAAAAAACTATCCGAGAAACCAAACTCTTGGAGGGGATAATCCCTCCAAGAGTTTGAATTTTCAAAATTAGAAACTAATTCTTTTTGAAGAAATAAATTCCGTGCTTACCCTGCGTAGCGCTCTGATAACCACGAATCATCGTCTTGAAAGAACTATCTACCGTCTGCAACGAACAACCGCCATTTGCTGCAACCAACCGGGACTCACCGTCTTTATCAACCATTGAGAATACCCATTCCGCAGGGTCGGCTCCCAATGACAATGAACGGCTCTTGGAACCGGAAGCCAAATACTGTCCGTTACACTTGATATAATATGTATTGGACTTACCATCAACTGCGACAAGTTCCATTTCAGCAGGAGAATTAGTCACATTAGCATCTATCTTGGTTAATTCCCCGTTTGCAAACGTCATTTGAAGCGTTTCGCAATCTGTTTTACCATTTCCGGTTATCATTTCACCGGTCCAAACTCCATAATAATCTTCTGCTGCAGGATTCGGTTCTGTAGTAGAACCGGACTGAGCCTCACCTTTGGCACGGAATCCGGCCATAAGGAATGTTCCAGCAGTAAGGTTCGACAGATTGTCGATCAGCGTATAAGTACCACTGCCTTCGCCGCCGGTACCGAGCAACGTAACCGGCACGGTCTTGGTACTGCCGGCAAGGGTAATTGTCAGCGTCTGATTAACGGGCGACGTACCGGTGTTGGCCTCGGCCGTGACCGTCACGGTCAAGCCATCGACCGTAGCGCTCAGGGGAGGGGTCAGTCCGCTTACACTAAGTTGGTTGTCACCCTGGTTGAGTACAGAAACCGTAAGAACTTGGTCTCCGCCAGTAGCCGGAATCGAAACGCTGGCCGGAGTTACCCCCGTAATCATCGGGGTCGAACTGTCGCTGAAAGCGGCCACGTCGTCCAGATTGCGCGGAACGAGCTGGGAATTATTCTTATATACGGCAGCCAGACCGGAGATATTGCCCGAACCAGCCTTAAAAGGTACGTCGAGGAACACGCTCGGGTTCTTTTCATCGCTCTGCTTGCAGAATACGGTGAAATTGGCTCCATCGGCAGTGAAAGTATGCGAAGAGAGTTGCGCTGCGCTCGCCCAAACACCGCCCTCGGCAACCGACGCATTGGCGATCGTCACGGCCATACCCTGATAATTCGCCAGATCTGCAGCGGCGATCGTCGCCGTAGGAATCGAAGTCACCGTACCGGTCTTCTCGACCTTGCACCAGGTCGCTTCCCTGTCGCCCGTCACTCCGTACATACCATTGTAATTCTCTACCTTGGCAAGCCCCTTATAGAGGGTTACACGCACCTTGTCGCCTTTGTTCAGACCAAGTGTCGAAGGTTCTACCTGACTGCCGTAGAGCGTGATGCCGTTACCGGCCTCCGTCGCATTCTCGGTAGCGAGGATCAGGTTGTTGAAGGTATAGTTGCCGCCGGCCACGTCGTTCATCACTACAGCGTCCAGATAACGATCTGCATTGGCATCCACCGGAGCCTTCGTATCAGTCATCTGCGCGATCAGCTCGGGAATGGTAATGGCCGTAGCCTCACCCGGATCGGGCGGAACCACACCGCCTTCGAGATCGACCTCCTGACCGCCGTTGCCATTGGTAAACGAAAGATCGTCGATCGAGAATGCGGAATTAGCAGCCTCACCGCCCGTCGTGGTAGTAAAGCGGATCGAAAGCTCCTTCAGCGCCGTTTTCAGCGTAAAATCTGACTTGAACAGAATCCAATAAGGATCGGTTTCGTCGCTGCCGCCGATCTTCTCATATTTCAACTCTTTCCAGGTCGTACCGTTTCCGACCCAAACGTGGAAATACTCGGGTTTGAAAGTATTATCGTAAGTACCATCATTATTTTTCGAATAATTCGCACCGAAAGTAATCCGATAATTGGTTTCGCCCGAAGGCAGCGTAATGTTATCTATGTCGAAATTAGCGGGAGCCGTACCGAAGAAGATCTTGTTCTGGCCCGAAGCTCCGTCATAGCCGCCGCTGTTTTTCTGCGACGAGCGTACCGACATATTCTTGTAAGCATAAGTTACGGACTCGATACCCGTGCCCGTAGCATTCTGCCAAGCATCCGACTGGTCGAGGAACGGCCAGCGATTGTTCGCGTCCTTCGCGGCAAGCGTTTTATCGAAATTGTTGCCGTAAATAACGGTCGCAGGCTTCACCTCGCCCTGAAGCACATTGACATCCTTCTGAATCAATGCGCCGTAGGAGTTGTAAACCTCGAAAGTCACTTTGGCAGACTGACCGATGTTCGAAGCGGGCACCGTAACGGTCACGGCAGCATCGCCCTCGCCTTCGGTAGCCGAAAGGCGCACCCAAGTCTGTTCGTCCTCGACGATAGCACGCCAGGGACGGTTCGTTTCAACGATAAAAGTACCGTTGTACTCATCTGCGGGCTGTCCCTCCGCATCGAACGTCAGGTTCTCCGGCGTGACGTTCAGATAGGGAGCGCCCATGTCGTCATTGTCGTCGGTACATCCCGCGAACACCGCCACGGCGAACACGGTCAATGCACTGAAGAGCAATTTCCAAATGCTACTCTTTTTCATAAACAATTAAATTTTAGAGTGATATAAAAATAGGTTAAAAATAACTTCATCGTCTTGCATATTTACTCAGGCCACTTATTCTTAAACTTTTTGTAAAAATACTATTTTTTCCTGTTTCGACAATAATTCGAACACTATTTTCGTATTACAATCCCGTTAAATCAAATATAACGACACACCGGATTTTTATTTCGTATCAAAAACCCCACCAAACCGTATTCTTTCCCGGCAAAATAAACACAAAAGGCGTGCAGTTTTGACCGCACGCCTTTTTTCCGAGAAATACGTCCGGTCAGCGAATCCGGTCGAGCGACCGCACCAGCTTTTCGTCCCGGAAGATCGCCCGCAAAGCCAGCAAGTCGAAAACCAGGCAGACCAGCGGGAAAACGAGCGAAATTTTAAGAGTATGAGAGTAAAATTCACTTTCCGCGAAGTAACGGTTACAAAGGTAGAAATAGATTCCCATCATCGCTCCGGCACCGACGAGGAGCACCAACTCGACGGCACATAACCGGATCTGCACCAGGCGGCGCTTGAAAAGGAAAATCGTCACCAGCGGCAACAGACAGGCGGCAACCAGAACAACCCCCAGATACACCGTCGGCAGCAACGTGATGCCGGCGGCATCCTTCAGGCCGAAAGCGGTCAGCGTACAAGTGTCCGCCCCGACGGTGAAATCGGCCAGCGGCAGCCACAGCGCCAATCCCGTCAGTACGACGACCAGCAACAGATACAGAGTCTGAATACGTTGAATCATATAACTTCTATTTTGTTTATGCGAACCTCTTCGAATCCTGCCGAAAATCGCAGGCCCTGCAAGGTTTATTGATTATCCAATGTTTTTTCGATCAGGTATTTATTACGGTCTGCGGCATTCCGGTCGATCAACTCGCCCAGGAATCCCGCCAGGAACAACTGCACGCCGAGCACGACAGCCAGCAGTGAAAGATAGAAAAGCGGCTGGTCCGTTACGGCCCGCACAGGCAGGTCATGGCACTGTTTATACAACTTGGCACCGATCACCCACGCCGTCGTACAGCCGCCGAAAAGGAACATCAACGTTCCCAGGCTGCCGAAAAAGTACATCGGCGAACGGCCGAAACGCGAGAGAAACGAAACCGTAATGAGGTCCAGATACCCTTTCACCATCCGCTCCATACCGAATTTCGAATGACCGTACTTGCGGGCGCGATGCTCGACGACCTTCTCGCCGATCCGCTTGAATCCGGCCTGTTTGGCCAGAATCGGGATATAACGGTGCATCTCGCCATAGACTTCGATCGCCTTGACCACCCGGCGGCGGTAGGCCTTCAGTCCGCAATTGAAATCATGCAGCCGGATTCCCGAAACGGTGCGGGCCGTCCAGTTGAAAAACTTGCTCGGCCACCGCTTTCCGGCCGGGTCGTGGCGCTTCTTTTTCCAGCCCGACACCAGGTCGCACCCTTCGTCGAGGACCATACGCCGCAGAGCCGGAATCTCGTCCGGCGAGTCCTGCAAGTCGGCGTCCATCGTGAAAACCACCTCGCCGCGCGCTTCGGCGAAACCGCAATACAAGGCGGCGGATTTACCGTAGTTGCGAGCGAACTTGATCCCCCGCACCGCCGCAAACCGCTCGTGCAGATTTTCGATCACGCGCCACGAACCATCGCCGGAACCGTCGTCCACCAGGATTACCTCGTAAGACAAACCCTCGCCGCGAGCCACGCGATCGATCCATTCGACCAGCTCCGGCAAGGACTCCTCCTCGTTATAGAGAGGAACGACGACCGATATGTCGAGCGTAGCATCCATCGTTCTCTTACTCTTCGGATTGAGGACCGAAAGGCCGGGGTGCACGCGCCAGGATGCCGGCCAAAATAAGCCCCAGGACGAGGCCGACGATCAGGTTGCCCCAGATCGAAGCTCCTACGGTAGCCTGAATGGAAGGCTCCGACGCCTCCTGTATGGTTTTCAGCATTTCGGCGAATACGCCCTCCATCGACGCAGGGAGCTTTCCCTCCTCAGCGAACCGGATCAATGCGGAAGTGTATCGGTCGATATACTCCGAATATCCGATGAAAACACTGCGATAGAGGTATTCCACCACCCCCTTGATCAGGGCCGACGACAGAATCAGGGCCAGAATGAAACCCAGGCCGCGGCTCAAAGGAAATCCCTGTTCGTGACCGTACTGTTCACGGCGGCGCTTGGCGAAACGGTAAAGCAGCGCGATATAAACGACTGCGGCCAAGATCCACACCAGCCCCATCGTCGAAAACCATCCCGACAACATCAAGGACTGCTCTATAACGAAAGCCACGGACATGACCAGTCCGATGATCGCTCCGTACTTGCAGACCTCGTTCCAGAATTTGAATTTTGTCATTCTTCTTCTATTTTTAGCATATGTTTATTCCCGCAATACACCTTTACCTTCCCGCAAAATCTCCGGCTCGCCGCCCGTCAGATCTACGACGGTCGTCGGCACCGCATCGCCGACACCTCCGTCGATCACCAGTTCTACGTCCCGGCCGTACCGCTCGTGGATCAACTCCGGATCGGTCATATATTCGGTTTCCTCGTCATCCAGCACGGAAGAGGTCAGCAGCGGAGCTCCCAACCGCTCGACGATGGCCCGAGGAATCGAATTGTCCGGAATGCGGATCCCGATGGTGCGACGCCGTTCGAGCGCCTTGTGCGGCATACGCGACGATGCATCCAGCAGGAAGGTGAAGGGCCCCGGCAGATTTTGTTTCAGCAACCGGAACTGAGCGTTATCCACCCGGCAATAATCGGCAATCTGCCCGAGCGAATCGAACACGACGGAAAACGTCGTGAGATCCTTCCCCTTGATCCGGCGCAGCCGCTCGACGGCCTTCGCCGAACGGATCGAGCAGCCGAAGGCATAGACGCTGTCGGTCGGATAGATCACCACGCCGTCCCTTTCGAGCAGGTTCACCACCCGGTCGATCTCCTTCTCGGAAGGATTCTCGGTATAGATTTTAACCAACATAGGGAGGGCAAATATAGACAAATTATTTAATATTCCGACGATTCAACTCCGCACTATAAGCCCGGGCATTAGCCAGATGTTCGCCGTACGTGCGGGCGAAACTGTGATAACCGTCGAAAGTCGGGCGGGCACAGAAGAAGAGATAGTCGTGGTTCTCGAAGTTCAGCACCCCATCGATCGCAGCGACCGAAGGCATCGCGATCGACGACGGCGGCAGCCCCTTGTTCAGGTAGGTGTTATACGGCGAAGGGGTTCTCAAGTGCTTGTGCAGAATCCGGCGAAGCGAAAAATCCTGCAGCGCATATTTGACCGTCGGATCTGCCTGCAGGGGCATCCCTTTCCGCAGGCGGTTGATATAGACTCCCGCCACACGGGGCATTTCGTCGGCCTTGTTGGTCTCTTCGGTGACGATCGAAGCCAGCGTCATCACCTCGTCCCGGCTCAAACCGCTGCGTCGGCGGGCGGCATCCCGCTCCGGAGTCCAGAAACGGTCGTACTCCTTGCGCATGCGGCGCACGAAATCCTCGGGCGAAACCGTCCAATAAAATTCATAAGTATTGGGGATAAAGATCGAAAAGAGCTGCAGGCTGTCGGTCCCGACCTCCCGGGCGAGCTGCGGGTCGGTCAGCGCCCGCATCAGCTCCGCAGAATCGGCATCGAGCTGGCGGGCCAGCCGCGAAGCGAGAAAAGCGCGGGTACGGGCATAGTTGAGCGTAACGCGCACGGGCGTCTGCATCCCCAGTTTGAGCATCCGGGCGATTTCGACGACGTTCATTCCCGGTTCCAGTACGTAGTGCCCCGGTTTGAAGGAGCGCTCCAGCTCCAGACGGCCGGCATACCGGTCAAAAGCCCAGTGATGGTCCGTACGGGGACGCAGAGAGTCGAGCAGCCCCGGGTAGTCCGTGCGGGCGCTTATATAAAGGTCGCTCCGCTCCCGGACGGCATCTCCGAAAAACTGAAAGATGAAAACCAAAGCCACCGTTGCCCCGACTGCAACCGCAGCAATAAACACGACAAGCAATCTTTTTTTCGCCGTCATTCTCTTCATTCATTAACTCTCCCCGCACCGCCCTCCGAGACACATCCAGGCAGCCTTTTCGGCATCCGGCTCTCGAAAAACAGCGACAAAATCGCAGATAGTTCCTTTTTTCTTTGCAAAGATACAAAAAATTCGTATTTTTGTGCTGGGGTAAGTCTTATACGACCAGCTCCCACAGACTCCCCCAGGTGAGGAATCAAGCAAGGGTATGTGGTCGTAGCGGTGCGATATAAGTAGCTTACCCTTTTTTTGTGTACCCGCCCATTTCCGGCCGACTTCAAAAACCGTCGATACCAATTCAGGGAACAATCATAAGCAATACCGGGAAATACATATTTCCCGGTATTGCTGTATTCCTTTCGTTTCAGCATCGAATCGAGCAACGAAACCTCTGCGGGACAAATATTATAATACGAATAATATTCAGCGCTGCAAATATCCGACTTACTAAAAATCAATTGATTTTCGGCAAAAAACGATCAGTTGTTAGCCAGCGCGATCGCAGCGATCGCCTCCACCACGACCGGACAGCGCAGGGCGATGCAGGCGTCGTGCCGCCCTTTGACGACGAACTCTTCCATCCGTCCCGTCGCAAAATTGAACGTATATTGTTTCTTCGCGATGCTGGAAGTAGGTTTGACAGCGATGCGGAACACCACGGGATTGCCGTTCGAGATACCGCCGTTGATGCCGCCCGCTCCGTTGGTAGCGGTTTTTCCCTCTCCGTTCACAAAACAGTCGTTATGCTCCGAACCTTTCATACGGGCTGCGGCGAATCCGTCGCCGAACTCGATGCCCCGCACCGCCGGAATCGAAAATGCCAGGTGAGCCAATTGCGATTCGAGCGAATCGAAGAACGGCTCGCCCAATCCGACGGGCACCTTGTCGCAGGTACACTCAATGACCCCGCCTACGGAATCCAACTCCCGGAGCGTGCGGTCAATCAGCTCGTCCCAGAGCGTCGGGGCACCCTCGGCGCCCAATTCCTTCCCCGGCTCGCAATTCAGCCGCTCGCGGGGAATACCGCCCAGCTCGGTGATCCGGGCCCGGATTTCGATCGGGCCGATCATCTTCTTGGCCACGACTCCGGCCGCCACCAGCGTCAGCGTCAGCCGCCCCGAAAAATGGCCGCCGCCCCGCAGATCGTTGAAGGCACGGTATTTCCGTTCCGCCACGAAATCGGCATGGCCCGGACGGGGCGTCGCGCGAAAGTCCGAATAGTCGCCCGAACGGGTATTGCTGTTGCGAAATACGATCGTGAGCGGAGCACCCGTAGTGTGCCCGTCGCAGACGCCGCTTACGATCTCCGGCAAATCGCTCTCCTTACGGGGCGTGCTTCCCTTCGCACCGCTGCGGCGACGGTCGAGATCCGCGAGGAAATCCTCGCGCGAAAGCGGCATGCCCGCAGGCACGCCGTCGAGCACCACGCCGATCAGCGGACCGTGCGACTCCCCGAAAATCGAGAGTCTGAATTTTGTTCCGTATGAATTCATAGCCAATTAAGTTTCTTCGAGTTTACTTCAATCGTCCGGCCCCATCGTTTCCGCGCTTCGCCGCACGGAAAGCGTTCTTTCCGCCGGAACGGAAATACCATCTGCCCGCCCCGCTACTCCTGCCGGGCGAGCAGATCGAGGAACGAAGGAAACGACTTGTCGATGCACTTCACGTCGTCCAGCCGCACCGGCTCCGGCGTGAACAACCCGGCGACGATCAGGCTCATGGCAATCCGGTGGTCGTTGTGCGAGCGGACATCTCCTCCATGCAACGGCCCGCCCGTAACGAACATCTCGTCGCCCTGGATGTCGATCCGCGCCCCCAGCGTCCGGAACTCGGCATAGATCGTTTCGGCCCGGTTGCTCTCCTTCTGCGTCAGACGTCCGACACCCGCGATACGGCTCGTACCGTCGCAATGGGCAGCCAGCACCGCAAGGATCGGGAACAGATCGGGGCAATGCGTGGCATCGACCTCGAAAGCCTTCAGCCGCCGGCCGGTCGCAGTAACGGAGATGTTCTGCAAATCTCCCGGCATATCGCCCCTTACGGATACGTCCGCAGGCGCGACGCTCACATCGGCACCGCACGAACGCAGGATGTCGAGTATCTTTTCATCGGCCTGCAGCGAATCGAGCCGCATATTGCGTAGCGTAATCCCCTCGATCCGCCCCAGCGACGAAGCGACGGCTCCGGCCACCGCGAAATAGGCGGCCGAACTCCAATCAGCATCCAGGAAGAGGTCCGAAGGACGGTACTCCTGCCCGCCCGGTACCGAAAAGACGATTTTCGAAGGCGTCCCGGGCTTCCGTCCGCCGCACCCCCCGTCGTAAAACGCCTCCCTGTCGAGTCGGATACCGAACCGAGTCAGCGTCCGCAAAGTAAGCTCCAGGTAGGGAATGCTCGACGGCTCGGTTACCGTCAGCACGGTCGCATCCTGCAACAACGGCAAAGTCATCAGGAAACCCGATACGGTCTGCGAACTCTCCCGCCCCGAAAAGGCGATCTCACGACGGGTAATACCGCCCTCGATCCGAAACGGAAGATACCCCTCCTCACGGGCAGAACAATGCACGCCGGCTTCGCGCAGTGCGGCGACCGCCTCGTGCAGATTGCGCTTCAGAATACTGCCATGCCCGGAAATTTCCACCGGGGCACCGCCGTTCAAAGCGGAAATATGGGATGCCAGCGGAGTCAACAGCCGCGTGAGCAGCCCCGATTCGCCGGTTTCGATCTTCGTGCAACGTCCCAAGCGCTCCGCTCCGACACCCTCGATATGCAGCGTCGTACCGTCCGACGCAATCCGGCAGCCCATACCCCGGATGACCTCGACGGCTCCGACTATATCGTTGCAAGGGGCGTAATTGGCGAGCCGGCTCTCTCCCGCAGCCAGCGCAGCAGCCAGCACAGCCCGCTGGGCCACGCTCTTGGAACAAGGAACGGCAACCGTCGTCCGACGGAACTCGCGAAATCCCTCGAAAGGATAATTTTCGGCCGAAAGCAGCCGCTCCATCTCCTCGCGGGTATATTGCCCCGACGCCGTGGCGTTGGATGCTCCAGCTGAAACATAAGTATATGGCGCACCGAGCTTCAGGCAGAGCAGACGGGTGAATTTCCCGGCTTCGCCCATCGAAAAAGCGACCAACTGCGGACGCTCCGCAGCGGCGGCACCCTCGAAAAGCGCTCCGTCGGCTTGCAGGTCATACAAACGCATCGTACGGGCAGCATCCGAAATATTCCAGGCCGTCGTGACGATTTTCACCAGATCGGCCCCCTTCGTGCGACACAGCCGGGCGATCCCCTTCAGCTCGTCGAGGGAGGGAGTTCCCTCGAAATCGTGGAACGAAACGATCAGCCAGCACCCGTACTCGCGGGCAAGCGTACGAACGTATTCCAGATGCTCGTCGGGCGCTTCGATCTCTATATCGACATAACGCGCCCCTCTGCGGATCGCCGCCGCGAGCTGCTCGCGGGCGAACGCCTCGGAAGAGTTCGCAATCCGGCAGGTGGCAATCAGGGTCGGCCGAATCTCCACGAGCCGCTCGACCTCTTCGACCGAAAGACGGCAAAGGTCCGCCCGGAGTTCGGCCATCTCACACGATTCGAGGATCGCCCGGCAATCCCCGAAACTCTTTTCCTGTACGCTAACGCAGATCACGGGCGACCTCCTCCAACTGTTTTAATGGAATCGCACGATCCACCACCTCCCCCACCGCACGAGGCAGGATGAAATGAATGGCATCGCCCTCCACCTTCTTATCTTTTTCCAACACTTCCAGCAAAACACCGATAGCTACGGGCGACTGGGTGGGAAGCCCGACCTTCTTCAAATCCTCCGCCAGACCGACCGCCAGTCCCGCCGGGGCGAGTCCCAGCCGTTCGGACACCCCGGCAGCCAGCACCAGACCGATCGCCACGGCTTCGCCGTGCATGATCGGACAATTTTTCTCGATGGCGTGAGCGAAGGTATGCCCCAGATTCAGCAAGCGCCGCTCCCCCTTCTCGAAAGCATCCCGCTCCACTACGGCACACTTGTATAACGCCGTTTTGCGAATGATTTCGGTAAGCTCCTCCTGCCCGTACACACATTCGCCCCCGCAACAGGTTCCCGCTTTCCGCAAGTGGGCCTCCATCCGGGCGAAATAATCCACGGCCTTGCGATAGTATTCCGCATCGAACAGGATGAAAGTCTTCAGGACTTCGGCGATTCCGGCCCGGAACTCCCGGGGCGAAAGCGTCCGCAGCGCATCGGTGCAGATATAGATCCATTCAGGCTGGGTGATCGTACCGACCATATTCTTATAGGCATGGAAATTCACGCCGTTCTTACCCCCGATCGAAGCGTCCACCTGCGCCAGCAGCGTCGTAGGTACGAAACCGAACCGAATACCCCGTTTGTAAACCGACGCCGCGAAACCGCAGAGGTCGGTCGTGATGCCGCCGCCCACGCCCACGAGAAACGAGCTCCGGTCGGCTCCCCGATCCAGCAACTGTTCGATAATATATTCTACCGTAGCGAGGGTTTTAACCTTCTCGGAGGTCTGGATCGGAATGAGTTCATACCGTTCGAAAAGGCCGAAAAAGGGCTTCAGGTTGCTGTCGATAACGACGAAAACCCGTCGGCCCTGCGGAATCAGGGCATCCAAACCGCTGAAATCGGATGATATATAAAGATTACTCACGTTTATTCGAATTGTTTGTCCCGACAAATTTAGGAATTTTATGCCCGAAATAAAAAAGCGAAAAAAATTTTGTCATTTTCCGAAAAATGCGATACATTTGTCCCGTTAAATACCCTGGACGGATATTCGACGACAAAAACGATATGCAACACGTTCAGTTTACATACTCCTATTATTACCTTTATTCGGGCCGAGTAAAGGCGGGAGTTTGCGTGTTGTAAAGTTCGATCGACAGAATTACGAATTTAGATCATAGCTCCTGCCTTGAGGCGGGAGCTTTTTTGTTTTCAGTATGAAAAAACAGCAACCTGCGGAGCTTGGCGGCTCCGAAGAAACGAAACCAGCGAAACCGACCGTCACCCCGGCCCGCCGGGTGGAAAACGTCGAAGAGTACTACTTCTCCGTGAAACTGAAAGAGGTGGCCCGGATGAACGAATCCGGCGCACGCGTCATCAACCTGGGGATCGGCAGCCCGGACCTGCCCCCGTCGGCCGAAACCGTGCAGGCGCTCTGCCAGGCGGCAGCGCGGCCCGACACGCACGGGTACCAACCTTACGTAGGTATTCCGGAACTGCGTGCGGAGTTCGCCCGGTGGTATAAGAGATGGTACGGCGTGGACCTGGACCCTGCCAACGAAATCCTGCCCCTGATCGGCAGCAAGGAGGGTGTGATGCACATTTCGCTGGCCTTCCTGAACGAAGGCGACGGGGTACTCATACCCAATCCGGGCTATCCGACCTACGCCTCGGTATCGAAGCTCACCGGCGCCCGCATCCTGCCCTACGCCCTGAAAGAAGAGAACGACTGGCAGCCCGATTTCGAAGCGCTGGAGAAAATGGACCTGTCCGGTGTGAAACTGATGTGGTGCAACTACCCCAACATGCCTACGGGAGCCAACGGTTCGCGGGAGCTGTTCGAAAAACTGGTCGCCTTCGGCCGCAGGCACAACATCGTGATCTGCCACGACAACCCGTACAGCTTCATCCTGAACGACCGCCCGTTAAGCATTTTGAGCGTACCGGGAGCCAAAGAGATCTGCATCGAACTCAACTCCATGAGTAAAACCTTCAACATGCCCGGCTGGCGTATCGGAATGGTAGCGACCAATTCCCGGTTCCTGGAGTGGATCCTGCGCGTGAAGAGCAACATGGACTCCGGGATGTTCCGCCCGATGCAACTGGCCGCCGTCGAAGCGCTGAAAGCCCCCGACAGCTGGTACCAACGGATGAACGAGGTATATCGCCGCCGACGCGCACTGGCGGCCCGGATTCTGGAAACCCTCGGCTGCGATGTCCGCGACGACCAGGTGGGAATGTTCCTCTGGGGACGGGTGAACGATACCCTCGCGGCGCAACTCACGGCTGCCGGGGAGTGCCCGAACGGTGTCGGGGAAGCCATCTGCAATCGGGTACTGCACCAGTCGCGGGTCTTCATCACTCCGGGCTTCATCTTCGGCTCGGAAGGGCGGAACTACATCCGCATCTCGCTCTGCTGCAACGAGGAGATGTTGCAGGAGGCACTCGACCGGATCACGACGACCCGAACAAAACAGAATCAGTAAACAGAATATAAACAGACCGGATTCGCCGGTTACAGCCGGCGATCGCAAAATCAACAACGACAATGAAAATGGAAATAGAACCGCTCACTTTTCCGGGCGTGGATCCCAAACGTCCGATGATTATCGCAGGCCCTTGCAGCGCGGAGAGCCGTGAACAGGTACTCAAAACCGCCTCCGAACTGGCCGCCCGGGGCGTAAAGATCTTCCGGGCCGGTATCTGGAAACCCCGCACCAAGCCGGGCGGCTTCGAAGGCATCGGCGTCGAAGGCCTTCCCTGGATGAAGCAGGTCAAGCAGGAAACCGGCATGCTGGTAGCCACCGAGGTCGCCACCCCCGCTCATGTTTTCGAAGCCCTGAAAGCCGGCATCGACATCCTCTGGGTCGGTGCCCGCACCGTCACCAACCCCTTCGCCATGCAGGAGCTGGCCGACGCATTGAAAGGCGTGGATATCCCCATTCTGGTAAAAAACCCCGTCAATCCCGACCTGGAACTGTGGGTCGGCGCGATCGAACGGCTCTACAACGCCGGACTCCGACGGCTGGGCGTCATCCACCGGGGATTCAGCTCCTACGAGAAAAAAATCTACCGCAACGCTCCGCTCTGGCATATTCCGATCGAACTTCGCCGCAGATACCCCAACCTCACCATCTTCTGTGACCCGAGCCACATCGGCGGCAAACGCGAACTGGTAGCTCCCATCTCGCAGCAGGCGCTCGACCTGAACTTCGACGGACTTATCATCGAATCCCACTGCGATCCCGACAGTGCGCTGAGCGACGCGGCGCAGCAGGTGACGCCCGAAGTGCTGGACTACACGCTGCAACTGCTCGTGGTGCGCGACAATGCCCAAACCACGGAGAACATCAGCATCCTGCGCCGCCAGATCGACGAGGTCGATGAGCAACTGTTGAGCCTCCTCGCCAAGCGGATGCACATCTCGCAGGAGATCGGCACCTACAAGAAGGAGCACAACATGCCCATCCTGCAAAACAAGCGTTACGATGAAATCCTGGACAAACGCGGCAAAATGGGGCAATCGCTCGACCTCGACCCGGAATTCATTTCGGAAATCATGAAGGCGATCCACGAAGAATCGGTAAAGGTCCAGATGGAAATAATGAAATAACGACGTTCCCGATAAGCGAAGACAGCACCGAATTTATTCGGATTATGCCGTGCGAAGAAAACGAAGAAGCGATTCAATGTTTTCGGCAAACGGGGACGGAAGTTGCCGACGGCCTCTGCCGAGCGAAAAAACGAAGAATGAAATAGAACAATCCCCGGGCGGTCCCATGCCGCCCGGATCATCAAAAAACATAAACAAACCGATATATGCGCATACTGATTTTGGGAGCGGGAAAGATGGGCTCCTTTTTCACCGACCTGTTGAGTTTCAACCACGACGTAGCCGTCCTCGAAAAAGACCCTCGGCGGATGCGATTCATCTACAACGCCCAGCGCTTCACCTCGCCCGAAGAGATCGCCGACTTCCGGCCTGAACTGCTTATCAACTGCGTAACGCTGAACGCCACGCTCCAGGCATTCGAGGAGGTATTTCCCTATCTGCCGAAAGAGTGTATCATCTCCGACATCGCCTCGGTAAAGACCGGGTTGCAGGAATTTTATGAGAAATCGGGATTCCGGTACGTTTCGACCCACCCGATGTTCGGCCCCACGTTCGCCAACCTGGGCAACCTGCAAACCGAAAACGCCATCATCATCAAGGAGTCGGACCACATGGGCAAAATCTTCTTCAAGGACCTCTACGGTTCGCTGAAGCTCAACGTCTGCGAATACACCTTCGAGGGGCACGACGAAGTTGTGGCCTACTCCCTCTCGGTGCCGTTCGCCTCGACTCTCGTATTCGCCTCCATCATGAAGCACCAGGATGCCCCCGGCACCACCTTCAAGAAACACATGGCCATCGCCCGCGGACTGCTCTCCGAAGACGACTACCTGCTGACGGAAATCCTCTTCAACCCCAAGACGCCCGCACAGATCGACAACATCGTCGCCACGCTGACCCGCCTGTCGAAGATCATCGACAAAAAGGACAGCGGGGAGATGAAGCGGTTTCTGGACGGAGTCCGGAAAAACCTGGAGTAAAATTCGTACTCCATAAAAAACGGCCGGTATGTTACCGGCCGTTTTTCATATCGGTTCGATCCGCTAAAAACTCAACTTCACACCTGCCGTAAATCCGGCGCTGTACTGCGGAAACGCACTCCAGTCGTAAATCCGGCGGTTGCAAAGATTGTGACCTTCGGCGAATACCGTTACCCGCTTGGACGCGTACCAATCGACATTCAACCCCAGATCTACCGTATAGGGAATGCGCATATTCCCCACGATCCCGTCGTTCGGGAACCACGGAATCACTCGCGAAATATAGCGGTTGGACTGCAGGTCGAAAACGAGGCCGACCGAGAACTTACGATGATGATAGCGGGCCCGGACCGTACCCTCGAACTCCGGCAGGCCGATGCTCAAGGTCTGATGCTCGGTATAGGTCAGGCCCCGCCCGCCGATGGAGAACGTGAAATTGCTCACCGGACGGAACTCCAGCTCACCGTTGAGCGACATGACATTCAGCCGTCCCTGTACCAGACTGAACCCCTCATACCGGGTAGTCGGCGTATAGCAATACCAAAAGTTATGATTCTCGATGAAAGAATAGCCGACAAACAATCGGTAAATCAGCTTATCCTCGACGAGACGCCCGCTCACACCGACACGGACCGAATAGTCCACCGTATTGCGGGGCATCGGGTCCGTATAACGAGGCACGTAATAAAGATTGGTTTCCATAAGCTCCCGCATATCGTTGTGCTTCAGGGTTCCGTCCAACTCGACATAAGGTACGAAACCGCCGCCGCCCAGATCGAAACGCAAGTGAGCGTAGGGAATGAAATAATTCGCCGCATCGCGCCCCGCCACATCGTCCCGGTAGTAATCCAAACCGAACTCCATATCGACCGACCGGGCACGATAGGCATAGCGGAACGCCCCCGAATAGGTCCGGTTGTAATAGTCGGAAGGAGCGGCCCAAACCGATTCGCCCTTGCGGTCGCCGCCCCACCGGCCCTCGAATCCGGCCCGGAAGACGAGCGTATGGCGGCCGAAACGTCGTCCAACGGCGGCATCTACCCCCAAATTCCACTCGTTTTCGTACGGATAATCCAACACCGGAACGACATTATCCTCCAGATAGAGTTTCGAATCCAGCGGATTCCACCAGTTGCCCGCCGTGACCTCGACATTGAAATTCGTCCGCGAGAGGTCGTTGAAATCGTCGCCGATCCGTATCTTTCCCTGCAAATCGCCGATCACGCGGCGATTTCCGTTGTCGAAAGTCGGAAAGTCCGGATCGGGGAAAAGGCCGTAACGGTCGATGATCCGGTTCCGGTAGCTCACCTCGCCCTCCAGCACATGACGCCCGATGTATTTCCCGGCGGCGACACCCACCCGATTGTCCATCCACAGGGCGCTATGGTCCCCGTCGGGCGTATAGGGAATCCGTCCGTACCGTCCGTCGTGGTTGATATAGCCCAACGCATAGCCGATGTCGGGATTCTGCGTCGATACATACAGATCGAGCGCCGAATTGAGCGGATAACCCGCTCCGGCCTTCAGGTAAAAAGGCAGCGGACGATCGAACTCCCAATAGGTGATCGTCGCAGGACGGATCGGGCGCGTGGCGAGCTGCGTTTCGAGCGTGAGCGGCGTGATCGAATAGTCGATTTCCGGCTGTATGGCCGCCGTATCGACCATATTGGGGCGCACGGCAAGTTTCGTCGCATGCTCCACGCTCGGCACATAGGCTTTGGATACTTCGACACGCTTCTCGACCTGGGCGTTGAGCGCCCCGGGCACCGCAAGCAGTCCGGCGATAAACATCAGGGACAGAATAGCTGATCGCTTCATATCGTTAATTGAGTTTCTTGATTTTCTCTTTCGCTTCCGCAACGATTCCGTCATCGGCGGGGGTGTAGCCGTCCACGATACTCTGGTAGGTCGCCCGGGCCTGGAACATGTCGCCCTTCTGCACATAAATATCGCCCAGCACAAGGAAGGACTTGGCCAGCCAGAAGGCATGAGGCGTTCCCTTGTCCGAGAAATCGAGCACCAGTTTTTCGGCACGAGCCGTATCGCCGGCCCGGAACGCGGACTCGATCACCCGGTAGGCCGACTCGGCTCCCTCGGGTGTTTTCACATTGGCGCTCAAAACCTTGTAGATCTTTTGCGCGGCAGCGGCATCTCCCCGGCGATCCAGAATCCCGGCCTTCGCAAACTGGGATGCTCGCCATGCCTCGTCTCCCGCAGCGGTGTAGGATGCCACATCGTCGGCCATGGACAGAATCCGCTCCTCATCCCCCGCCGCGATCGTCGCACGAACGTAGCCGTTCATGGCCTCGGCCTTTCCGGCAGCGGTGCTTTCGGCATCGGCCAATTTGCGGTAAGCCGCCGCAGCTTCCGTAAAGCGTTCATCGGCAAAAGTCATTCCAGCCAGCATCTTCAAAGCCCGATGCGTGTACTGATTCTGTCCCGCATCGGCCAGAGCCGCGAGCGTTTCGATCGCACGGGATCGTTCGCCCGTCTTCAGGTAGCAATCGCTCAAGCAATAGAGCGCATCAGCCGTATAATATCCCTTGGGATAACTTTCGAGATAACTGCGCAGCGACTTGGCCGCCGACGCAGGCTCGCCCGAAAGATAGATCCGGCGGGCGGCAGCGAACGAAAGCGAATCGCGCGACATGGCCGTAAGGTCCCCTTCGACACCGCTCTTCCGGGCATAATCGAAATAACCGCCGGCATCCCCTTCGGAGACATAAATATCCCGAATTCCCTGCAAGGCATCCTTGGCATCGGAGGATTGGGGCGCGGTCTTCACCACCATATCATAGTAGGAAAGCGACTTTTTCTTGTCGCCCAGGTTCAGGTAAGCCAGTCCCAACTCGGACAACGCGGCGCTCCGGTAGGGAGAATAAACATAGGTTTCGACGAAAGGTTCGAGCACTGCGGCCCCCTCGCGGTAGCGCTCCTGCGCTACGAAAGTCCGGCCCAGTTCGTAAGTCGCATCGTCGAGGTAATCTCCCCTGCCGTCGCGGATAATCTGCTGCAACGCCTTGATTTTTTCAGATGTACGTCCCAGAATACCGAGCGTAACGGCCCGCTGGTAGCGGGCGTAATCCGCTCCGTCATCGGATGCGGCCGCAGCCTGTCCGTAATACTTCAACGCCTCGTCGAACTGACGATCCGAATAGTAGGTGTCGCCCAGACGATTGCGGGCATCCGTGCGGTAACCGTCTTGGGTGGGATACAGTTCGATGAAGCGAACGAACGACTCCCGCGCCCGGGGCATATTCTCCTTCGAGAAGTGGCAATACCCCGTATTGTAGAAAGCCATCGCATATTCGGGCTCGGTTTTCGGCGCCCGCTTCAGGTAGGACTCGTAATCGCGCAGAGCAACGTCGTAATTTCCCCTGCCGTAAGCGATTTCACCCTGCCAGAAGGTTGCCAGCGCATTGTATTTGGGACTGATTCCGATACGGGCGGACTCCGCCAGATAACGCCCGGCCCCCTCCGTATCGCCCTTTTCCAGTGCGCTCAAGCCGCGGAAATAGGCGATCTTCTGCTTGGCGGCCAGCAGGTCGCCGTCGGGATCGGGATAGGAGGCGATGATCTCGTACGCTTCGTCGTAATTGTGCGAATTGTAATAGGCCGCCGCCAACAGCTCTTTGGCCGTGCGTACACGGGGCGACGACGGATACTGGGCGACATAGCGGTTGAGTACCTGAATCGCTTCGTTGAAACGTCCGCCCCCCAGTTCGTATTGCAATTTTCCATAGTTGAACAGCGCGTCTTCGGCAATCGCGGAATCGAATTCGGCATTCGAAGCCATGGCGAACGACTGCATCGCCTGCTGCTTGTCCCCGCCGCGCAAGTAACAGTCGGCCAGGTGGTAGGAGGCGTTCTGCGTCAGAGCGTCGTCGGCTCCGCACGCCTTGCGCAGATACTCTGCGGCATCGTCGTAGCGGGCCGTACGGTAGAGGGAGAATCCGTAGAGATAATTTTCATCCCGGCCCATTTCTCCGCCGGCCTGCACGAAAGCGTCGAGGTAATCCAGCGGTTTGGAATATTCGCCCAAGCGAAACCACGCTTCGGCCATGACCCGCGAGAGTTCGGCCCGCTGGCGGGGCGATGCCCGGCGGATCAACTCTTCGCCGTTCTCGACCACGTAGCGGTAATTCCCCTGCTTGAACTCGATTTGCAGCAGGTAATAGGGCGCTACCTCGCCGTAAGCCTCGCTTTTAAGCAATCGTTCGAACCCGCTTCTGGCCCAGTCGTACTGTTCCCGCGCATAGGCGATGTAGGACTTATAATAGAGAGCGTGATCGTAAAATTCGCTTTGGGGATTGATCCGGTCGAAATAGGTCATCGCCCGGTCATAGTCATCCCGGCCGAATTCGATATATCCCATGCGCAGGTCGTACTGCTCGCGCCGGGTTCTGTCCAAAGCCCGGTAGTTCACCCGTCCGAAACATGCGAGCGCCTTGTCATACTCCGACCGGCTGCAATAAAGCAACCCCTGGGCGAACCGCAGGTCGTTGTTGTAAACCGACTCGGGATAACGCTTGGAAAAGTCGGCGAGCATCGCCTCGGCATCCCGGCTGCCGAGCTTCAAGGCACAAACCGCCAACTGATAATCGATCTGCTGGAGCGTAAGCCGGTCGTCCCGGTCCGCTCCCTCGCGGGCCTTCAGCAATTCATAACGGGCATCTGTCCAGCGCCCGTGATCGAAAAGCGAACGCCCCCGCTCCAGATGCGCCCGGGTTTCCGGTGCCGCAGCATGGCTCCCGACACAAGTGAACAGGCAAATGCCTATCGACAATAAATACAGGATGTTTCTCTTCATAACGCACACACAATAATTCGAACGCAGATAGCGAACACCCGGTGGTAAGTCCGACCTGTTCAGCGCTGCCCGAGGCGCTTCCTGCCCGAATCAAAATATTTTTTCGGTAAAGATAGTGAAAGCCGAGAGAAAAATGGAAACTTGTTCCCAATTTTCCGAGGCGCATCCTATCTAAGACTATGTCAAAGATCGTGAAAGGTGAGGGCAATCGTGCGGGCTTGCACGCAAAGATTGCCGA
>OGLI01000297.1_pt1 | contig 47915 bp, 89 predicted proteins | sample 1572661 | NCBI WGS metagenome assembly OGLI01 (sample SAMEA2581901, study PRJEB24529) | metagenome | biome: Human gut stool | place: China | collected 2011 | reverse complement strand
ATTCCGTTCCATTATATGGTTATGAAAACATGATATAATTTAATAAGCAGGAACAAATGTTTGGAATATTGGGAGGGATTTACATGGATTACAAGAAAGAGATTATTGAAATGCTTGAAAATATACATAGCGAAAAGTTTATGAAGTTTTTGTATAACATGATTATTTCATTTAAAAAACAATGGGGCTATTAAAAAAGCAGGGAGATTAATCCCTGCTCTTTTTGTAAAGAAATTCAATCATGTCGAAAACACTCTTTTTATCAGTGTCACTCAGTTCAAGCAACAGCTTAACATGTTCTACAGATATTGTGTCAGTCATAAGTTTTGGGATAAAATCTGTTTCGATTTCTAAATTATCTTCCCATCCCATCAAATATGCTGGAGTAGTGCAGAGCGCATCCGCCAATGGCTTTGCATATTCTGCTGGTACCTTATCAATATCTCCTTTTTCATATCTAAATATAGTAGATCTCGATACACCCAACTTTTCAGCAAGTTCATCGGCGCTCATACCAAGCTGTTTTCTTCTCTTTTTTATTTGTTCGCCAGTTTTCGACATTTTGTACACCTCCTTTCTGAAATATATAATATCATTAATGTTGCGAAAATGCAACAAAAATAATTGCAAAAATGCGAATTTTTATATTGACAAATGCGACTGTAAGAGGTAATATATAATCACAAAGTCGCAATAATGCTACTAGAAAGGAGGTAACGCTTGTGGTTGTAAATATAGCAAGGCTTAAAGGTAAAATTGTTGAACATGGAAATACACAAGAAGCTGTTGCAAGCGCAATTGGTATGGATAGAAGCACTTTTTACCGTAAGTTGAAAGATGGCGGCGAAAAGTTTACAATTGGTGAAATTCACGGAATTGTAAGCGCAGTTCCTTTAAGTAGGGAAGAAGCAATAGATATTTTTTTTACACAGTAGTCGCAATAATGCGACGGGGTAGGATTAATGTTAATTCATTTAAAAAAAGCTCTTGATGATAAAGGAATTACAATCAGAGCGTTTGCAAAGGTTCTTGGTGTTGATGAAAGGACTATTCAGAACAAGATAAAGGGGAAAACACCTTTTACATATCCAGAAGCAGTCCTTTCTAAAAAAGAGCTTTTTCCAGAATATGATCTGGAATATCTGTTTAAAGAAGAATAGCAAAAAACTGACAGGAGTGCTGTCCTATCAGTTCTTGCCTAAATTTGTTTACCCTATGTGTTTTGCAGACCGATTGCGTACTTGCTTTCAGCCACATTCTCAGCACCAAATGTTTCCTTGAAACACTTCGCCACTTACGCAGTTTTAGTTCTGCGATTGAGTAAAAAAAGATTAGCTGCCCATTATTTGGGTATGAAAGAATTTTAACACATAGGAAAAATATTTTCAACACAAAACGGAATTGAAAGTCAGATTAAGAAAGGAGTGATAAACACGAACCAGTTAGTACATATTGGAAATTCGGATATCTCAATAAAAGAGTATAACGGTCAGCGAGTGGTTACATTCAAAGATATTGATGCAGTTCATGGCAGACCAGACGGAACAGCAAGCAGAAATTTCAGAACAAACAGAGAGCGCTTTATTGAGAACGAAGATTTCTTCCGAGTAAGCGCCGACGAAATTCGTCGTACCAAAATTTTTGACATTCCAGACAAGGCAACTTCCGATTATGCGCTTATTACAGAACAGGGTTATCTAATGTTGGTAAAGTCCTTCACAGACGATTTGGCATGGGATGTTCAGAGACAGCTTGTAAATGGATATTTCAAAACTAAAGAAACTGTAAAAAGAGCATTGTCACCAGAGCTTCAAATGTTACAGGGACTACTTTCACAAATGGTAGAGAAAGAACTTGCCGACAAAGAAAGAGATAGACAGATTTTAATTGCCAAAGAAACAGCCGATAAAGCTGTTGCGACTACAGAGAGCATCAAAGAAGCGGTTAAGCCTGTATTTGATAACTGGCGTTCAGAAATTAATTCTAAATTCAATCGCATACAAAAAGGTGCTGGAGCAGAGTTTAAAATGCTTAGAACAGAAATGTACACAGAATTGGAACGCCGGGCTGGATGTGATCTGAATACAAGATTAAGAAATAAGCGAAAACGCATGGCTGAAAATGGTTGCACCAAAACAGAGATTAATTCACTAAACAAAATGGACGTCATCGATGACGATAAAAAGCTGCGAGAGATTTTCTCCAAAATCGTAACTGAATACGAAATTAAATATTGTGCGTAGAAGAAAGGAAGTGAAATAGATAATGTCAGAAAAAGAAAAAAAAATCGTAGAAAAGCTGAAAGAAGCAATTCCTAAGATGTCGGAATTTGATAAAGGCTACATTCTTGGGAAAGTGGAAAGTTTTTCTGATAACAGCCTGGAACAAAAAACAGATAAAAAAGAAACTGTTGATTCAGATTAGAAGAGAGGTTGGAAAATGACGATTATTAAATTTAAAAATGGGGAAACAATCGAAGTCCCGTGCGTGTTCCCGGATGATATTGTGAAACCAGATATTAGAGATCAACTGATACGCTTAGAATGGGATGATGAGGGAAAACAATATTGCTTGAAGTTTAACCCAGTAGATGTGCTCTATGTAAAAGAGATTACATAAAGCACACCAGATAATTATTTATCTGATGGGTATTCTGTTGCAGTTGCTTTTCCAACTTTTACAGGTTCTTTGCTTAACAAGGTAAGAAATTCATCATTGTATGTGTGGTATAAATCAAGAATTTCTTTTGAACCAGAACCTTCCTTAACTGCTTTGGCAACAGCCAAGTCGTGAGCAATTTGAAAGTTATCCATTATTAACACCTCCTTCCTCAAGGAGATTATATCATAGAATGGAGAAAAATTATATGAATGATACATATAATGTTTTTTATTCTATTTTGGAAGAGCTCCAAGCTATTCACAATATCATGGAGCAGCCAAAAAAACGAGTTTCTAAAAAAGATAAGAAAAGCATCGAAAAACGCATTATTGATAGACCTCTTCTTGAACCTCAAAATTCTATGATGATGGAAAGAAAGGAGACTAATGAAAACATCAAAAATCGAAATCCGGCAAGTAAATGGCAATGAAGGAATCTTCACAGAAATCCTTGTAGATGGTCACAAACTCGAAGGTGTAAGGAGTTTTGAGTTGAAACAGGGAGTTGGAGATTCTGTTCCTATTCTTTCAATTGATTTGAATGCTTTAAATCTATCTACAGATTTGCAAATGTTGCAGGTGAACCAGAAAGGTATCGGGGAAATTGAGGGAATCAAGTTTAAAGACTCACCAAGGATGCTGGAATTCAACATACAAAAAGTAACGCACACGGCAAAAGTTGATAAGAAAATAATAGCCGAATGCGTTACAAGTGGAATTACTTCTGCTGTTCAAAACTCAATTGATGATTAGAAATTATGGAGAGGGAAACACAATGAATGTTGAAAAATATTTATCTGAAAAGCTGTCAAGCCATGAGGGACAGAAATATTTAGAATTTAGAAGAAGAAACGGACAGGAAGCAGACGAACTCTACAAAAAAGTAAAAGATGAAATTGCTGAATGCCATCTGTCCGTTACGGAAGCAAAAGGGTTCTTAGAATTTATGAAGTTGGTTATTGAAGAGCTTTCATATATTCCGGTCAAAGAATGACTTCTGTGGTAATGCTTTTAATATCAAAACCGTCAGAATCAAATACATCTTGAATTTCATTTGCGGTATGAAGCATTGAAAGAATTTCTTTTGAATACGGATGTTCTTTGCCACAGTTTGGACACGAAATTTTATCCGCACTTATTGCTTCATTCAAGTAGTAGCTACAACGACAGTTACAAGAAACTTTTATTTGTAGAAACATTTTAACACACCTCCTTTCTGAACACATTATACCATTCAGAGGGAGAGAATAAAAGAAAATAGGGAGGAAAAACAATGATTAAATTTGAAAACGGATTAGTTAACATTTCTGGTAAAGGGATTGATATCCTTTCAGAGTATGCAGTTATTACCCATGAAATTAAAGAGATGTTTGTAAAAGATGGTGGAAAAGAGGAAGAAGTAAAAGAACAGCTTAGACATTCGTTCGAGCATGGTCTTATGAACGAAGAAGAACTTGATAAAGAAATCAAGGAAAAGTTCAAACAGGTAGATGCAATTATTCCGATTGTGTCGCTTCTGGAAGAAATGCTTAAAACATTTGGAGCAAAAGATAAGGAGGACTAATCATGGGGGAAACCAAAAGCACAGATTATATTCCAGAGAACGCCAATGAGGAATATGCACTTCTGGTTGGAAGATTAAAGGCATTTGAAGCTTGGGCGAATAGCGTGAAAGATTATGATTTCACAAAGGACATGGCATTCAGAATGCTTGGGCTTGGTTTAGAGGAATCAAAGGAGGAAAAGAAAGAATGAAATGCTTTAAAGGCTTTGACAAGGACTTAAAGTGTAGAGATTTCCAGTATGAAATTGGAAAAGAATACACAGAAGAAAAAGCAGACATTTGTAATTGTGGATTCCATGCTTGCGAATTTCCGATGGATGGATTCGGTTATTATCCTCCTTCAAATTCCAGATATTGTGAAGTTGATCTTGAAGCGAATGATCAGAAATCACCTGATGATAGCAAGAGAGTTGGGAAGAAAATTTCCGTGAAAGCAGAAATTGGAATTGCTGGAATTATCAAAGCTGGCGTTGAATACATCAAAGAGCAAGTTAATTGGGAAGATGATAAGGCAACCAATACCGGATATCATTCAGCGGCAACCAATACCGGAGATTATTCAGCGGCAACCAATACCGGAGATCAGTCAGCGGCAACCAATACTGGAAATTATTCAGCGGCAACCAATACCGGATATCAGTCAGCAGCAACCAATACCGGATATTATTCAGCGGCAATTGTAGAAGGAAAAGAAAGCATTGCGTTAGCTACAGGAATTAAATCAAAAGCTAAAGGAAAAATCGGATGTTTTATTGTTCTGACTGAATGGAAAAAAATAAATTTTGAATATCATCTTGTAGATGTTAAGTCTGCAAAAGTAGACGGTAAAAATATTAAAGAAGATACTTTCTATATGTTGAAAGACGGAAAATTTGTAGAAGTAGATTAAGTTGTCCTGGAAGGTGCTGACACACCAACCAGGACGGTATCTAACTAAGAATGAGTTAGTTAAATACAGGATTATTATAACACAACCTCCTGTATTTGACAAACAAAAATATAACAGGAGGACTTTTTATGCAAAAAAATGGCGAAAATCAGCCACTTTCCAGTGAAATCATTGCTGATCTGGAAGAAAAGCTGATGGCAAGAAATATAATTATCGCTATTCTGGCAGCTGCACTTGCAGTAACCACATCCAGAAGAAAGTGAGGACAAAATGAAAGAGGTGGTAAAGACAATAGGAGAAATATTTGTAGGGATAGGGATGTTTACAGTAATCTTCTCAATCACATGGATGTTTACATCATTTGATGTTATCGGGGTGCTCTTCGTATCAACAGTCTTATTCTCAATGGTGTTTCTTCCTATTATATTGGAAATGGAGGAAAAGTAAATGCAAAGATTAAATAAAGTAAGATTATCCGGTAGAGCCGGGGAAATAGTGTTCAGCCACGAACATTACGGAAGATACTATTACAAATTCATGCTGACAGTCATTCGTAAAAGTGGTGCAGTAGATATGTTTCCAATCGTTATAGAAGATTCCATTGTACGTGACAATGATTATAACGGAAAAGAAGTTGTGGTAACAGGAGCAATCAGAAGCATGGACACTTCTAAAAATCCAAATAAGCACCACAATGTTAATTATATCGCAGCTGATGAAGTGGAAATCCTGAATGAACAGGTTCCGGAGGGCGATATAAACGAAGTAGAGTTTATTGCCAGAAGTTGCACGAAAGAACCATATGCAAAACTTACATCAGTAACGCACAGGAAAGTTTCAAATCTTTTCGTAGCAATTCCAAGAGATCATTCGGAAAGAGCAGATTTTATTTGCTGCAATTTATGGGGAAAAGGTGCTGATCTGGCGGTAGAGGTTAAAAGAAATGATTACATTAAAGTAAACGGAAGGTTAATGAGCCGTGATGTTTATGTTAATGGGGAAGAAACGGAAACAGTATATGAGATTTCCGTAAAAGAAATGGAGAAATTGGAGGATGAAGAATAATAAGAATGAAGTTCAGATATTTGGCGTAATAATGGATATTCAGCCAGATGTATTTTTTAAGGATGGTAAAAAGTTCAAAAGAATTTACATTGGAGTAAAACGAACTAGTGGGGCGGTTGATTTACTTCCGGTTATAGTTCGAGAAGGGCTGGCAGATGCTTTTCTGATAGGAGAACGCGTTTATATCGAGGGAAGATATATTTCTTCTAACAAACATGAAAATGGAAAAAGTCATTTAATTCTTGAAATCAAAGAAAGAATAATCTCTTATGGAAATGAACGAGCAAACGATGAAAATAAGCTCATTTTGGAAGGTTATCTTTGCAAACCGCCTATTTACCGCAAAACACCAAGAGGAAAAGAAATCTGTGATTTGATGATTGCTTGCAACGAATATAACTTACGAAGAACAGATTATATCCCATGTATAGCATGGTGGAAAGAAGCCAGAGAAGCTGCTAATTTCAAGGTTGGAGATTTCGTAAAAATAATCGGAAGAATCCAGAGCCGGATTTATCATAAAAAATTATCTGGTGATGAAGTAGAGCTTAGAACTGCATATGAGGTATCAATAGGGAGGATAATCGAGCATGAAAGTGGAAGTAAAAAAGATTTCGTTGGAGAATTACAAGAAGTTTCCGAGCAAGTCTGTAGATTTGTTTCCAAGAACAGAGATTTCCGGCAGAAACAGAGAAGGAAAGTCCACATTGCAGGATGCATATTTGGACGTTTTGACAGGAAAGATGGCAAATGGTACAGAACCGACTTCTATCCGCAGAAAAGAAAATGGCGTGGAAGTTCCAAAGGTTGATGTTATAAGAGAGCTTACGCTTGTGATTGATGGAAAAGAAAAAGTGATCCGCAAAGTCACAAAGCAGAAGTGGAGAAAACCAAGGGGACAGTCAGAAGAGGTGTTCGATGGAAATGAAACTTCTTATGAAATTGACGGATTCCCGGCTAAATCAAAGGATTATACCGAGTTCATCCAGTCAATAGCAGAACCTTCAACGCTTCTGATGTGCAGTAATCCAAAACCATTTCTGGACACATTACAGAAGTCAACAGCAGAATCCAGAAAGGTACTGGAAAAAATGTCTGGTTTTGATATTGCGCAGTTTATGGAAGAAAATCCACAGTATGCACATGTAGAAGAAATTACAAAGGGGCATTCCGTAGAGGATACATTAAAAAAACTGCGAAAAGAACTGAACGTGCAGAAGAAAAAGGTTGATGCAAAAAATACAGAGATTGCTTACGAAACCAATCGGACTGTTGAAGCAGAAGATACTTCTTCACTGGAATCCAAAAAACAGGAGCTTAATGCGGAACTTTCCAAGCTGGAAGAACAGGAAAAGATTCTTGAAGATTCAGCAAAAGGCTATGACGACCTTACATATGAAATCCGAGGGCTGAAATCCTCCAGGGATGGTCTGGTTAGCAAGGCAGGCAAAGAGCTGAAAGACAAGAAAGCAGCCATTATGAATGTGTATTACGACCTTGCAAAAAATAAAATTGAAAAAGAATCAGCTATCCGAATGTTGGGAATGGAACTGGATAGCCACATAAGAGCTGCACAACAGGCAAAAGCTGACTTGGATAGAGCCAGACAGGACTATCCGAGAATCAAGGAAATGGAGTGGGATGATTCTAGACTGAAAGCTATTGAAGCCGAAACATTCAATGATTCTGATACTATTTGCCCTACCTGCGGACAGGAACTGCCGGAAGAACAGGTTGCCGAATTGAAAGCCTCCTTTGAAGAAAAGAAGAAGTTTAGAATTGAAACTGAATTAACCCAAAAGAAAAATTGGGAATCAGTAAAGCAGAACCAGTTAAAAGGAATTTGCGACCTTGGAAATTCTGCTTCTGCAAAATTAAAGAAAACCAACGAGGAAATCAACAAATTACAGTCGGAAATCAGTGCGGCGCAGGATGAAGTTGCTGAACTTATTAAGCAGATTGAGGAAGAACAGTCCAAATTTACGGAGCTTCCAGAATCTGTAGATATGACAAATGATGAAGAATATCTTGCAGTTACAGCGAGAATTGCAGAACTTGAAGAGAAACTGAAATCATTTGATGATGTTCCTGGAAATAAACAGGAATTAAGAATGCAGATCAGCAATGTTATGAAACAGATTTCCAATGTGGATGCAGATATTAAGATTGCACAGGCAGCAGTTGCAGAGAAAGAAAAGCGAGTAGCCGAACTGAATGAGGAACTGAAAAACCTTGGACAAGTTCAAGCTGATATTGAAAAGAACATTGACACCGTTCTTAACTTCTCAATTCAGAAAAACAAGGCTCTGGCAGAGAAAATCAATCCATACTTTAAGCATTTCCAGTTCAGTTTCCTTGATTACACGATTGAGGGAAATCCAGTGGAAACTTGCAAGATGATCTGCAATGGAATTGACTACAATAGCGGATTAAATCATTCCGACAAAATTCTTTGCGAGGTTGATTTACTGAATGGATTACAGGAAATGAATGGGCTGAATCTGCCGATTTGGATTGATGATAGCGAATCCGTGAATGTTGATCGACTTCCCACATTAGACAGACAGATGATTGTGCTTAGAGTGACGGATGGGGATTTGAAAGTGAAAGAACTTTAAAAAAGAAAGGAACAGCCAGTAACTTGTTTGGCGGCAGACTGGCTGCTCCATATGAAATATAGAACAAACTATATTTGCTTAAATAATATCAAAAATAATTGGCTTAATCAAGTCACAGGTGATTTTGCACCTGGAATGTGAGAAAAATAATCACTCACCAAAACCTGTGCTACCTGTGAAATGGAATTTGGGGTTTGAGAGGTATATCAAATAACATAAGTACGAAACTGATGCAATCACGCAACAGCGTGTTAGCAAATATAAAAAAGAAAAGGAGAATTAAAATGGCAGGAAAAACACAGTTAGCAACAGCAGGAGAACAACAGGCGGCAATTGTAATCAACAATTCATTCATTGATGGGCTGGTTAAGCAGCTTGAAAAAAAATGCGAATACGGTCTTTCGTTCCCAAAAGACTACAACCTCAGCAATGCGCTCATGGGGGCATATCTGATTCTGAAAGAAACAAAAGACAGAAATAATAAGCCAGTTCTGGAATCTTGCACATCCACAAGCATTGCAAACAGCCTTATGAACATGGCGACACTAGGACTTTCAGTTCAGAAAAAACAGGGTTATTTCATTGCTTATTCCGGTCAGTGCCAGTTCCAGAGGTCTTACTTCGGAAACATTACAATAGCCAGAAGATACGGTATGAAAGATATTCATGCCGAGATCATCTACCAAGGAGATAAGTTCAAATACCACATTGAAGATGGAAACAAGATTCTGGATTCTCATGAACAGGATTTTATGAATATTGATAATGATAAAATCCTTGGCGCATATGCAGTAGTTCAGATGGAAGATGGAACAAAACACCTGGAAGTTATGAATATGAAGCAGATCAAACAATCTTGGTTACAGGGCTATGGGTACAAAGAAAACGGCAATGGAACACACCAGAAGTTTACCGATCAAATGGCAAAGAAAACAGTTATCAATCGTGCATTAAAACAGATCATTAACAGCCACGGTGATGTTTTTGTACAGGAAGCTGACGAAAACACAGAGGATATTCCAAAACAGGATATTATTGAACAAGACGTTGCTTATGAAATTAGTGAGAATGCAAACACAGAAGAATTCATTCCACAGACAGAAGCAATCGAAGAAAAGCCTAAGCAGCCAACCGTAGCTGAAGACGTAAAAACAGCAGAAAAAGAACCAATCCCGGCAGCAGAGCCAGTGGAAACAGAGATTCCGTCATTTATGAGCCAGGAGGAAATGTGATATGAGCAATAAAGAAATTTTACAGAAAGCAAAGGAACTAGTTGAACTTTTGGAAAAGCAGGAAGAAACTGGAAAGATTGAGTTGTCAACGCTGAAACGAGGAGAAGTATTTCAGACCACGGGTAAACGCAAATACAAGGTTCTGGAACAGTATGGAGATACAACGAAAATTATTTCACTTGATCTGGTGAAAGAAAATGCAAAATTCGGAGACAACACGGATTATAACAAATCAAATGTAAAGAAGTTGTGCGACACAGAAATCTTAAAGGATTTTGAGGAAGAGTTTGGTGCTGAAAACATCGAAGAGCATACGGCAGATATTATTACCGTGGATGGGCAGAAAGTCGGAAGTGTAAAATGTAAAATTCGACCTATTACCTTTGATGAAGTGCGCAAATATACAGATATCATGCCGAATCAATACTTAGATGATTGGTATTGGGCATTATCACCATGGTCAACGGAAGAACGTGGATGGAAAAACAGGATGTCCGTTGTTTCGCCTGCCGGCTATATCGGCAACGTTAGCTACTACGACAGTTACGGTGTTCGCCCAGTTTGTATCTTAAAATCTAATATCTTTGTATCTAAGGTGGAGGAATGATTATGAAGAAAAATCTGAAATATTTTGAGGATGAATTATCCAGATTAAGTAAAGGGTTCGCGGAATTCAAGAAAAAGCACATCGGAAAGCCGGAAATCGGAAAAGCTATTGAACTTGCAGGTATGGAATGGCTGATTCTGGATAAAACAGAAAAAGGATATTTTGCCATTTTGAATGGATTTGACGGAAAAAAAAGAACATTTGATTCAGATTCAAATAACTGGATTTCGAGTAAGCTGAGAAATGAGTTAAATACTCGTTTTCTTAAAAAAATTACGGACGAGTTTGGAAAAGATGCAGTTATTGAGTTTGATCGAGATTTGCTTTCTTTGGACGGACAGACAGAATACGGACATTGTAAAGATAAGATTTCGATTTTGACGGTGGATGAATACCGAAAATACAGAAAATTCCTTCCAAATATGGATGAATGGTGGTGGCTGCTTACTCCATGGAGTACACCAGCAAATGATTGTAACACAACAAATGCCGTTGTTTCGCCTGCCAGCTATTTCGGCATCAATTACTGCTTCAACAGTTACGGTGTTCGCCCAGTTTGTATCTTTTCTTCTTCAATCTTTGAATCAGAGAATGATAAATGATGGATGGATTGTAAAATGTGATATTCATAAATATTTTTACATCATAGATCATGAAATAATGAAAGACGTACTTGACTACTATTTTGATGATGATTTTACAGTCTGGTTGAACCATTTGTTTATTGACAGTACAGGTAATCCCGGGCTTCCATTAGGAAATCAGGTAAATCAGAAGTACGCATTGTTGCTTTTACATTCACTGGATCAGATGATAACGATTGAATTTGGAAATCCATATTACGGACGATACAACGATGATTTTTATGTAATTTGTAAAACGAAAGAAGATGCCAGAGAAATTCTTGAGGCAATCCGAAAGATGGTTGAAAGTCTTAGACTGGAATTAAACCCTAAATCACAAATTGTACCATTTCGCATGGGCTTGTGTTATCTGGGCTTTCATCATTACGTTACTGATAAAGGAAAATATATCAGAAAATTGCGTGGTGATAAGAAAAGAAAAACACAGAGAAAAATCCGAAGATGGGTACGAGCAGTGAATGACGGGAAGATGTCGATAGAAAAATTCCATGAAAAATACGGATCATGCAAGAATCATATGCTTCATGGAAATTGCATTAAACTATGCCATAGTATGGATTTAGATATTGAAAGGAGAATGAAGTGAGATTAATTAGTCAGAGCGGGGAATTTGATGTTCCTTATGAAATCACATCATTAAGCAGAACTGGAAATATCATAAGAGCATATGTGCCAATGGTAGGTGAAAAAGGAACAGTCATGGCTCGTTATTCGACAGATGAAAAAGCTGAGAATGCCATGAAAATGTTACATAACACATATACAGGAACATTCTTTTCACAGAACATGCACATTACGGAAAATGATGAAAAAAAGTTCTTAGAAATGGTGTCAACCAAAGGGTTTGGAATCATAAGAACTTTTACAAGTGGAGATGAAATGAAATTCGAACCGGCAAACATTGTATTTTGGTTCCCGGAGGATGATGAAGTATGAAAGAGATAGGAAGAAAGAGAATTAATTGGGATTCTATTGTGACTGTGGAATTATCGCTTAAAGAGCTTCAATTAATAAGGGACGCAATGGTGGCTACAGATTTAAAAGATATGAAAGAATTATGGAGCGGAGCTCCTCCGTATCAGCAGGACGATAAAAATATGATTGGAGAAACTGCTTCTTCAATTTTAAATAGCTACAAATAAACAGAAAGCGAGGTGATGAAAATTTTCATGCGAGTAGTAAACACAGGGAGCCAACACGGAAACTGCTATGTTTTGAAATCGAACATCGGAGAAATGCTTCTTCTGGACTGCGGATGCAAATACAAAGACATTCTGAAAGCTATTGATTACAAAACAAGTGATGTTTCTGGCGTATTGCTTAGTCATGAGCATGGAGATCACATCAAATCATTTCGGGAACTGATGAATGCTGGTATTCAGATTTACACCAATGATGAAACCGTGGAACATCTGCAAATCATCACTGGTGAGTTAATGAAAGGTGTTCCAGAAAAAAGACCGTTTCGTGTTGGCTCTTTTACAGTAATACCATTTTATTTGCCGCATACCACAAGAGATAAGGACACAGGACAACTTATTCCTTGCTTCAATTTTGGATATATTGTAGAGCATGAAGAAACGGGAAAGTTGTTGTATATGACCGACTTTGAATACTGCAAGTACAACTTCAAGGCAATGCGATTGAACCATTTAGTTATTGAATGCAACTATTGTGGAGAATTGGTTGACAAAGCAGCTGAAAATTACACGCATAGGCTTAAAGGGCATTGTTCTTTAGATACTTGCAAAAGCTTAGTAAATACAAACCATACGGCAGCATTACGGACGGTAACATTGGTGCATTTGAGTAATGAAGCAGCTGACCCGGAACAGATTTTGAAAGAGATAAAAGAAACTGTGGTTTGGGATGATGCACTGGTACAGATTGCCAGACCTGGACTTGAAGTTAACTTGGACTTATGTCCATTTTGAAAGGAGAAAATTAATGCCAAAAAAATTTAGAAACTATGTAATTAAAGGACAGGAGCATGTAGACCGTAAAACAGGAAAAACAATTCCTTCACCTAGTGTATGGCGTTCAGTAAAAGATGTGCTTCCAGAAGCTCCAACTGATGATACCGCATGTTTGTATTATGTAAAGCTGAAAAATTCTGAAAAAATCATCATGCTTGCATATACTGGAAATGGCGAATGGACTGACACAGAAGGAAAAGAATACAAAGGTGTAGAGACATGGCTTGAATATATGCCAAAAGAACATCCGATAGTCGAAAGAAAAACTTTCTTAAATGAAGATATTTTGAAAGCTATTGTTTCTGATTATATGGAAAAAACTGAAGGAGTTACGGTTAATACAAATAATGTATTTTTTAAAGTAGGAAGAAAATCTGTCGGCTATGGAATGAGTGAACATGAGGAATTGGTATTTATTGGATGTGATGTGATAGCTATGGAGGAAAAATAACACATGAAAATCTTCTTAAAAACACTTGACAAGCTGAAAAAGCCAGAACTTTCCGAACAGGAATGTAAGTACGACAAAGGATGGAATGATGCAATCAAGAAAGTTGAAGAACTGATTTGTTCCTACAGCTCTGCGGATATGTGGATTCCAACAGATTTAAAGTTACCGCCAGAACCAGATGTGAGAGAAAGCCCAGAAGATAGGATAAAATACAACGTTACCATAAAAGATGTCGAGTTACCAACAAGCCTTACATATTTAGGCGGTGGAAGATGGGGAATGGTAAAAAAACACGGAATTGCATATTATCCAGTCATTGCATGGCAACCAATGCCATCAGTCTACAAACCAGGGAGGTAACACCATTGGAAATTACAATCGGAATTTGTGCAGAGGAAATCAAAGAAATCCTTGTTGAGCACATCAAAACAAAAGGATTTGACGTAACAGAAGATGATATTTCCTTTGTTATTGGGAAAGAAGAAAGCGTAACAGGAAATACAAAGAAAATCAAACACGCACTTATCAGGTGCGACATTCATATTGAGAGGTGATAAATTGTGAATATTGTTATTCTTTCTGGGAGATTAACTGCTGACCCAGATATCAGAATGGGAACGAATGACACCAAAATTGCAAGATACATTTTGGCTGTTGAAAGAAGAGTAAAAAAGAACACGGAAAGAAAATCTGACTTTATTGCTTGCGTATGCCTTGGTAAAAATGCAGAATTCGCAGAGAAATATCTTAAAAAAGGCACGAAAGTAAATGTGCGTGGAGAATGGAAGACTGGAAGCTATACGAACAAAAGCGGAGAAAAAGTCTACTCAAATGATTGCCTTGTTGCAGAGCATGAATTTGCAGAAAGAAAGAAACAGGAAACAGATACACGACCAGTACCGCAACCAGAACCTAGTTTCATGGATGTGCCAGATTTAGGCGGTATGGAAGATGAATTTCCGTTTAGTTAGGTAATGAAAAACGAGTGTAGAAAGCTTGTGGATCAAATAGAAAAGGAATGAAGCAAGTTGGATTATAAAAAACTTAGACAGGCAAAAGCTATTGAAGCAACAAACCGTGAAAGATGGTTAAAAGTTAATCCGAATCTGAACGACAAATCTGGAATTTATATGCTCACTAGATGCGACGAAGAGGGATTCAAGTATGCGTACATAGGACAAGCAAAGCATATTTTATCAAGACTTTGTGGACACAACATGGGATACAAGTCGCATATTGACAGAAGCTTAAAAAAACATGGGGTACTTTCAAAAATTAATCCATATGGATGGAATGCGACATTTATAAATTGCCCTATATCAGAGCTTGATGAAAAGGAAAAATTTTACGAAAGACAATTTGCAGACCACGGTTATCAACTTAGAAATAAAACAGGTGGCGGTCAAGGAAAGGGGAAGAAACAAATTGACGAATTTCGTCCGGCAAAAGGATATAGAGATGGAATCCAACAGGGCAAAATAACCCTTGCAAGAGAACTAAAACACATCATTGATACTCACTTAAACGTATCAATAAGACCAGAAAAAGTAAATAACAAAGTATCTATTAAGGCGTTGGAAAAATTCAACGACTTACTCAATGAAGAAAACTATCACTGATTCTAACACACCAGTAGTTCTACTGGCTAAATTCAAAAGATAAAAAATAAAAATGAAAGGAGCTTGCCTTCAGCTGACGTAAGGGTGCACCGGGCTTCTTTTGAAAATGAAATTAAAGTGTGAAATATATCGTGATTCTATGCAGAACTATAAAAAATACGCAATTCCAAGAGCGCAACTCGTAATTGCTGATGTTCCATACAATGTAGGATGTAATTTCTACGGAAGTAATCCTATGTGGTACACGGGCGGAGACAACAAGAACGGCGAAAGTAAACTTGCTGGTAAAGCAGCATTCAATTCAGATTTCAATTTCAATCTGTATGAATACTTCCATTTTTGTTCAAAAATGTTGAAGAAAGAACCAAAAAAGGCAGGTGTAAGAGGAAGAAGTTCAGACGCACCATGTATGATAGTGTTTTGTTCATTTGAACAAATTCAAACTCTGATTAATGCGGCGGCGAAACATGGATTTGTTCACTATATACCGCTTGTATTTATAAAAAACTACAGCCCACAGGTGCTTAAAGCAAATATGCGTGTGGTAGGTGCTACAGAATATGCTCTTGTATTCTACAGAGATAAACTTCCAAAATTCAGAAATGGAGCGCAGACGGACGAAAACGGAAAGACTATTCGTGGAACCGGGAAAATGGTATTTAATTGGTTCCAATGGGAGAAGGACGGAAAAGATATTCCGAAAATTCATCCAGCGCAGAAACCAGTATCAGTTCTAAAACGACTGATTGAAATATTTACTGACCCTGGGGATGTAGTGATTGACCCTTGCTGTGGAAGTGGCAGCACATTGAGAGCCGCCATGGAACTTGGCAGAAGTGCATATGGATTTGAAATTGACAGGAACTTTTATAGCAGAGCAAAAAACGAAATGCTTGTTTTTGAAAATGATAGCCAAATGAGCATAGGAGATTTTATATAAGGAGCATGATTAAATGTCAGAAAATACAAACGAATGTGTAATTGAGTGGATTCCCGGAAGAGATTATGTAGGGGTTACTGCTAAGAACGGAAGTTCCTGGAAGAATAGATGTGAGGAATTAGAAAAGGAATTTCCAGACGATGTGAAAATTCTTGCCAGAAATAATGATGGATCTATTTTCGCTCACTTGCCGTATTCCTACATTAAAATCAATCCACCAAGAAAATATTCCGATGAAACAAAGAAGAAAGCTGCGGAAAGATTAAATAAAATGCGTGCAGAAAAAAGTAATACTGCGGAAGAAAATCCGTTTTGCCTATGAATTACCGTCAGAGGAAATATAATGAGGGGCAATCTGCTAGAAATGATATTTACGGATTTCTTGTCAAGTATTTTGAGAAACACGGATACATGCCTTCTTACGAAGAAATCATGGATGGAACAGACCTCACAAAGTGTACCGTCCAGAGACATATGCGGCAATTGGAGATGGATTCTCTGATTGCCACAGAACATCCGGGAGTATCAAGAGCGTACCGTTTGACGGAATACAGATACGAAAGGAAGAAACATGGGAAGCAAATTAAAGATGAAAGCGCCAAAGAAAAATAGGGCGTTGGAATGCGATAACCAAATGTCATAGGCATTTGCCAGAGCCATGCAGAATTCAAGAAAAGAGCTTGAATTTATGCAAGATCAGGCTTACAACGATGGATTCAGCAATGGTGACGACTGGGCGAATACGATCAATTCCGTAACTATGATGTTGACATTAAGAAAACTGCATGGATTTTCAACCAAAAGGCTTTTAGACGTAATCAATTGCGCAAATGATTTTGTGGGGCAAGCGAACCGTGGCGAAAGAAGCTTTATGAGCATGATTGAGGAATTGGAATCTGAAACAGATGTAAGAATCCCAGATTTGAATAAAGAATTGGTTAGAAGGTTCGGAAAATAAAGGGAGAAAATCTAAGTGAGGAAAGTGAGGACACAATGACAGAACAGGAAAAGAAGGAACTTCTGGACGAGTTAGAAAAACGTATGGACGAGAAATACAAAGGTTGTCTTACCAGAGAAGATGTTGCAACCACATTAAAAGTGCCGAGAGAAAAGTGGTTCAGAGATGAGAACGGGAACGGAAGCAAATCTCTGATGACGGATGCTTTTGATTCCAGTATTATTTCGTGGCAGGTTTGGGAAACAATCAGAAAATTAACTTGCGTCGTGTGCGGTAAGCAGTACGTCAGACAGCTTGCGAATGTAGAAAATGCGGATGAGATTGCAGAGAAAATTTGCCAGTTTGTTTATGACTTGAAGATGGATTTTAAGAAACAGGAGGACGCAAAATGTTAATCAGAAGTCAGGATAAAGGGAAAATGGAATATGAGTAAGTTTGTAGACTTAACAGGAAGACGTTTCGGGAGATTAACAGTAATAAAGCGAAAAAAAACGGACGATACCAATAGAACATATTGGATATGCCAATGTGATTGCGGAAACATAAAAACCGTAGAAGCATACGCGCTCAAAATAGGAAGAACAAAATCGTGCGGTTGTTTAAGCGTTGATATTGCAAGGCAAAAAGCTACAAGACACGGATTAAGGCATACAAGGATATATAACATCTGGCGCAATATGAAATATAGATGCGAGCACAAAGATCACCCACAATATATTGATTATGGCGGTCGTGGAATATCTGTTTGTGAAGAATGGCATGATTTTATGATGTTTTATAAATGGGCAATAGAGAATGGGTATCAAGACAATTTAACGATTGACCGCATTGATAATAATAATGGATATTCGCCTGACAACTGTAGATGGGTGGATGCAAAAATACAAGGAAATAATAAAAGAAATAATTTGATTGTAGAATTCAAAGGAAAGCCAATGACAATTTCTCAAATTTCAGATCTTACTGAAATTAATTATGAAAAATTAAGAAAGGCATTTCATTCTGGCCGTATATATAAAATGTTTAATGAAGAGCCAGAAGATAGTGAGGTGTGAGTATGAGGTATAGAAAAAAACCAGTTGTAATTGACGTGGTACAGTGGACTGGTACAAATCATCGAGAAATGTTCGATTTCCTGACGGACTATCAGTGTACAGACCAGTACATATCGGCAGAAGGTAAGAATTTCTATATTGACCATTGGAAGGTTCCGGGTGGTCTGGTTATTAAAACACTCGAGGGTGAACATCTTGCAAACATTGGTGATTACATCATCAAAGGTGTTCACGGTGAATTTTATCCGTGTAAGCCAGATATATTCAGAGAAACTTATGAGGAGGTGGAAGTATGAAGTATAAATGCGTGAAATCGTTCACGTTAGATACATACGATGGTGATGGATTTTACGTTGACGGATACATGGAAATTGAGGTAGGCGAAGTTTACGAAGTTGGAAATGAAAAAATTATTGATGGAGAAATTCATCTTGACGGAGTAAATGTTAACAGATGGATTGAGATATCTCAAGAAATGTTAGATGAGTATTTTACAGAGGTGGTTGTATGAGCAGAGTACGAACCAGATTAGAGCAGTACAAAACTGAGATAGAAAATAAATCACAGTATAAGCATGGGCTTCCAGGGAGTGCACTGGATATTGTGAATACTCTTCTGGTGGATGCGGAAGAAGATAGAAAAGAAAATAAACAATGGATTCGTCGGCTTCGAGGAAGTATAAATGGAATTAGAGATATTATATGCAATACTGATGAGATAAAAACTGCAACATACAGGGTTCAGGAATACATGAGAAATCATGGGAGCGATAAAGAATTTATTCAAAACATTAATAACGATTTTGTTCTTGGATTTATGATTTCTCAAAGAATGATGCATGATGATTTCCAGGTTGTATGGGAAGAATATTTGGAATCAAGCGAGAGGTGGAAGCATGAGCCATATAAGGAGGTCAAATAAATGCTGAGAATAACACGTTGCGAAGGAAACGGGCAAAGTAGTTGTAAAGGATGCGAAGATAAAGGCATTTGGAACAGACACTGGGTGTGCTTCTTGTATAAAATACAGGGACAAGAAGGTTGCTACTGTGAGAAATGCATAAAAGAAATCATGAGAAAGGAAGAGCGAGAATGGTTGAATACACTGAAAAAGACAGTAAAGAGCTCGTAGAAGCCTTGAACACATTAATTTCAAAATGCGCAAAGGCAAAAAGTTACGAACTCAATTGCATCGTATCTTACGGAGAGAATCTGGAACTTGATTGTCATTTCGGCTTCAAAATGCACAAAGAGGACTAAATTGGATATTGTAAATTATACTGCCCGGACGGTGAAACACAGTGCTGCATCTGCTGTACTAAACAGGATTCTTGTCAGTGCAAATGCGATGATATGGACATTTATGAAGAAGCGGAGGAGTGTGAGGATTATGAGACTGATTGATGCTGATAAATTAAAAGAAGTTATTGAAAAAGAAAAAGACGATAATGATTATATGTGTAGATTATGCATTGAATCAACTAAGGAGATTATTGACGAACAGCCGACAGCTTTTGATGTAGATGAAGTTGTTCAACAGTTGGAAATGTTAATCGAAGATAAAGTTTCAGAATCGGGTGACGATTGGTATACAGCCCAATGTCTGAATGAAGCAGTTGAAATTGTGAAAGGCGGTGGAGTAGATGGCAATTAAGCCTATTTTATTCAATACCGATATGGTTCGGGCAATCATGGACGGAAGAAAGACATGCACACGGCGGGTGGTAAAAACCAGACGAAAAGACGCTTGTGGGTTCTACGTTACGAAAAGAACGGACGGCTCATTTACCGGGATATATGAATATGACGAAGATGAGAGAATGTTCGAAAATCAGTTGATTCCACCGTACAAGCCAGGAGACATTCTGTATGTTCGGGAAACTTGGCACAGATATACAAAGCGGGTTGGAAAAGGTGAAGGATGCCATCTGGAAGAACACTATGGATATAAGGCTAGCATTGCAAATTCTGAAGACGTAGAAGAGCCGTGGAAACCATCCATCCACATGCCGAAAGAAGCGGCGAGAATCTGGCTGAAGGTTACGGATGTTAGGGTGGAGCGGCTACAGGAGATCACTGCTGATGATATTCGCAATGAGGGACTCTCTTCCGCAGCTGTTCACTGCGGAGATATGGAGATTGCGTTAAAAGAATGGGAAAATCTCTGGAATAGCACCATCAAGAAATCTGACCTTGGCCGCTATGACTGGAATGCATCACCGTGGGTCTGGGTAATCGAGTTTGAACGGTGTGAGAAAATGCAGGAGGAACACAAATGAGTAGCGCAAGCGTAAGATTCGGAACAAAAGCGTATGTATGCGCAAGGTACTTCATCAGACCTGGAAAGTGCTTCAAATACATCGACCAGCGTGGCGAGGATGTCACAGAACACGTTTATGAGGTCATGGCATTATACTCTTATTGTGTATTGTTAAGAGATACAAGAAACGGAGTCAGAACTTGCCCGGGATATAACACTTTGAGCCTGATGCTGAGAGGAAGCGAAGCGAGTGAGTAAAGGAAAAGACATTTCGACTATGTTTACAAGAGAAGAAAACAAAAAGAACGGAAGACTCGGATATGGACTGGCTACCAGAGAAAAAGATACTATCATTAGTCCTGCACAATATGGAGCATTCTTGCAGAAAAGAGGTAAGAGAAGATGAGCAAATCAGTATTAGTGATAGATACGCCGAAAAATTGCTATGACTGCCCGTTCGGAACTGAATATTGTGGAAATCTTGAATACGATGGGTTGTGTGAATTAGCTGACTGTTTAGATTATGATGCAATTCTGATGACAGAAGAACATTATGATTACGAAAGCAAATCAAGACCTGAATGGTGTCCATTGAAGCCACTGCCGGAGAAGAAAAGTACAACTGCACCCGTGAGCAATTATGAAGTGCAGAAAAACTTATTTGCCGCTGGTTGGAATAACTGCATTGATAAGATTACAGGAGGAGGGGATTCTGATGATTAATTTAACAGGAAAAAGCGTGTTCGTAAAGACACAGGAAGAATATTTGAGTGTTCTGAAAATAGCAAGGTTTCAGGGATTCAAATGGGCGAGAGAAAATCATTTAAACCATATCGAAATTCCATTTCCAAACATATTGATTTTTTACGATAATAAGACCGTTACTTACAGCTTTGAAAAGACATTGCTTGAAGCATCCAAAATCGTCGAAGATGAAAAAAATCAAGGATGCAGTAAAACTTGTCAGAACGTTCGCTAAATACCCAGACAGAACAACTTTGACGGACTCATTTATTAAGTCCTTGAAGCTACTTGCAGATACCGTAGAAAGTCAGATGGAAGAGGTGAAGTAGGTGGAGAGATTAACACTTGAAGAAGCTATTTCTCATGCAAAAGAAGTAGCAGAAAAGAATTACAGAGGTGCAGATTTTGAGTCAATTGATTCTATAGACGATGATATAAAGACTAATTGTATAAAATGTGCGGAAGAACATATGCAACTTGTAAAGTGGTTGGAAGAACTGAAGTCTTATAAAAACTTAGAAGAACAGGGCTTACTTGTGAGATTGCCGTGTAAAGAAGTATATTCACGATCAGGAGATTTCGTTTATCTTATTTATGATTATGAAATTATTGAATGCGTGCATTGTGGATTGGGAATTGACCCGTTAAGCGGAAAAGCCTACATTACGCTCGCAACAGATGAAAAGTTATTCCCTTACAGAAGTCCAGACCCAGAACAAGATTTAGACCCTACTGATTGGTGTACTAATGCGACAGATGTCGAGGTAAGTGAACTTGGTAAAACCGTATTTCTCACCCGTGAAGAAGCTGAGAAGAAGTTGGAGGAGATGAAGAAGAATGGCGAATAAAATGGAAAAAGCAAGTATTCCTGTTGAAGTCGAAAAGGAAATTGTAACGGAATTAGAACAGATTTTTAGAATCGTAGATGACAAGCCATATTTTGAATTAAAATACAAGAAAGTTGGCGAGGATTATTACCACGTATGATATAGTTCGTTTGATTTTCATAATGTTCTGAAATGGAAAGAAGAATATTTTGAATTAGTAAAGGAGAATTATCAAGAAACAATCAAAAATTAAGATACCCAGAACTTCCAGACGGATTAGTTATGGTTGATTTAGAAACTAGACAAGAAGCTATTAAGGCGATTGAAAAGCAGATTCCGAAGGAAGTAGACAACTTAAGTGAAATGTACATGGACTTTGGAGAACGTAAAAAAATAAAAGTTGGTGCTTATGGTAATTGTCCGAGCTGTAAACAAAGCGTAGGCATTGTTAGTAAATACTGTACCAGATGCGGCCAGAAATTAGATTGGAGCAAAGAAAATGACATATAACATTAACGAAAGCATTATTGATAGAAGCGTTGACAATTACGGAGAAGAAATTCAGTCAACTGTCTGCATGGAAGAATGCGCAGAACTTATCCAAGCAATCAGCAAGGCAAAGCGTGGAAAAATCAACCGTGATAACATGATAGAAGAAATTGCAGATGTGTTGATCTGCATCGAAATGCTAAAGCAAATGTACATGATATCCGATGAGAAAATTAATAAGTGGATTGAGAAGAAACAGGAGAGAGAAGCAGAAAGGATGGAAAAAAATGAATAAGAAAGAAATCGCAGAGATCAAGAAACAGTTTACACCAGCAAATTGTTCTATTACACGCATTTGTGGTTGTTATGTGGATGCGGAAAAGAATAAGAAAACCAAAATTAAAGAAGCATTCCTGTCTCTTCCAGAGGAAGAAATGTTTAAGTATTTTGACATTTTCAAGAAAACCATGTCTGGCAGACTTGGAAAGAACCTTATGAACCTTGATTTTCCATTAGTACAGGAAAAAGAAGGCGGAACACAGGAATTTCTTATGCGGATCAGAGCAAGTAAACTTAAAGATGATGAGCTTTTGGACGAGTTCTACGACAAAGTGATTGAAAATTACGATTATAACGAAAATTACTACATAGTTCTCATTCATGCAGTATATGACATTCCCGGAAAAGCTTCTGATGGAACCGAAATGCACGATGCATCAGAAGAAATTTATGAACACATTCTGTGCAGCATTTGCCCGGTGAATCTTTCAAAGGCTGGGCTTAGCTATGATGTAGCTGAAAATAACATCAAAGATCGTATTCGTGATTGGGTAGTCTCAAGACCAGAAACAGGATTCTTATTCCCGGTATTTAATGACAGAAGCACTGATATTCATGGAACCTTGTATTTCAACAAAAACACAAAGAATATTCATCCAGACTTCATCGAAAATGTTCTTGGCGCACCAATTCCACGTATACCCGGCAATGAGATCAATGTCTTTTCAGATTTTATCATGGACAATTTCGAAGGAAATACAACATTCAATTTCACGGAAAGTCTGATTGAATCTTTGCAGGAAGTAAGAGAACAGAAGAAAGACAGCCCAGAGATGATAACTGTATCATGTGACGAAATGGAACAGATTTTTGGATATTGCGGAGTTCCATACAAGAAGTTGTCGGATTTCAAAGAAAACTGGGAAATGTATTTCAGTAATGAGCCTGTTTCCCTTGACAATATCCATAATTCAAAAACTGCAAAAATTTTAACATCAGATGCAACAATCTGCATTCAGCCGGATAAAATTGCTCTGATTGAACTGAAAGAAATAAACGGTGTTCCATCCCTTGTGATTCCAGTAAATGGAGAACTGAAAATCAATGGAATTGAAGTTGAATTGAGATAAACACTTTTGAAAAATCCAGGAATTGGAGAAAGGAATTTTAGAATTGGCAAGCGATGTAAAATGGATAAAAATATGTTCAGATATTTTCGACGATGAAAAAATAATGCTGATTGAAAATTTGCCAAGTGCAGACAGCATTATCGTAATATGGTTCAAATTATTATGCTTAGCCGGGAAAAATAACAACAGTGGTGTTTTTATTTTAAACGATAAAATTGCATATACAGATGAAATGTTGGCAACAGTATTTAGAAGAGACATTAATACAGTTCGATTAGCGTTAAAAACATTTGAAAACTACGGAATGATTGAAATTGTTTCCGGTGTTTACACAATTCCGAACTGGGGAAAATATCAAAATCTTGATAAAATTGAGCAAAAAAGCCAATATATGCGAAACTATATGCAAGAATATCGAAAAAAGCAGAAAGACAAAATAGAGTGTAAAACTAACAGTAAACTTTACGGTAAAGTTAACAGTAAAACTAACGTTAGCTCGGCAGAAGTATATAATAAAGAACTAGATAATAAAGAATTAGATAATAAAGAAAAAGAAATAGAAGAAGAGAATGATTTAATAGTATCTTTAGATACTATTCGTCAGACTGACGTCCAACGAATCATTGATGAATGGAATACTCTGGAAGAATTCGGCATTACTCCTGTAAAAAGAATGACACCAAAACGAGAACAGGCAGTGAAAGCTAGAATCCGTCAGAACTGTGTTGAAGATATTCTGGAAGCGATTGAAAATATTCGACGCAGCACATTCCTACAAGGGCAAAATAAAAATGGCTGGATGGTTACGTTTGACTGGTTCTTAAAGCCTGGAAATTTCGCAAAAGTATTTGAAGGGCAATACGCAGACAAGTCTACGAATAGACCGTGCAGCTACATGGAGAAAATTCAAAACAGGGTAAGCGAGGTAGATAATTGGGTATGACAAGGGAAGAATGGGCGGTACTGGTAAAGGCAATGAAAGCTGTGTACACTTCTCCATCATTTCTGCCAGATCAGAATGCTTTTGATACATGGTATGGACTTTTGAAAGACATAGATTACAAGCTTTTAAGTTTTGGCTTGAAGAAATATATGCAGACTGAATGGAAAGAACCTACAATAGCTGCATTACGGCAATGCGCGCAGAGCCTTCAGCCACAAAAAGAAGAGCTGAATGAAACGGAAGCATGGGAAAAGGTATGCAAGGCCATTCAAAATTCTACATATAATGCAGAAGCAGAGTTTGATAAACTCCCAAAAATCATCCAGAAAGCAGTATCAAGCCCGGCACAGCTTAGAGAATGGGCGGTATCTGAAAATGTGGATGGTACATGGTGGAGTGTAGTTCAGTCCAACTTTCAAAGGACTTACCGGGCAGAAGTACAGAGAGAACAAGAACGAAGAAAACTAAGCCCAGACCTTTTAAAAATTATAGATTCTGCCAGATTGGGAGGTGTGGAAAAATGCCAGATAGAAAACCATGGAGAGAATTAAAAAGCACTGAAATTATAGGCCTAAAGCGGAGACAATGCTCGAAATGCGACTATTACAGCAAGAGTGAAAATGCATGGAGTACAAATGCAACCTGTGATTATATCTTGATCGAAGAACATAGCAGAGGATGTGATCCGAGGGATTGTGTTAAAAATGGTATCTTCAAAAAGAAAGCGAGAGGAAATTCAAGAGTAAAGCGAGTGATTCTATGAGGAAGATAAGCGAAATGTATAAGCGGTCTGGTGGTACAGCTTATCAGCATACCTGTTCAGATTGCAGATTCTTCCGCGGAGGCAAGCATCCGCAGTGTTTGCAATACGAACTGGAAATTGACTGGAAACCAGATTATATAGCTTGTAAATTTTACAATCTGGAAGAAACTCAGATTGACGGACAGGTCAATATCTTTGATTTGTTGTAAAATGTGATAATTGTGCACTAAAAATTGCGTAGAATCATTAAAAAGAGAATAGCTTAGGAAATTATAGGGCATACAAAAGATAAAGGAAAACAACGTAAAAAATTAGATAATTACTTGGAGGGACATTTAATGGAAAAAGCTATATTGTATGCCATAAATGAAAGAATGTTCTCACTTGGTCTGATAGATGAGAAAACAAGGGACAAAATAAAAGCTGAAATTAGCATTAGAAAGTAACAAAATGTATTGAGTGGAGTTATGTGAAGTGTTATACTTTATATGATTCCACTCCCTGTATATTGAGGGAGAAATGCACTATGAATATTTATTATGTCAGAGAAAAGTTAAGGAGTTGTTCTATTTACGACATTGAACTAAATGTTGCTTATTATGCCAGGGTTTCTACGGAAAAAGTTGAACAGCAAGCATCCATTAAACACCAGGAGGAACATTTCGAAGAGCTGATACGTTCTAACAACAGATGGAAGTTTGCAGGTTCTTACATTGATGATGGTATTTCCGGAATGCACGCAGATAAAAGAGAAGAATTCCAAAGAATGCTCAAAGATGCAAAGCTTGGAAAAATTGACATGATTATCACAAAAGAAATTTCGAGATTTGCGCGAAACACTCTTGACAGCATCCAATATACCAGGGAATTGTTGTCTTACGGCGTATGCGTGTGGTTTCAAAATGATGGAATTAACACTATTGATGATGATAGTGAGTTCAGGCTTACTATTATGGCCGGGGTAGCACAGGACGAAATCCGCAAGCTTTCTTCAAGAGTAAAATTTGGACACGCACAGTCAATCAAAAATGGTGTTGTTCTCGGACACAGAATGTATGGATATTCAAATAATAAAGGGAAGCTTGAACTGATTCCAGAAGAAGCAGACATGATTCGAATTATTTTTCAAGATTATGCTTCCGGAATATCAACACCAAGAATAGAAAAAAAACTCTGGGATATGGGATACAGAAGTTTCAAAGGCGGTAAAATTAACCGGGATGTCATAAAAAATATTATTCGAAATCCAAAATACAAAGGATACTATTGCGGAGGAAAAGTAAAGGTTGTCGATATGTTCACAAAGAAACAAGAATTTCTTCCACAGTCAGAATGGATAATGTTTAAGGATGATGGTTCCAGAGTACCGCAGATCATTGATGAAACTACCTGGGAAAAGGCAAATGCGTATTTAAGGGAGCGCGGAGAAGCTATAAAATCAAGAAAAACCTCTTTTAAGAGTGAAAATATTTTCACTGGAAAACTTTTCTGCGCTAACGACGGAGCACCATACTGGATGAAGCAACATTATATTCGAGGAAAAGAAGATGTTCGATGGGTATGTAGTTATAAGATAAAAAACGGAGCAGCTTCATGTGATTCATTTGGACTGGCAGAATCAGAACTGAAAGAAGTAATCGCAGAATTAATAAATAAATCTTCTGAAAACATTGATAGCATTTTGGAGGAATATTTTGAAATTTTGCAGTCCTCGATTAAAAACATTCCAGACAATAAAAACGAAATCTCACGACTTGAAAAACAGATTGATCTGTTAAAACAAAAACGTGAAAAAATACTGGAATATAATCTGGATGGAAAAATATCTGATGATGAATTTATTTCAAGAAATAAAGAATACGTGAAGCAGATAAAGCAGATTGAGAGCCATATTCTAGAAATCCAAAATACCAAAAGTCCAGAGCCAGTAGAAATACAATTAAGTGCTATTAAAGAACAGTTAGAAAAGTTTAAGGGTGTTACTTCAAAAGACATTAACAGGCAGATTGTCAATGAACTTTTTGAAAAAATTACCGTGGAACCGTTGGCGGCTACATGTGCAACACTAACATTTCAATTGAGGTCTGGAAACCTTGAAAAATGGGGATTTCCTTTGCGTTGTTCTGACGATATGATTTTAACTCTACATTCAGAACAACACAAGATATTTAGTAGGAAAACTTGCATTAAGACACAAGATATGGTATTTTTCAAATATAAGTACCTTTTAGCACTATAAGAGAAAAAAATGGGAGTGGAATCAATGATACATACAGCTTATGACGTAATGAAAGAGTTTTTAATCACTGATGCAGACCTTGAAGGAAAGTACGGAATCCCGAAAATTCCAAAGACTTTTATCCATCCAGGGAAAGATACTGTAGACTTTGCGGAGAGCTTCAGCAGAAAGATTAAGAACCACAAGGAACTTGATGTGAATTTCTATGTGGACGATGTACAGTTTCAAAGATTGTGGAATCAGCCAGACAAGTATATGGAGCATTTAAAATGTTTTCATGCAGTCATTATGCCAGATTTCAGCATATCGGTTGGCAAGAATGGAATGCCGTTAGCTATGTGCCTGTGGAATAAATACCGCAATCATGCATTGTCTCACTACATGATCTTGAATGATATTCCAGTAATTCCGAACGTAAACATATTACCAGAATACTGTTGGGATTGGTGTTTTGATGGACTGCCAGAGGGAAGCACAGTTGCCTGTTGCACCAATGGAAGAGTAAAGAGCAAGGCAGCACGGTTGGAATTTTGCGTTGGTTTCAAGGAAATGGAACGCAGATTGAAGCCACTTCGAGTTATCATTGTTGGAAGAATCCCGGAAGAATTGGAAACAGACACGGAAATTATAAACTTTGAAACCAGGAATCAGAAAATTAACAAGGAGGGTATGAATGGGAACAACAACTGACAATTACCAGAGAAAGAAAAAACTTTCAAAGTCCCAAATGAAGAGGACGGAACGTTTAGAGAAATCATCTCACAGAAGATATGGAACACGGAAGAAAGAAGGATTAAATAAATTGTGAATTTTGAATCAATCAGAACTTTACGCTATAGAAATATTTGTGCAAAATTAAAATTTAAGTGGTAACTAGAAAATGCGAGAATTTTTCTGGTTGCCACTTTTTTCTGGATTTCCTTGATTTTCGGCTTCCAAAATAATGTTAGAATTTAGGAATCATCCACAAGTTAGTTGCAACTATTGAAGCCTTTAACAGCTACGGTTATTTATTACCACAAATCAACCAGGGACAGCACCGGGAACTGATACCGCGCCGATCTGATGAAGTCGTGACGATGCCAGACACCAGCGAAGCCAGCCGTAGCCCTGGCAGATCAGAACCAACAGCCCACAGATAATAGATCATAACAGCAAATGGCATATAATGCAGTGATTAAAAACACAATAATACTCTTGCAAAATAAGCCTTAAATGGCTTGTAACGTATTTAGCCTATACTTTATTGACTGCGATTATAAAACGCCTTAAAATGACAAATACGGCGTTATACAAGCATATCACAATATAGTTGTATAGCCCTAATTGATATATAGCCCGGTCAACTGCGACAGATCACCGAGAAGCCTGGATAAGTCACACCACATAAGCGGACAAAATGCACCAATTTACACGGTACGCAAATAAAGCATAGCCACACATAGCTATACAAGGCTATTATACATCTATAGCCGCAGCCAGTCAATAAACTATATAAAGCGTTTTAAAGGCTCATAAACGGCTTATAATGCAATAGTGGCACAAATCCCCATTAACTGCATAAAAATCCATTTACAGCTTAAATAGTTTGCTTATTTGTTGACTCCTGGTATTGGATTGTCAAGGCGCTACTGGCTGAACGCCAAAAAACCGCCTGCACGCCGTGAACGTGCCGCCAGCCTGGGAACTGGTAGGCGGTAGAAAATTTTTATCAGCATTCTAATATTTTCAAAAAGCATTTTTCTATTTTTATCATTTTTTCATTGTCGAAATCAACTTCTTTCATTTGCCTTTTTAATTCTTCTGATACTTCTGAAGCGTTGCCGCACTGATTAACAGGGAAACCCCATACATCGCATAAATGGCATTTAGCACCAAAAGCATAGAAACCAGGCTCTTTTTTACTTTCAACAAGTACAAAATTATCTATTTTACTTAAAATATTCCACATATTTTTTCTTTCTTCCCTTCACCCTGGGAGCCAGGATATAAAAAGACGCGCCCTATTATTTAAAAGTCATTTTTGTAACAGTTGGAAGACTGCGGAAAAATTCCCGGCGGTCGTAATCATCTTTAATATTAAATTGTCTGTCGCTTGTGGGGATGATCTCATCCTCGATAAGCTCCATACAGGACAGTTGTAAGCAGTTCTCTTTTTTCGTTGATCTGTGCAGTGCATACCGCATTATAGACTTTTTACCATCCCGGCGCTTTACCGAGGACATATCCCAATAAGCTAATTTAATAACGCCACCAGCAACAGCCATGAAAATTTCAGTTGCTTCTTTTCTGGCTTTTTCGTTTATTGTATCAACTGCGGAGAAATCACCGCTTTTTATGGCGGTGATCGTCTGCGATTGAGTAGCTTTTTTAATTGTTATCATTTTACAACCCTCCAATATTTAGAAAAAACAGGCGGGAAAGCCCCGCCCGGAATTGGTTTATTTAGTTCAAGCAAGCATTTATTTTTTCTTCCAGGTGAGGGAATGCCTCACAAATTTCTTGCACGCTGTCGGCGTAGTAATCGCCAACGATTTTTCCAAAAATCTTGATATTTCCAGAATAAAAACATCCGAGATCATTAAACCAGATATCAAGCCCGGTTTCCTGCTCCTTTTTGTCGTTGTACCACATGTCAATTTTTATCATGTTTTTTGTTCCTCCTGATTTTATTTTAAAAGGCCGCCGGGGAAATGCTCCCCAGTACGCTTGCCAGCCTAATTAAAATTAATTTTAAGTGGCTTTATAGTTCCGCTTCTCAATTCTTCAAGTGCGATTTTATTTACTTCATTTGCAAAATAATCCACCTTGTAAGAATCAATAATTTTGTTCTGATTGTCCATTCTTTTATAAAACTCTAATGTATCATCTTCCCAGTACCACACAAAATAAGTATGCAAAATGTAATTTTTATCATCATAGACGCGTTTACAACGTCTTTTGCTTCCATTCATTAAAAAAATATCTTCTGGTGCTTCTAAAGCGTCATACTCTGCATTTGAACAATGGTGCTCTATTTCTTTATATGTCCAGATAACCGCGCCGCCCCATGTATTTTTTTCGGTCACAACTGCTCTTTTAGTTCTCAACCATGCTTGCATATCTTCTTTAGTTCTCCATGCATAGCTACTCATTCCAGCTTTAGAAGCAAAATATTGATAATCTCCGTTATTTTCTGCTTTTCTATATGACAAATGATATTTATCATGTGTTTTTGTGGAAAACATTTCTTTATTATCGTTACACTCCCACAAATTAACTGTTGCGGTAAAATAAATTCCACCATTTGCACAAGCCCCAGCATTTCCCCAAGTCCAAAAAGTATTGCTTGACGTGCCTTTATATGCAAATTCAGACTTATTATGATGGCTAAACGCACCACCCGAAGCACTTCCGCACAACTCGTTATCGTAAATACTTAAATGTATTCCAGCATTTTCGCAAAGCTCTATGTTTTCTCCTATTTTCTTTGTTGCTGTTGCTTTTGGGAAATATTCCCCGTATTCGTTTGTATACTCTACTACGTCATATTTTTGAATGGCTTTTACTGAGCGCGTTTCTTCAATCATTTCAATAATGCAGTTTACTTTTTTTACGTCTGACTCTTCAAGTCCGTAATAGCTATCGAAAAGCTCGTTCTCTTTCTTTAATGTTTCAATTGTGTATTTTTTCATTGTTTTTTACCTTCGCCCCTGTTATAATGGGGTTGCCTTTCTTTTTAGTTTGGTGCCCGGTTTGGTTTGGAAGATCGCCGGGCTTTTTTTATTTTGTTGCAATGTTTCTTTCTGGTATTATAATAACACTATATAGTAATACTGTCAAGCGCTATTATATTATTTTTTAATTGACTTTTGATACTTTTTAGTGTTATCCTGTTTCCGGGAGGTGAAAAAATGGACGGTACAAAAATCATAAAAAAATTACTTTTGGAAAAAGATATAAACACTGTAGAGCTTGCGAAGCGTTTAGGCTGCGGAACCGCTAACCTTTACAACAAGTACAAAAGAAACAACTTTTCTTTAAATGAACTTGAAGAGATCGCCGCCGCTGTTGGCTGTAATCTGGAAATAACTTTTTCCGATAAACAAGGGAACTAGAGTTTTTCAATTAATCAGTCCGTTTTCCTATGTCCTCATTGGCTTGAGTGGTTCGGGCGGTTCCGGTTGTTTGTCTCTTGTGTTCCTTTGTTGATATTATAATACCACTAATAATAGTGTATGTCAACACTAAAATCAGTGGTTTTAAAAATGTTTTATATTGCTTTTTGGTGCTAATCCTATTATAATAATGATATAATTATTTGGGAGGTCACAATATGTTTAAATATAAAATAGACGTTATGAAATCATTATCAGATCACGGCTTTACATCTTCCAGAATGAGAAAAGAAAAGATTCTGAGTGAGGCAACAATGCAGAATTTAAGAAAAGGCAAAGGAATAACAACAGACACATTAAACACAATATGTATTATATTAAGGTGTCAGCCGTCGGATGTTCTGGAAATAGTGCCAACAAATGAAGAAAAAATAAAGTATTTTTAAACACTAAATTTAGTGTTTGCTTATATATGAAAATGTGCTATACTGTAACTATAAATCAAGAAAGGAGATATTACAGTATGGCAAATTTAGAAGAGTTTCGTATTCCACAATATGAAGGTTGTGGAATATATGCAATAGTTAATTCGAAAAAGATGAGCTGTTATATTGGCTCAAGCAAAAATATTAAGTTAAGAGCAATTAACCATAAGGCGCATTTGAAGAAGGGGAAACATCACAATAAACTACTACAAAAAGATTTTGAAAACGGAAATTCATTTCGTTTTATTATATTATGTAAATTAGATTCAAACATAGACAATGATTTGTTAATTGTATACGAAAAAATGTATATGATATCAGCCATGGATAACTATTTTGAGCTCTATAATTTACTCCCGAAAACACAATGGAATAATAAAAGAAACTGGATAATTCAACACATAATTTATTATTTTATGAATAATTATAAAATATCAGAAAATCTCGTTTCTGCTTTTGAGGGAGAATATGAAACTACTCCGGCATATATGCATAATAGAAAACCAGAGAATAGATAATTGATTTGTGATTGAATTTAGAAAACCAATACATAAGAAAAAGCCCTAGGAAATTATCCCGGGGCTTTTAAATTGCTTATTTGTGGCGGCGTAACGACGTTTGAGGGGTTAACAGCCCCACCGCCGAAGCTGTTAAGATATTAATAGCACAGGTTTTTAATTTTTGTCAAGAAAAATATTTTTTATTTTTGGTCTTGACTTTCTGAAAAACTTACAGTAACGTTATTACCAACGATGGTCGCGGGAACTCATGGAGGGGTGGTTATTGTGAAATCGTTTGCACCTGAACAGAATAAAGTAGCAGTTAACAAGCCAGATCAGCCAGGTATTGAAGCTCGGTAAGGTCTGGCTTTTATTATGCTTAATTATATTATATATAATAATATCTTTTACCCCTCCATAGATTCTTAAGACTAGAGTTTATTAAAAGATATGCTATACAGTACCGTATAATAATATATAAGATATAAATATAAATAAAGATTATAATATAATACCCCAATTATTATTTATTAATTACTAACAAAATAGATGGTTTTATTTTATGCAAAATTAAATTTGACAAGATATTAAAAACTGTGTTAAGGTATCAGCAACAAAGAAAACAGAATATTTTATTTTAAGTTTTAGAGAATGTACCCGAACACCCGGAAGTTTTCCGGGAATAAGCTTTACCCGGTGACATTCTCTTTTTTTATTTGTGAATTAACGTGTTAAAGTGAGGTGATAACATGAAAGATAATACAGTAAATGTACAAGACGTAGATATCTATTTAGATAATATTAATATATATGCTGATGAATATATAAATACTGTATTATGTATATCACCAGATAACGAAAACTATAAGAAAGAAGTATCAGACAGCTTTGTAGATATGATTTTTTATATTGCAGATCATATACAAAAGCCAAGTAATGACAATATAGAGCTATTAGATAAAATGTTTAATACTTATGTGAGATTATGCAGTAAATATCATGTATTACCAACACTAGAAGTATTTAGCTTTTTAGTTGGGATTAATCGTACAACGTTTACTGACTGGATGAATGGAGTGTATAGAATAAACTCGTCACATGGTGACACGGCTAAAAAATGGTTTGATATTTGTAAAAACTGCGCGATCAATAGATTGCATAATCAGACCGGAACAAATGCGAATTTGATATTTGTTGCAAAAGCCGCATACGGCATGGCAGAAACTGCACCGGTGCAAGCTACACAACAGTATGGCGTACCACAGCAGACCGCGCAACAGATCGCAGAGAAACACAAAGCAGCTTTGCAGCTTCCAGAGATGGAAAAGCCGGAATTGTAAAGCCTGTAAGAACACAGAAGCAATAAAAATGTACATGATGGACGGACAAAATGCAGTAAACACATGGAATTATACAATATGTACAGTAATAACGATTATAATTGTGCATGATGTATAGGATTTTAGAGGCATCTATATAAAAAACAAGTGTTTATCAAACAGACTGAATATTCTGACAATATAAGACGCTGGACGGTTCAGCAGGACGCCCCGGGAGGGGTATATATAAAAGCCATCCAGGGCGTAGTCAGTTGCCCGAGTTTCTGAGAAAACAAAAAAGCTTCTTTCACCATAGAGAAGCACTACTTAACGGAGCATGATATGAGAAAATGGTTGAGCCAAGAAGAAAAACAGAATATTGGTACTGTCTGTTGCAATTGTGGCGCAACAGAAGATATTGAATATCATCATATTGTGCCGCTTTTATTAGGCGGTAATGATGTTAAGAGTAATATTGTTCCTTTATGCTATAAATGCCATAAAGCAGCTCATATGGGACAACACATTAACCATTACAGAAACAATAGCCGTGGCGGAAGACATTCAAAATCAAGTATTGAAAAGAATGCTCATGTATTCGATCAATACATCAATGGAGAAATCGGATGCAGAAAAGCACAACAATTACTTGGATATTCTAATAGAACAACAATAGTTGGGCTTCCAGTTTTTAAACGCTACATTCAGTCTATTGGGATTAAAAGTGTCAGAAATATTGTTGATGTAACAGCTACAAATAGTGTGGATGGGATTTCTGATGGCTCATATGTTGGTGAAATAATTTACCTAGACGGGAGAAAAGAAAACATCTACTACAAAGACACTGGCGCAAATGATATTGAGTATATAAAACGCCAATGTTCATAGAAAAGGAGACAGAACATGGGAAAATCAGAAAGAAAAGAACCAATTCAATCCGAATCCATCCGCATCCGATTTTCCGAAAAACAGAAAAAAAGGCTCCTGGAAGAGAAGAACCGAACAGGCAGGAGCGTATCGGATATTGTGAGACAGGCAGTTGATGAATATTTCGGGAGGAAAAGACGTGCTTAAATTTTTCTCAAAAAATAAAAAAGGTGTTTCTGAAATCAGACATGATTATGAAAATGTCGGACAGGAATCCCCGGCAATTCGGAAACTGGTGAAGCCAATTCACGCAAATGCAATATTAGCTGATGGCAGATTGTATGATACTCAAACCGCCACATATGTTTGTGAATATGGGAATCTTTCTTTGTTTGTTACAAAGAATGGCAGATGGTTTGGCGCAAAATCAAAATATGAATTAGCTGGCTATAGTGCTGATAAAAACGGAGACAGAACCGCCGAGTACAGATTGACGTATTATGGTCTGGAATGTATTGATAAAATTTTTGTGATGCAACATCTGTGGTATTGCAGCCATAAGCTTTACAAGAAATATTTCGGGGAGGTAGAAGAGGGATGAAAGATTACAATACTCGCAACAACGAAGAAAATTTCCCAGATGGGACAGTTAAGGCGCAAGACGGGAAGTGCTTTTTAATGGTGAATGGAAAATGGGAGCAGATGGCTGGTACAGTTAATGTTAATCTTCCCGAATCACCCATTGATGTAGCGTCTATGCTTATCAATGCCACAGTAACTAACGAACTACCAACTGAGATAATTCCACTGTCTCCATTATTGGAGCAGAAAACATGGGAAATTCCAAAATATAACATTCTACAGTTAGAAGAGATTGCGAAACACCTTCTTCTCTACTGTGAAACTAAAAGAAAGGGGTACGAAGATGCCTTTAGTGAAAATCACAAACCCAAACCCCTATGACTGGCTTGGAATGAAATGTTTCATTGATGGGAATGAAGTTCCGAAAGTGCGATCAATAAATTTCCACACCGCAGTAGATGAAATTCCAGTATTTGAGTTTGAAATGATGGCTGTTCCAGACATTGAGATGGAGTGCTTGGCACAAATCAGTGTCACTTCTCAATCAATTACTGATGCAATTTCAGTTTTAAGGCACGAATTACTACAACATGGAGAAATTTACAATGGATTCAAATCAAGCCTAAAATCGGCTTTAGAATCCTACAATTACTGTGGAATGCCGTTTGAGCCAGAAGAAGAAATTGCAGAAAAAATTCTGGACTTTTTAATTGGGGAGGAAAAAGACAATGAATGCACTTAATGTTGTTGGATCTGCATTAAACCTCATGCTTTTTGTAATCGTTGCCGCAGGTGTACTGGCAATGCTTGATGAAAGAAAAATTAATTGCTTGCAAGCTCTGTTTTATTTTCTAATGGAAGCCCTGTTTGTACTGAATATTTTTTTGATTACGAGGTGACAAATGTATTTACCAATTCCAATTGGAATTATCCCGATTGAGTTAATCGAAAGGGTTAAATTCATAAAAGCGCCGCTTCGACTTAATCCATGTAGGCTCGGGAAAGCCTACGAAAGCGATAAGTCGAGGCACCCAGAGTAGCGAATAACAATCTTTATAGGTTGAAAGTGCTGGACTTTATATATCACACCCCTGGATTAATGGTGCGCCAGGGGGTAATGGGCTATCGCCAAATGGTTAAGGCATAGGATTTTGGTTCCTATATTTGTCGGTTCGAATCCGACTAGCCCCGTTCGCAGTAGTTAATATGCTGCAAAAATGTTCTTTTTTTCATAAGAAACACCTCTAGCCTTCTAGTCTAACTGAGACTGATTAAAGGGACTTCAAATATCCCGGAAGGAGTATCTGAAGTATCAGGAGTATTTCAGAAAACCTTTGTTATAGTTGGTGGTTAAGAACTGTAACAGTGCCAGTTTGGTTACCAGTATTGCCAACTGGTATCTCAGGAAGCTTAGTTCAGCGGTAAGAGCAACGGCCTCATAAGCCGTAAGTCCTGGGTTCGAATCCCAGAGTTTCCATTTCTTCTAAATGCCATTCATCCGTAATATGGGTGGAAAAAACTTCCAGTTGAGTGTGCGGATTAGATAAATTTAGGTGCGATACGGCGTAGCCTAAATGGATCTGATTTCCCAGCTGGTATATCTCGGAGTTAAAAATATTAACGCAGCGCACGTTAATAAAAGGAGTTTTCAAGAGATGCTGCCCAAAGACGCATAAAAATATCCAGTGAATCTACAGCACTAAAACTTGTAGATAGTGGAAAGCATAACACGATAAACCTATTGCTAACCCGGAAGAACCGGGTTATTCGGAAAGTGCAAGTAACTGGGAACGGGCTAGTCGACTAGGTCTTGATGGTTCGAATCCATCCTTTCCGATTGTTTGGAGACTGAAAGTTTGGTGGTAGGAAAAGCACAGAGCAGTGCGTAGGAATGTATAACCGATTTCCGAATACGTACTGTTTATCGGTGATATAGTGACTTCCTCTAGTAGTCAATAAGTGAACGTGCTGAAATGGTTCTTCCAAACATGTACATAGCAGGATAGAGAAGCGGAATCTCACATGGCTCATATCCATGGAAACGGCGGTTCGAATCCGTCTCCTGCAATTAATCCGTCTAGTGTTCAGCGGATTAAAACAAATTTTCAATACACCTTCTTTCTATGAATGTGGAACTCAACCCAATTGCTCTTTTGTTGGAGTGATTGACCGTTATAGGCGGGATATGAAACATAGCTCAGTGGTAGAGCAATGATATTGAATATCATGTGACACAGGTTCGATTCCTGTTGTTTCTATCTGGCAAATTGCCATTGCCAGAAGTTGCATTTTCCCCCTAAAGTTCCAGTGTTTCTCGTTGGGAGATTCATGCCGTTCAAGTCGGCACACTGGATTTTTCTAAATCGAGGTAATTTATGAACGAAAAAAGTTGCAAGAATTGTAGAAAACATGATGACTTCACATGGGTTTGTTTCAATGGCGATAGCGAATATTGCGCAGACTTTACGGAACCAGAGTGCTGTTGCGAGTTTTGGGAAGGAAAAGAAGATGGAAATATGCGGTAAAGAAATCAAAGATGAATGCTCACATTGTGGAAATATCCTTGAATGCGAGTTATTCCGGCAAGGGCATGGAATAAAACAGGAACGCGAGAATGTAGCAAAGATGATTGAATGCCAAATGAAGCACAGGGAGAGGAGGGAATTTGAATGCTAAATTTACTTGATAAACGCAATTGCCCTGTTTGCGGTGGAATATTGAAATGTGAAAATGCCGATTTCACAAACCATTTTATAGAAAAAGGACTCTTTTTAAATGTGACATGGCAATGCACCAATTGCGGCGCTGAATATATTGCAAAACTTGAATTAACCCCAAACGGATATGAGGTGCAAGACCGTGAAGCACATATTGATGTAGAGGATAATTTTTCAGCCGAAAAATTTATGCTTGGAAGAAACAATTTTCGAAGACAGAGGTGGTAAATATGAAATTTGAGGATATGGCAAACTGGACAGTAGATCAGCTGAAAGAAGAAGTTGTCCGACTGTCTGAAGAATGTGAGAAGAAACAGCATATAATTCTGGATTATAAACAGTTATCAGAAAAACTTAACCAAAAGCTTCTTGAAAATGATAATTGGAAGATTCCGATTGATGGAATTGAAAATGTAGATACTGGTCATCCATCTATAGAATGGTATGAACAACGCCACCAGGATGACTGTATTAGAATCAACGAGTTAACTGTTACTGTTGACACATTGGTTGACCGATACGCTAATTTAAGGAAAAACAAAGGAATGTGCTGATATGGGTGAAAAAGACGAGTTAAAGCATTTCTTTACATGTAATGGAAAAGTTATTGAAACAATACCAGAGATTTCAATTTCGGATGGCGTTGTTATCGAAGGCGGTATTCTTCACAGAAATGAGGACGGTACACTTTGTAGCATAGGCAAGCCGTTAAGTATTGAACTTGAATGTAAATTAAGTAATGAACTATTTTGGACACTAGTTGCCCCAAATCGAATAAACCAGAATAATTTCCGAAAAAAGCATGGAATTCCGAAACGGAGGAAAATTAATGGATCAAGAAAAAACAAAAGGTTGTCCAGAATGGAAGACACAAGTACAACAGGCACCTGCCAAAGAAATTGTTGACTTTGCAAAAGCACATCCATGCGATTATATGAGAAAATGCTTAGAGCAATATCCGTATTGGGGAAACCAAGACAATGGTTTTAATAGGAAGAAATTTAAGGAGATTTTTAATGAGCATTAAGTCAGCATTAGAATCCGAAGGGATAGATTTTTCTGAATACATGAACCCACCCGAGCCGTGGAATGGACAGGCATTGATACGGAATATTAACGGAACGAAATACGCCTGTTGCCCTTTTTGTCAGAAGAAAGCACTTTTGATTAGTTCAGAGACGAAGATTCAGCACTTGAAACTGAAATGTAAGGGTAGTAATTGCAAGAAAGAGTTTGAGGTGAATGTATGAGTACTTGTTATGATTGTGCGTGTTCAAAAATTGAAACAGACGGCATTCTTAAAGCTATTGATTCTATAAAAGTGCCTGATGAAGATGTTATTAAAACAGTTGCCAGCGATGCGGAAGAGCTTCAAAAGACTAAACCTGTGGAACTGGACGAACTTTCGGAAGAAACCAAGTTTAGAATTTATAAATTAATTGTAAATGAAATTGGAAAGCATTTTTACAATTGCGAGATGCGCATGTCATATAAAGATTTTATACTTGTTGAGGATTGTATCAGAAAAGTTTTGCAAGGAGAACAAGATGAACACAAAACGGATTAAATGTATTTTGACAGGTGGATGTAAGTTCAAAAGTTCTGATACAGAATCTAAATGTAATGACAAAGAAAAGACTTGCACTATTACAGAAACTTGCTACAAATGTAGGAAGAAGTACGCTGCCATATTTACTTACAAACAGTTAGGGGTTCCGGATTGAGGTGAATGTATGAAAGAATTAATCAGCCATGTTCCGATTGAAATTACTGATCTTGGAATGGAACTTTATGCTCAAATTGAGATTGAAGAAATTCTTCTCACATCATATCCACCAATCCAAAAAACTATTTTAAAATTCATCACTGATTTCACCGTGCCCAGATTTGGAGATTATTCGATAAAAATAAAAAATGATGATGCGGTGATAAAATGTTACGTCGAAAACACTTTAGGCACTTTCATTCAGAAAGATGCAGGTGAAAGAACTGTTGCCGAATGGCATAAGGTTATAACACGTTCAGAAAAGCATGGAAGAGACAATCCGCTGAATTGCCAAATACTTCCACTATCACCTTGCCAAAATGCAAATAAGATATCTGAATGCGACCATGATTTTGAAAAATGCAAGATATCTAATCCTTATAATTATGATTTTGATGAATTTAAGTCATGCAACACTAATCAACGTTTCCATCCGTATTATTGTAAGAAGTGTGGGATGCTTATTTTGAAAAGAGTAGTTGATAACGCACGAGGAACAGACAAATTTTTGTGGGAGGATAAATAAATCATGAAAAATGCATGGAAAGTATTATTAATTTCACTTGTAGGAGTTATAGCAATTGCAATATTTGGAATCTTTGGAGTACAGAGTTTCCAGAATCATGCAATATCATTGGAAGAACAGGTAGAATCAGCATCATCAGACATTAAGATACAGGAGAAACGTAGAGTTGATCTGGTGTACAACCTTGCGGATTGTGTGAAACAATATGATAAGCATGAGAGTGAAACATTAAAAGCTATTGTTTCTGGAAGAACTTCTGGTTCAAACGATATTGAGAATGTTACTACTGCAATTTCAGCTGTGAGTGAAGCATACCCGGAATTAAAATCTTCTGAGAACTACAAGCAGCTCATGACAGAACTTTCTATGACAGAGAATCTTATTGCAGAATACAGAGAGAACTACAACAAGTCAGTCAAATCATATCGCAAATATGTAAAAGCATTTCCTCAGAGATCATTCTTGAATATGCTTGGATATGACAAAAAAGAATTTGAATTACTCGATTTTGATGCACCAGAATCAGCACCACAGAATTTATTTGAGGAATAGCTATGAAGACGAAAAGAGGTTGGAATTTTGGAGAATTTGAGATAACAAGAAGAGAGATTATCGCTAGTATTTCAATTATTGCAATAATGCTTCTTATTGGAGTATTAATTTCTTCCAAAATATCCGACTGGCAGATAAACCAAAATGATAAATACAATAAAGCAGTAAAGATTGAGTCCGCGGATTTATTTCAGTATGGAATGGAAACCAATATTGGAAATGCTTTTGTATATGGCAAATTAAAGGCTGTAGATACAGTTACTTACCCCGAAATCGGTGGCAAATACATTTATGTTAAGAAAGTAAAAGAAAAATACACCATGCATACCAGAAGAGTTTCACATGGTTCTGGAAAGCATAAATATTACACCACAGAAACGTATTGGACGTGGGATTATGTAGGAAAAGAAAGCAAGAAAGCTAAAAAGATAAATTTCTGCGGAATTGATTTCAAAAGTAATAAAATTGTTCTTCCAGATGATGAGTACATTGATACGGTAAAAGAGTCAAGCCGTATCAGGTATAAGTACTATGGAGTTGGAACAAAGTACAAGGGAACAATCTTTACGTTGTTAAAAGACAAAACAATCAGCGATAAATCAGTGTTTTACAATAATAGAAATATCAATGAAACAGTTGAACATTTAGAATCCGATATGCCGTTAATATTGTTTAGAATCGGTTGGATTTTACTAACCGGATTGGCAGTATTTGGATTTTATTACTTAAATAATGATTGGTTGGAATAAAAAAAGTCAGAGAGCCACATGAGAGCCAGACCAAATCCTAAGAAGAAAGGAGGTCTGGCTCTATTTTTATGGGAAAAATTACAGAAGGCTCGCTTGAATGGTATCGGGCAGTGCTAAATCAAATTATCAATAGTGACATGACAATCTATCAAAATCAAAAAGATTGCCTCGATTTGCTCTTAAATATGAATATTGACCTTCCTTTCGACAAGAACCAAGAAGCACGGAAAATGGCTATGAAAGTAAGTCAATACTCACATAACATAGCAGAGAAGTGTGCTGCATTAACTGGTAGTGGTGACTTTGACGATATCTACTGGCAGTATTTGTTACTGGAAGCGCAGAATTATCAAGTAGACAGTGGATTGTTATATCTTGAAAAAAATCGTATTCCAAAAGAGCGTTTTTACGAACCAAGAAGAAATGTATTTATGCAGCATAATATTATAGGTTCACTTCAAGACTTGATGGATGACAAACTGGATATATTTGCATTGAGCGTACCGCCAGGTTGCGGAAAATCTACGCTAGAAGATTTCTTTCTTTCCCTGGTCGGTGGATGGTTCCCAAACGATTTTAACCTGTCATCCGCACACAGTAGTATTTTGACACGTTCCCTTTATGATGGTGTTCTGGAAATTATTAATGATCCAGTAGAATATACGTGGAGTGAGATATTTCCAAACATTGATTTAAGTAAAAAGACAAGTAATGCAAAAGAAACAACTGTAAATCTTGAAAGAAATGGTCGTTTCAAAACATGGACATTTAGATCAATTGATGGTTCTTTGACTGGTGCTACACGTTGTAACAGATTTCTTACAGCGGATGACCTTGTGTCTGGTATCGAAGAAGCATTGAATAAGAGCCGACTTGATACATTATGGACGAAAGTAGTAAATGATCTTCGCTCACGTAGACTTGAGGGATGCAAGGAATTTTATATAGCTACAAGATGGTCGGTACATGACCCTATAGGAAAACTACAGCAATTATATGAAGGGAATCCGAGGGCTAGATTTATTGCAATACCGGCATTAACAGATGATGGAAAAAGCAACTTCTTATTTACAGTAAATGGTTTTTCGAAAAAATATTTTAATGATGCAAAGGAATCAATGGACGAGATTTCTTTTAACTGTTTGTATCAGCAGAAACCAGTAGAGCGTGAAGGATTACTTTTACCACCAGATAAATTGAAAAGATTTTTCTTTGATAGAGAAGATGTTCCAGATGGCTGTACAGATGAATATGTAGTTATGCCAAAAAGAGAGCCGGATGCTATATGGGCTGTATGCGATACAAAGGATAAGGGAACCGACTTTGAATCACTTCCAATTGCATATCAATACGGAGATAAGTTTTTTATTCCAGATGTTGTATTTGATGATTCAACAGATTATGACATATTGGATAAGAAAACAGCTGATATTTTGATTAAACACAATCCTCACATGATTCGCTTTGAATCAAATAATGTGGGAGGGCGTGTTGCACATAATATTCAAAAATTGATTGATGGAAAATGCAGAGCGAAAATCGAACCAAGATTTACACAATCCAATAAGGAAACCAAAATTCTTGTAAACTCAAATTATATTATCAATAATTTCTATTTTTTGCATCAAAGTCAGTATAAACCAAAATCAGATTACGGATTGTTCATGGCAAATGTAACAACTTATACAACAAGAGCAAAAGTGCCACATGATGATGGGCCAGACAGTTTAGCAATGATGTCCGAGTACGTTCAGAATCCATTAGGAGGAACCGCAACAGCAACACAGAATCCACTTTGGGGAAGGAGATAGAGTATGATGACTACAGCTCAATATTTACGACAGATTGAAAATTATGATAACAGAATCAAAAACAAGCTTATCGAAGAAGAACAGCTCAGTTCTCTTTCCACAAGTGTATCTGCAATTCCAGTCGGGGAAAAGGTGCAAACTTCTGTAAAACGTGATCCGATGGGAGATATGATTGCAAAGATATTTGATCTGCGAGAAGAGATTTCAGAAATGATATCTGAATTTTTACAAAAAAGACAAGAAATAGTTCGAACTATAGAACAGGTTGAAGACCCGTTGCTATACGACATACTATTTAAGCATTATGTTGAGTACAAATCTTTGGTTCGCATTGCAGATGAGATGGGTTATTCAGAGATTCACATTAAAAAAAAGCATTTAAAAGCCATAGCAGAAATAAAAAAGATAAAAGGTTTTGAAAGATGATACCGAAGTATACTGAATGATACCGCCAATATGTGTAAAATATAAAGTAGAGCATTGGATTGAAATATCCAGTGCTTTTTATTTTGCAGAAAGGATGGTTCAGCTCGTGAGAAATACAATGAATTTTGTAGATTTATGCCGAGGTGAGTTCGGGCGAAAAGTAGCCTACACAGGTGTTGACCGAATCACTCCACAAAATGTAGTAAAAGTAGTATCAGATACAATTGGCATACATAATAGAAACCGAACATTGATTGATTACTTGTATCGGTACATGAAAGGCGATCAGCCGATATTATACCGAAATAAAATAGTCCGTCCAGAAGTTAATAATAGAGTGGTAGAAAATCACGCATTTGAAACTGTAAAATTTAAAGCTGGACAGATTTGTGGAGAGCCAATCCAGTATGTATGCAAAAAGAAAAATGCAGATGAAAAAATAAATGAGCAAGTTGACCTTTTAAATGATTATCTGGATGAAGCCAATGCAGATGCAAGAAACATCCAAAGGGCAATATACCAGAGCGCAACAGGAACTTCATATAAGGCTATTCTGAAAGAAGAGGACTGGACAAAAAACGGAGATTTACCACCGTTTAGAATCTTCATTCCATATCCAGGTGATTGTTACATTGTATACTCACAGAGAAATGGGAAACCAATGCTTTCCGTGCAGATTTTAAAAGATGAAGATGAACAGCAATATTATTTATGTTATTCAAAGAACCAGTTTTTTGAAATCAAGAATGGAAAAGTAACCAACTACGGCATCAATGGTTTTGGCGGGATTCCTATCGTTGAATGTCCGAATAATCACGACAGACTTTCAGATGTTGAAATTGCAATCACCTTATTTGATGCAATTAATAAATATCAGTCTGATAGATTAAATGGCGTTGAACAGTTTGTGCAAGCCTTTATGAAGTTTAAGAACTGCGAGGTAGATGAAAACGAGTTTTTGAAAATGGTAAAACTTGGTGCTATCTCTGTTAAAGATACTGGAAATGGCTGTCAGTCAGATGTTGAACTGATGACCGCTGAACTGAATCAATCAGAGAGCCAGGTTGCAAAGGACGATATCTACAATAATATGCTGATTGTGGAAGCAATGCCAAACCGCCAAAGCAATAGCGGAGGAGATACAGGAAATGCCGTATACCTTCGTAATGGATGGGACTTCGCAGAGAGAGATGCAAAATTGGTAGAAGCATTCACGAAGGAAGCTGAAAAGGAATCTGCCAGAATCATTCTGAATATTATTCGCGGCACATCAAATGATGTTAATATCTCAACGCGAGATTTCGATGTAAAGATAACCAGAAACCCGACAGACAATATGCTTGTAAAAGCACAGGCACTTGATTATCTGTTCAAAAATAAAATTCATCCGCTTATTGCACTGATTACTTGTGGGCTATTTAGTGATCCACAGAAAGTTTATGAAATGAGCCTTCCTTATCTCGGAACAATTTATCCAGAACTGGCAGACCCAAAAGCAGAAGTGCAGAAAGCACAGCAATTACTTGACGGAAAGTTTCAAAATCCGTCCAAAACAGAACCAATGGAAAATTCTCCATCTAACGAAGAATGAACCAAATTTCGATTATTTAAGGAGTTTTAGAGAAATCTAAGGCTTCTTTTTTAATACCCAAAATCAAATAAATTGCAACAGCCCGTGAGCGTAAATCGGGTACAGACCATGTGCGGAGCGAACCGTGTTGAAAAAGCGTATTGGACTGGAAGAAAGGAGATTTCAATGACAAGAGAACAGGCAAAACAGGCACTTATCGGTATGGGAGTTGCAGAACCTTCCGAGGAACAGGTTTCTAAGCTTCTTGATTCTATTTCTGCTGAAACTAAGAAAGAGAAAGACAAAAATGTTTCTCTGAAGGAAAAAGCTGAAAAAGCAGATTCCCTGGAAAAAGAGTTGGAAGAGTTGAAAAAGCAGAACATGACCGAAGCAGAACGGCTAGAAGCTGAACGCAAGAAAGAAAAGGAAGCAGTGGATAAGGAGTTAGCTGATTTGAAAGCTGCGCTTGCAGAATCCAACAAAAAAGCCCTTACCAGTGAAATTACTTCTATGTTCGCAAATGCAGGACTTTCAACCGAAACATACGCGAGTGCTATTAAAGCATACGCATCTGCACCGTATGAGAAACCAGAAGATGCAATGAAAGAAGTCGAAACTTTTGTTAAGGGAGTTTCCGCAGAAAATAAAGCAACACTTGATACCGCAAAAGCCGCATGGGAGAAAGAAGCTCTTGAAAATACTCCGAATCCCGGAGGTGGTAGCGGTGGAAAAACTACAGTAAAAAGTGATGCTGCTGAATTTGCAAAAGCTTACTCAGCAAAAATGAACCAGGAAACCAAATCAGCGGACGATAACGCCCCTGTAAATATTTAAGTAAAGGAGATATAAAAATGGCTTTTATGAAAACAGAGCAGTATGAGTCCACTCCAAATATTCTCGAATCCGAGGTTGGGCTTGTACTTAAAACCTACACAGCAGATCAGACGAATGCTGAAACAGTTGGAACTAAGAAAATTATTAAAGCAGGTTCCGTATACCCAACAAATGCGACAGGTGCAATCGGCATTGTATTTGAAGATGTTGATATGACAGATGATGCTAAGAGACCAATTTCTGTGATTGTTGCAGGCCGTGTTCTCGAAAAGAGACTTCCAGTAACAGTTGACACTACTGCAAAAACAGAGCTTGAAAAAACTGGAATTGTTTTTGTAGTCACAGAAGACCCAGTATTTTAAGGAGGTATGACAAATGCCATTTAATGTATTAGAAACAATCACAGAGGAAGAGAGACTTAATTTCTCCCAGAGTTTTGATGTAAAAAGACCCGGCATCCTCGGTACCATTTTCCCGGATACAAAAACCCAGTATCTGAAAGCAGAGTATTACAGACTTATGGCTGGACAGCGACTGCCAGAGGTAGCTTTTGTTCACGCACTTGATACCGAAGCAGAAATCGGTTCCAGACCTGGCTTTGAAAAGGTATTGACCGAGAAGCTTTTCATCAAGAGGAAAATCAATCAGTCTGAGAGATTACAGCAAGCTATTGAAAATGGTGTTCCAGATGACAATAATCTCAAAAAATTTGTATTTGACGATGCAGCCAATCTTTTTGAGGGCGTAGTAGCAAGGGCGAATGTAATGAAAGGCCAGTTCCTTTCCACTGGTATTGTAAAAATTAAGGAAAATCATGTGGATATGAGCATTGATTACGGCGTTACATCTGATGCAAAAGTAACACTTACTGATTGGTCTAAGCCAGACGCAGATATCATGGGCGATATCTCAAAAATGGTATCCATTGCAGAAGATAACGGATATGTGGTAAACAAAGCTCTTACTTCTCTTAAGATGATTAATTACATGCGGAACAATACTGCAATGCAGACCGCGGTTCTTGGAGCTGCAAACAAACGTCTTCTGACAAAACAGGAGCTTACAAATCTGCTTATGCAGGAGTACGGATTCACAATTGATCGTTGTGATGAAAAATATCGTTACAGAAAAGCAGACGGAACTCTGAAAACTGGAAGATACTTC